>JACCDH010394489.1_pt1 | contig 11082 bp, 10 predicted proteins | sample 7442481 | NCBI WGS metagenome assembly JACCDH01 (sample SAMN15323433, study PRJNA562643) | freshwater metagenome | isolation source: river surface water | place: USA:Blue River Watershed | collected 2017-08-15 | reverse complement strand
GCTGACGCGGCGGGCGCGACCCCGATGGACCGCCCGGAATGGGGAGCGGTCAACCCGCGCAACGGCGAGGTGTATTTCACCCTGACCAACAACAGCGCTGCCAACCGTGCCCCCGGCAAGACCAACGCCGCCAACCCTCGGGCTTACCAGGATGTGGACGGCAAGAAGGCGGCGGGTAATCCCAACGGCCACATCATCCGCTTCCGCGAAACGCAAGACCGTGCCGATGCCCTGGGCTTTCGCTGGGATGTGTTCCTGTTTGGCGCCGAGGAAGATGCCGGTGCCGCCAACCTGTCAGGGTTGACCGCCCAAAACGCCTTCTCCTCGCCCGATGGCTTGTGGTTCAGCCCCAGCACCGGGATTTGCTGGATCCAGACCGATGATGGCGCCATGACCGACGAGAGCAATTGCATGTTGCTGGCCGCCTTGCCGGGGCAGGTGGGCGATGGCGGTGCCGTGACGGTGCACAACAAGATGGTGGTGGCAGGCGTGGAGCAAACAGCCAGTCAGCCCACGTTTGTGGGCCAGGCCTTGGGCGTGAACCGCCTGCGCCGCTTCCTGGTGGCCCCCAAGGGGGCCGAGGTGACGGGCATTTGCGAGGCCGACGGAGGCCGCACCCTGTTCGTCAACATCCAGCACCCGGGCGAGAACACCAAAGCCTTGTCGACCGGCGGCACGCTTGAAAGCCAGTGGCCAGGCAACGCTGGCCATGGCCCGCAAGGCCGTCCGCGCTCGGCCACCATCATGATCACCCGCACCGACGGCGGCGTGGTGGGTTTGTGACATGCCGATGTCACAAATCGGTCACATACTCCCGCTATATTCGTTATCAGTTCAGTTTCAATCGTTGTTTTCTCCATATCACCCAAGGAGTCAGAATGCTTAAGTTCAAATCTCTGCTCGCCGTGGTCGGTTTTGCCGCCGCTGCGCTCTCGGCCACCGCGGCCGACATCACCGGCGCTGGCGCCACCTTCCCCTACCCGATGTACGCCAAGTGGGCCGAGGCCTACAAAAAGGAAACCGGTGTGGGCCTGAACTACCAGTCGATCGGCTCGTCGGGCGGCATCCGCCAGATCCGTGCCAAGACCGTGACCTTTGGCGCCACCGATGCGCCCCTGCCCGGTGCCGATCTGGACAAGGACGGCCTGGTGCAATTCCCGGCCATCATTGGCGGCACGGTGCCGGTGGTCAACCTGGAGGGCTTCAAGCCCGGCGAACTGCGCATCACCGGCCCGGTGCTGGCCGAGGTCTACATGGGCACGATTGCCAAGTGGAACGATCCCAAGCTGGCCAACCTGAATCCGGGCAAGAAACTGCCCGACCAGGCCATCACCGTGGTGCACCGCGCCGACGGTTCGGGCACGACCTTCAACTTCACCGATTACCTGAACGTGGTGAGCAAGGACTGGGCAGACAAGGTGGGCAAGGGCGCGGCCGTGAAGTGGCCGGCGGCTTCGTCGGTGGGCGGCAAGGGTAACGAAGGCGTGGCGGCCAACGTCAACCGCGTCAAGGGTGCCATTGGCTATGTCGAGTACGCCTACGTCAAGAAGAACAACATGAACTTCCTGCAGCTGCAAAACGCCGATGGCAAGTATGTGTCGCCTGACGACACCACCTTTGCCGCCGCCGCCGCCAGCGCCGACTGGTTCAGCGTGCCGGGCATGGGCATCTCGATGGTCAACGCCAAGGGCGCTGCCAGCTGGCCCATCAGCACCGCGTCCTTCATCCTGATGTACAAGGATCCGAGCGACAAGGCCGCCGCGCGCGACGCCCTGAAGTTCTTTGACTGGGCCTTCAAGAATGGCAAGGCCATGGCCGCCGAGCTGGACTATGTGCCGCTGCCCGACGCCCTGACCCAGCAGATTCGCCAGCGCGTCTGGACGCAGATCAAGCAGAACTGAGCCCTGCGACTTGAGATCAGCCCTGCGGCCATTGGGTCAGCAGGGCTGCGTTATGCTGTTTGATGGACCGACTGCTTTCAAGGATTTGTCATGGACATGAGCTCATCTGAACCGACCCAGGCCGAGGACGCGCGCCGCGTCATCGGCGTGGCCCGGCGTCAGCGCTGGCAGGACTTTGTGTTCCACAAGATCACCTGGTCGTTTTCGATGCTGGTGCTGGTGGCCCTGATGGGCATCATCGTGTCGTTGATCATCAACGCCTGGCCCACGCTCGAGCGCTTTGGCTTGCCCTTTCTGTGGCGCGTGGAGTGGGACATCGTCAACGAAGAGTTTGGCGCGGCCATCGCCATTTTTGGCACCGTGGTCAGTGCCACCATTGCCCTGTTGATTGCGGTGCCGCTTTCGTTTGGCATCGCCCTGTTTCTGACCGAGACCTGCCCAACGTCGCTGCGCCGTCCGCTGGGCACGGCCATCGAATTGCTGGCCGCCGTGCCCTCGATCATCTACGGCATGTTTGGCCTGTTTATATTTGCCCCCTTGTTTGCCGAGCATGGCCAGCCGGCGCTGCAATCGACCCTGGGGCAGATGCCATTGATTGGCAGCTTGTTTGGCGGCGCGATGAACGGCATCGGCATCCTGGCCGCCGGCATCGTGCTGGCCTTCATGATCCTGCCCTTCATCGCGGCGGTGATGCGCGATGTGTTCGAGATCGTGCCCTCGGTGCTGCGCGAGTCGGCCTACGGCCTGGGCTGCACCACCTGGGAGGTGGTGCGCAACATCGTGCTGCCCTACACCCAGAAAGGGGTGATGGGGGGCGTCATGCTGGGCCTGGGCCGCGCCCTGGGCGAGACGATGGCCGTGACCTTTGTGATCGGCAACTCTCAGCGCATCACCGGCTCGCTCTTCTCGCCGGGCTCGTCGATCGCGTCCACCTTGGCCAACGAGTTTGGCGAAGCGGCCGATTTGCACCTCTCGACGCTGTTTGCGCTTGGCCTGGTGCTCTTCATCATCACCTTTGTGGTGCTCTCGCTGTCCAAGCTGATGATCCAGCGCGGCGAAAAAGCCAAAGGCAGCAAGACCTGATTCGGAGCCCCCATGGACGCACGCATTTACCAACGCCGCAAACTCACCAACCGCATCGGCCTGACCCTGTCGATGCTGGCCATGGCCCTGGGCCTGGCGGTGCTGCTGTGGATCCTGACGGTGCTCTTTGCCAACGGCTTTGCTGCCTTGGATTGGGCCATGTTCACCCAGTCGACCCCGGCGCCTGGCTCCGAGGGCGGGGGCCTGGCCAACGCCATCGTGGGCAGCCTCTTGATGGTCGGGTTTACCGCGCTGGTCAGCACCCCGATCGGCATTTTTGCCGGGGTGTACCTGGCCGAGTACGGCGACCAGAGCCGCACCGCCAGCCTGACCCGTTTTGTCACCGACATCATGCTGTCGGCGCCCTCCATCGTGCTGGGCCTGTTTGTCTACGCGGTCTACGTGGCGCAGGTCAAGCACTTCTCGGGCTGGGCCGGCTCGATTGCGCTGTCGCTGATCGCCATTCCGGTGGTGGTGCGCACCACCGAGAACATGCTGCGTCTGGTGCCGGGCAGCCTGCGCGAGGCCGCATTTGCCCTGGGGGCACCACGCTGGAAGGTGGCCACATTTGTGACCTTGCGTGCGGCCCGCGCCGGGGTCATGACCGGCTTGCTGCTGGCGCTGGCGCGCATCTGCGGCGAGACCGCCCCGCTGCTGTTCACCGCGCTGAACAACCAGTTTTTCTCGACCAATATGAACGCCCCCATGGCCAACCTGCCGGTGGTCATCTTCCAGTTCGCCATGAGCCCCTACGACAACTGGGTGCGCCTGGCCTGGGGTGGGGCCTTGCTCATCACCCTGACGGTGCTGCTGCTCAACATCATTGCGCGCGTGTTCTTCCGCGACAAGAGCGCTCGCTAAAGACCCGAATCCACAGGACCCCGTTATGCCCAACTCCACCCTGGCCCCAAGCGGCGAAACCAATGCCATCGAGATCCGCGACCTGGATTTCTTCTACGGCACCTTCCGCGGCCTCAAGAGCATCCAGCTCGACATTGCCGAGCACAAGGTCACGGCCTTCATCGGCCCCTCGGGCTGCGGCAAGTCCACGCTGCTGCGCACGCTCAACCGCATGTACAGCCTCTACCCCGGCCAGCGCGCCGAGGGCCAGATCCTGCTGTACGGACAAAACGTGCTCGACCCGCGGCAAGACTTGAACCTGTTGCGCGCGCAAGTGGGCATGGTCTTTCAAAAGCCCACGCCCTTCCCCATGTCGATCTACGACAACATTGCCTTTGGCGTGCGCCTGTACGAAAACCTGAGTCGCTCCGAAATGGACGACCGCGTCGAGTGGGCCCTGACCAAGGCCGCGATCTGGACCGAGGTCAAGGACAAGCTGGGCCAGAGTGGTCTGTCGCTCTCGGGCGGGCAGCAGCAGCGCCTGTGCATTGCCCGCACGGTGGCGGTCAAACCCAAGGTCATTTTGCTCGACGAGCCGACCTCGGCGCTCGACCCCATCTCGACGGCCAAGGTCGAGGAGCTGGTGCACGAGCTCAAGAAGGACTACACCGTGGCCATTGTCACGCACAACATGCAACAGGCGGCACGGGTCTCGGACTTCACCGCCTATATGTACCTGGGCGAGCTGATCGAATACGGCCGCACCGAGCAGATTTTCATGAAGCCTGCCCGCCAGGAAACCGAAGACTACATCACCGGCCGCTTTGGCTGATCGCAGGAGAGCCCCAAATGGACAAGCACATTTCCAGTCAGTTTGACGCCGAGTTGGCCGGTGTCTCGACCCGCGTCCTTGAGCTGGGCGGCCTGGTCGAATCCCAGATCCGGCATGCGGTGTTTGCGCTGGCGCAGTTCAGCGTGGAGGTGGCCGATCAGGTGATCGCCATCGAAAAACAGGTCAACGCCATGGAGGTCGAGATCGACCGCGAACTGGCCTCGATCATTGCGCGCCGCCAGCCCACGGCCCGCGACCTTCGCCTGCTCATGGCCATCTCCAAAATCATCGGCAACCTTGAGCGCGCCGGTGACGAGTCCGAGCGCATTGCGCGCATGGTCAAGCTCATCGTCGATCAGGGCATCACCCGCTCCTTGCCGGCGTCGGAGCTGCGTGTGGCCGCCGACCTGGCCTCGGGCCTGCTGCGCAAGGCGCTCGATGCGTTTGCCCGTCTGGACACCAGCACAGCCGTGACGATTTTGCGCGAGGACGATCTGATCGATGCCGAGTTTGACGGCTTCATGCGCAAGCTGGTGACCTACATGATGGAAGACCCGCGCACCATCTCGGCCAGCCTGGACCTGCTGTTTGTGGCCAAGGCCATCGAGCGCATCGGCGACCATGCCAAGAACATCGCCGAGTTTGTGATTTATGTGGTCAAGGGCGCGGACGTGCGCCACACCGCTTTGGCCGATATCGAATCGCAGGTGAAATGAGATCCTTGCCCCGTGTGCTGATCGTCGAGGACGAGCCGGCCATTGCCGAGCTCTTGTCGGTCAACCTGCGCCACAACGGCTTTCAAGCGGTGTGGGCCATCGATGCCGAAAGCGCCCAGCGCGAGCTCGACGAGATCCTGCCCGATGTCATCTTGCTCGACTGGATGCTGCCGGGCGAGAGTGGTCTGTCGCTGGCGCGGCGCTGGCGAACCGCGCCGCGCAGCAAGGCAGTGCCCATCATCATGCTGACCGCCCGGGGCGACGAGGCCGACCGGGTGGCCGGCCTGGACGCCGGGGCCGACGATTACCTGGTCAAGCCCTTTTCGCCACGCGAGCTGCTGGCGCGCATCCGTGCGGTGCTGCGCCGGCGCCAGCCCGAGCTGGCCGGTGGCCAGGTGCAGGTGGGCGAGCTGCGCCTGGACGCCGATACCTACCGCGTGAGCTGGCAGGGCCAGTCGCTCAAGCTGGGGCCCACCGAGTTCAAACTGCTGCACCACCTGATGCGCCATCCCGAGCGGGTGCACACCCGGGGCATGTTGCTCGACAAGGTGTGGGGCGACCATGTCTACATCGAAGAGCGCACGGTCGATGTGCACGTCAAGCGCTTGCGCGAGGCGCTGGGCGAGGCCGGTCGGATGATTGAAACCGTGCGGGGCGCTGGCTACCGCCTCACGGCGCAGGAAAACGCCTGATGCTGGGCGACGCATTTTTCCTGTTGGCCTTGGCCGCCCTGGGCGCGGTGATCGGGCTCTGGACCGAGGGCTGGCCCTCCTGGGCACCGGCGGCCTTGCTGGGCTTGGGGCTGGGCGTGGTGCTGTTGGGCTGGAACCAGTGGCAGGTGCTGCGCTGGCTGCGCCGTGGCGCACCGCCCGGGGCTGGCCGCTACCGCGGCGCCATCGGAGAGGTGGTCGAGCGTGTGGTGCGTCTGCTGCAACTGCGTGATCGCCAGATGCAGCAGGAGCGGGCGCGCTTGCAGGATTTTCGGCAGGCCATCGAGGCCTCGCCCAATGGCGTGACCCTGCTGGACGCCACGGGCCGCATCGAGTGGTGCAACGAGGCGGCCAGCCAGCACCTGGGATTGCAGCCCGAACGCGACCGCTTGCAGCACGTGACCCACCTGGTGCGCGACCCGGCCTTTATGCGCCTCTTTGCCCGCGACACCGAGGTGACCGAGGTCATGATGGACGGCCGCAGCGCCAGCCTGAGCCAGCCGGTGCGCCTTCAGGTGCAGCGCCACCCCTACGGCCAAGGGCAGACCCTGCTGCTCTCGCGCGATGTCTCGGCCACGGTCCAGGCCGAGGCCATGCGGCGCGACTTTGTGGCCAATGTCTCGCACGAGATCCGCACGCCCCTGACCGTGATGTCGGGCTTTATCGAGACCCTGCAAAGCCTGCCCCTGTCGGCGCAGGAGCAGGCCCAGTACCTGGGCTTGATGCAGCAGCAGGCCCAGCGCATGCAGGCCCTGGTGAGCGATCTGTTGACCTTGTCGCAGCTCGAGGGCAGCCCGGTGCCCGGTCGGCACAGCCAGGTGGCGCTGGGGCCGCTGATGGTGCAGCTGCAGGCCGAGGCCCGTGGCTTGTCTGCGGCCCAGCACGGGGGGCAAGCTGCCCACGACATCGAGGTGGCGCCGCCCCTGTACCCGCATTTTTTGGGGGTGGAGGGCGAGCTGCACAGCGCCATGTCCAACCTGCTGAGCAATGCGGTGCGCTACACCCCGGCAGGCGGGCGCATCAGCGCCGGTTGGCGCCAGGACACGCCACACGAGGTGATCTTCTGGGTGCGCGACAGCGGACCGGGCATTGCGCCCGAGCACCTGCCCCGCTTGTCAGAGCGCTTTTACCGGGTGGACCGCAGCCGCTCCCGCGAGACCGGTGGCACGGGATTGGGCCTGGCCATCACCAAGCATGTGGCGCAGCGCCATGGCGGGCAATTGCGCATCGAGAGCCAGCCTGGTCAGGGGTCCACCTTCATGCTGATCTTTCCGGCCAACCGCTTCGACGCCACCCACTGAGCGCCCGCGGCCTCAATGCCGCCAGCGGCGCACGGTGCGCCAGAGCATCAGCAAGAAACACACCGAGACGATGGCCAGCGCGAGGGTGGCCATGCGCCAGAAGCTGGCCACATCGGATTGCGCCGCCCAGGGCCCGATGCCCTGGTAGGCCAGGAGGTAGCCGCCCCACAGGCCCACGCCCCAGAGCATGCCCACATTGATCAGCAGGGGCGCCAGCGTGATGCCAAAGCAGCGCAGCAAAAAGGTGCAGACGGCTTGCAGGGCATCGGCCAGGTGATACAGCGCCACCCAGCCCAGCCAGACCGCCGCGGCCGCGGCCACGGCCGCATCGGCGGTGAACCAGCTGGCCAGGCGGTGGCGCCCCAGCGCCATGGCCAGGGCGGTGATCAGCGCCAAGCCGGCTGCCATGCAGAGGCCTTGCACGATGCTTTGGCGGGCACGCCGTCGGTCGCCTGCACCGATCCAGTAGCCCGTGCGGGCGCTGGCGGCAATGCCCAGGGCCAGCGGCATCATGTAGCACATGGCGGCCATGCTGGCCGCGATCTGGTGGCTGGCCGAGGCCACCGATCCCAGGCGGGCAATCAGCAAGCTCATCAAGGTGAACGAGGTCACCTCCACCCCAATCGTCAGGGCCGCGGGCACCCCCAGGCGCGCAAAGCGTCGCAGCTGCGCGGGCTCTGGCCGCTCCAAGCGCTGCCACAGGCGGTATGGCCGGTAAATGGGGCTGTGGCGCAGCATCCAGACCGCCGTGAGCGCCATGCCGGTGTTGACCGCCAGGGTCGCCCAGGCGCAGCCCACCACCCCAAGCCCGGCCAGATCGCCCCAGCCAAAGGTCAGCAGCACCGACAGCGGCACCTTGACCAGCAGGGCGCCCACCTGCAGGGCGGTGACCAGACGGGGCAGGCCCAGGCTTTGGTTGAGCGTGCCGTACATCCGAAAGAGCAGCGACGGCAGCATGGACACCGCCAGGATGTCGAGGTACTGCTTGATCTCGGGCCAGAGGGCCGGGGGCACCTGGCTCCAGCGCAACCATGGGTCGGGATGCCAGAGCAAGGCCATGCCCGCCGCGCTGGCCGCAAGCATGATGTAGACCGCCTGGCGCACCGAGCGGCCCAGGCGCAGGGGCTGGTTGGCCCCATGCAGCTCGGCCCAGACTGGCAACAGGGCCTGCAACAGCCCATTGAGGGCGACATGCGTGGAAATAAAAATGGACGAGGCGACCGACAACACCGCCAGGGCCTGCGGGCTGTAGCGCCCGGCAATGACGGTATCGACGACCCCAAAGGCCATCACCGCAAACTGGCCCACCAGCAGCGTCAGCGCATGGCGGGCAATGACGCGCCACTCACTCATTCGAAGCCGGTTCCGAGGCGCGCATCAGCACCCAGTCCTCACGTTTGTCCGAGGGGCGGCGGAAGATGCCGACCTCTTGCCAGCCTGGGGCCAGCCGTGCCGTGGCCAGGTCCTCACGATCAATGACCAGCCAGTTGCAATCGGCTTGCGGGGCCGCCGCCGGGCGAACCTGCCAACCGGCGTGCCAGCGCAGGGCCACCGCCGCGCCCGGCGACAGGCCCAGCACCTGCACGCAGCCGGCATTGGGGGTCATGGCGTGAATGCGCTGCACCAAGGGGCCGTAGCTGCGGCCATAGTCCAGCAGCGGCAGCCACAGGCTGGTGAGCAGCGTCCAGCACAGCACCGCACCACCGGCGGGCAGGATCAGGCTTTTCCAGAGCGCCGACCGATGCCGACCCGCGCGCCACCTGACCAGCAGCAGCCAGCCCAGCGAAGCGCCCAGCGCGGGCCAGAGCGCCGCCCACACCAGCGTGGGTTCAAAACCCGGTGCGGTGCGGGTGACGTTGGCGGCGGTGGTGGCGGGCCAGCCGGTCTGCATGGCCAGCCAGACCACCCAGATCACCAGGCCACACAAAGAGAAAAACAGCAGGGTGAACCAGTCGATGAGCGCGCTGACGCTGCGCCGCAAGGTGGGCAGCGCCAAGGCCGCCAAAGCGGCGAGGGCGGGCAAGCCCACCAGCAAGGCGCGCTCATCCTGTCCGGTGAGCCAGGCGCTGACCAGGGTCACGCCCATGAACCACAGTGGCAGGCTCAGGTGCGGGTTCTCAACCCAGCGCCAGCACTGACGGCGCCAGCGCCACAAACCCCAGAGCACCAGCGGCCAGGTGGGCCAGGTGAACCAGGCCAGCAGTCGCAGGTGGTGGGCGCTCCACCATTGCGCGGGCTGCAGGCGCCAACGCCACAGGTCCAGCATGCCCGCCAGCAAGACCGCGGTCAGCAGGGCCAGGGCCAGCAGGCCCACATCGAGCATGCGGATGCGGTGCTCGGCCGGCCAACTGCGTGGCTGCGCGCGCAAGGCCAGCCCACCCAATCCCAGCAACAAGGCGGTGCTGGGGGCGCCCGACAAGGTCAGCCCCAACAGCCCCAAGGCAGCGGCCACCAGACTCGGCACACGCCGTCCTGGCAGGGCGGCCAGGCCATACAGCAGGGCGCTGGCCGAGGCCATTTGCACCACCCCGGCAGCCGCCTCATGGCCCGCGCGGGCCAGGCCCAGGCTGGCCAGCAGGGCCAACACCGCGGCATCGGCCAGGGTGCGCGAATATGAGCCTGGTGTGGCCTCACCACCAAAGGCCAGCGCCACCGGTTGGGCATTGGGGTGACGCGCCAGGGCCTGTACCGCATGCCACAGCGCGACCATGGTCAGGCCCAGCAAGGCCATGAAGGGCAGGCGGCTGGCAGCCCAGGCCCAGTCGCTCGGGGCCAGCTGCACCGCCCAGGCGCCCAGCCAATAGGGCAGCAGCGCGTCTTGCGGCGGGGCCATCCCCAGCCACTGGGGTTGCCACCAGGCACTGTTGGGGGTGTCGGGGCGGGCCAGGGCCAGCATGAAGGCAAAGGCGTCGGCATCGTCGCCTTTCCAGGGCGAGCGGCCCACAAAACCCGCCAGCACATACACCCCGCCCAGCAGCCACAGCACCCAGGCGGGCAGCGGGCGCGCGGCGTTTTGCAGCACCAGGGCAGGGGAGGGACGGTTCACAGCATGCACCCTAACAGGAACTCGCGCCGTCGGCACAAAGCAAAAGGGCAGACCGGAAACCCCGGGCTGCCCTTTTGGCGCGAGACAGACGGCTTACTTGGACAGGGCCGACTTGCCGAAGCGGTTGCGGAACTTCTCCACGCGGCCGCCCATATTGTCCACCGACTTTTGCGTGCCGGTGTAGAAGGGGTGCGATTCGCTGGAGGTATCGAGCTTGAACAGCGGCAGCTCGCGGCCGTCGTCCATCTTGACCATTTCCTTGGTGTTCACGCAGGAGCGGGTCACGAACTTGAAGCCGTTCGAGAGGTCCACGAAGCACACTTCGCGGTAGTTCGGGTGAATGCCGTCTTTCATGGGGTATCCATTTCGTCAGGTGCAGCAGCCGCTCTGGCCCATCCAGAGTACTTGCCGCAAAACCCAGGATTATGCCACAGCTGTGGCACGCCAGAAGCAATCGATCAGCCGCCGCGACGCATCATGTCGAAGAAATCGACGTTGGTCTTGGTCGCCTTCATGTTCTTGAGCATCAGCTCCATGGACTCGATCTCGTCCATGTTGTACATGAACTGGCGCAGGATGCGGGTTTTTTGCAGGATTTCCGGGGCCAGCAGCAATTCCTCGCGGCGCGTGCCACTGCGGTTGAGCTGAATGGC
>JACCDH010196350.1_pt1 | contig 11082 bp, 11 predicted proteins | sample 7442481 | NCBI WGS metagenome assembly JACCDH01 (sample SAMN15323433, study PRJNA562643) | freshwater metagenome | isolation source: river surface water | place: USA:Blue River Watershed | collected 2017-08-15 | reverse complement strand
TGAGCCGGGAAGAGTCACAGCCTTCGAATGATCCCTGGTCGCAGACCTCGGGTTGGCGAATGAATGCCACACTGACGCGCAAGCTGAGCTTTTCGGATGCTGCGGGCAAGTGCGATATCAGTCTGGTCTATGAGCGTGCTGGCCTGCGGGTAAATACAGACCGGGGCACAGTATTGCTGAGCGATGTCACTGGCAGCAGAACCCGGGTTCAGGTCAGTATCGATGGGCGGCCTGTGCAGGCCAATGTCGTTCGCAGTGGTGATAATTTTCATGTATTCCATGGGGGTCATCACTGGCCGCTCGAATGGAGCAATCCTATCGCGCATGCTGGCGAGCAAGAGGCTGACGGTGGTCGGCTGACCGCGCCGATGCCCGGTAAGATCGTCGCGTTGCTGGTGGATGCTGGCGCGCAGGTAGAGAAAGGTACTCCGCTCCTGATCATGGAAGCGATGAAAATGGAGCATACGATCAATGCGCCTTCCAAAGGCAAGGTGACTGAATTACTGTACGTTGTGGGCGACCAGGTTGCTGAGGGCGCGCAGCTGCTGTCTTTCGAACATGAGGAAAACTGATGAGTACTGCTAACTTGCCTGCTGCCGTAAAAATCGTCGAAGTCGGTCCGCGCGATGGGCTGCAAAATGAAAAGCAGACAATCTCTGCCGAAGTAAAGACCGAGCTGGTAAATCGTCTCAGCGACGCAGGTATTCCGAATGTGGAAGCGGTGTCTTTCGTATCACCGAAATGGGTACCGCAAATGGCGACGTCGTCCGAGGTAATGCAGCGCATTCATCGCAGGCCAGGCACGATCTATTCGGCGCTGGTGCCGAACATGAAAGGTTTCGAGGCAGCGCTGGCAGCCAGGATGGATGAGGTGGTGATCTTTGGCGCGGCGTCGGAGGCTTTTTCGCAAAAGAACATCAATTGTTCGATCGCTGAATCGATAGAGCGATTCCGTGAAGTGGCTGAAGCCGCGAAACAGCATGGCATGCGCCTGCGCGGCAGTGTCAGCTGCGCGCTGGGCTGCCCGTATCAGGGAGAGGTGACGCCGGAAGCCGCGGCCGATGTCGTCAGACGCATGCGTGATCTGGGTTGTGACGAGATCGATATCGCCGATACGATTGGTGTTGGCACAGCCGCTCAGGTGAAGCGTGTGTTCGAGCGCGCCGCAAAAGAATTCCCGCTGGAGCGATTAGCTGGCCATTTTCATGACACTTATGGTCAGGCGCTGGCCAATATTTATGCAGCGCTGGAAGTGGGCGTGGTGATTTATCACTCTTCTGTCGCCGGACTGGGCGGATGTCCGTATGCGAAAGGCGCCACTGGCAATGTGGCTACCGAAGATGTGCTGTATTTGATGCATGGCCTCGGCATTTCGACAGGCATCTCGCTGGACGCCGTGGTCGATGCCGGACAATTTATTTCCGAACAACTGGGCCGCAAATCGTCCAGCCGCGCGGGTAGTGCGATCGCTGCGAAGCGCGCAGCCTGATTGCGAGGTGCCTGATGAGCCCTGAACTGAAACCCGGCATACGCTTTGAATGGCAGACTGTCGTCCCCGAGCATTCGGTCGTGCCGCGACTATTTGGCCAGCATGTAGATTTTGCGAATGACATGCCTGCTGTACTGGCGACCGGTTACATGGTCGGACTGATGGAGCTGGCGTGCACGCAAGGCATCATGCCTTATGTGGACTGGCCGAATGAGCAAAGTCTGGGTGTGCATGTGAGCTTCTCGCATCTGGCGGCAACGCCACCGGGAATGACACTGACGATACGAGGCGAAGTAATCGCTGTCGAGGGTCGCCGTGTGCGCTTCAGAGTCGAAGCCTGGGATGGTTTGGACAAGATCAGTGAAGGCGAGCATGAGCGTGCGGTCATCGCGCCCGAAAAATTTCATGCCAAACTGGCCGAGAAGAAGCGTCACGCCGGTGTGTGATGTCATCAGATCAGCAGACTGCTCACGATGAACCTTGAAGAATTCGATCCTGCAAATCATCAGGGGCCCTTGCCCTCGCCGTGCATCGGTATTTGCCAGATGGATCGCAAGACTGGCCTGTGCGCGGGCTGTCAGCGCACGCTGGATGAGATCACCGACTGGAGCGTTGCGTCGGAGTCAAAAAAACGCATGATCTGGGAAGAGATCATCCGCCGCCGCGCTGCAAAGCTACCTTGAACAGACTTTTGCGCAAGCGCGAAGGCACAATCACCGTCCATGCAAACCCAGTTTTATCAACCGCAACAGAGCGTCACTGGCCCTGCCTACAGTGCCTGGTTCAAGATGCTGGCCACACTGGTCACCGTAGCGCTGGCCGGGTATGGGATCAGCTTCGCGTTACGTTATGCGCTGATGGATTATGGCTGGGGTGTGCGGTTGCTGTTCGCGGCGGCGATGCTGATGCTGGCACTCTCGTATTATGGTTTCCTGCGCTCCGAAGTGACTATCAATGCAGAGGGCATACACCAAAGCTGGCTGTGGAACCGTCAGGCGAGCTGGGACGAGATACGCAGTGCGAAGCTGATCGGCATACCGCTGGCCGGATGGCTGTCGCCTCCGAGGCTGGTGGTGAGAACAGGTAATTCTTTCACGACCTTCAATGGCGGCACCCCCGAATTGCTGGCCGAGTTTGCCCGAATTTCCCTCGCCTACCAGATCAAACCATGAAGCTGCCATCGACCATGCATGTCCTGGAGCGCGGCTGGCTCTCCTCGAACAATATCGTCTTCATCGATAACGAGCGTACTGCCGTGGTCGATACCGGCTATGTGAAACATGCCGAGCAGACGGTGCAACTGATACAGGGTGTGCTGAATGGACGGCCGCTGGATGCGATCTATAACACTCACCTGCATTCGGATCATTGCGGTGGCAATCGCATGCTTCAGGATCATTATCCAAAAGCGCACACCGCCATACCTGCCGCCGAGCTGCACCGGGTGAAGCGCTGGGACAAAACCACTCTGTCCTTCGATGCGACCGGGCAGCGCTGCGACCCTTTCCGTGCTGATGAAGGTTTGCAACCTGACCAGACACTGAGACTGGGCGGCATGGACTGGACCGTGTTATTCGCGCCGGGTCATCACCCATATTCGTATGTGCTGTTCTGTGAGCAGCATGGCATCCTGATCTCTGCCGACGCACTCTGGGAAAAAGGCTTTGGCGTGATCTTCCCGGCGCTGGAAAGTTTTGCCGGGTTCCGGGAGACGCGCGACACGCTCGACATGATCGAGGCACTGGATGTTCGTCTGGTCATTCCCGGTCACGGACGGCCGTTTACCGAAGTGCAGGACGCCATTGAAGCTGCGCATTCGCGCATACGCTATCTGGAAGCCGATCCGCTTCGCAATGCGCAAAACGGCATCAAGGTGCTCTTCAAGTTCCTGCTGATGGACAGGCAAAGAATCAAGTTATCCGAGGTGCCACAGATCATCAGCAAAATACCGCTGATCCAGGCAGCCAATCGCCGTCACATGAATTTCGGCGATATTCATCTTGCGCACTGGGTGATCACCCAACTCAAACGGGTCGGAGCAGTGAAGATAGAAGGCAATGAGCTGGTGAATATCGAGCCCGCCTGAAGCCTTGTCGGAGCGATGCGCCTCGGCTATTTCGGCTGGCGTTTTACCTGCCCCCTGACGACACTTTCGACGCCGCGCGTCTGCCGCAGATCGGTATCCTGTTTGCCAGACATGATGTCGTCAAACGCCTGGCGAATTTCAGCGCGTGGATCGCTCTGCTGGCTGTCGCGGGACTCATCGCGCTCATGGGGAAGCCGGGGCAGAACCTCTTTTTTTACAGGCTTTTGCGTTGCTACCTGAAAGATCTTCCCATCAGTTTTCATCATCCGGCTTTCATGAATGATCGAGGCGCACATGCACCCATCAATCATGAGAGCCAGAAGTCTGCAAAAAATTCAGCAGTAACAGCATTAAAAATAGTGCTGAGGTTATTTTAGCCCCGCGGATAATCCGTACCCATCACGCGAGCGCGTGCGGCCACATATTCTGTGCGGAGGCGTGCGACCATTTCTGCGACAGTGGGCACATCATCCATCAGACCCACACCCTGACCAGCACCCCAGATATCGCGCCAGACTTTGGAATCACTGTTGCTTCCGCTGGAGAAGCTCATCATTTGCTTGCTGCCCTCGGGGAGGTTCTCGGGATCAAGTCCTGCCTTGACGATGGATTTTTTCAGATAGTTGCCATGAACGCCGGTGAAGTAATCGGTATACACCACATCGGCTGCAGTGGATTCAATAATCGCCTGTCGATAGCCTTCGCTGGTGTTTGCTTCTTTCGTTGCGAGCCAGCGCGAACCGATATACGCAAAATCGGCGCCCATCGCTTGCGCAGCGAGAATACTGTCGCCGGTGGCGATCGACCCGGATAATACGACCGGACCGTTATAAAACTTGCGAATTTCGCCGACCAGAGCAAACGGGGATAGCCGCCCCGCATGGCCGCCGGCACCGGAAGCGACCAGGATCAGTCCATCAACACCTGCCTCCAATGCCTTTTGGGCATGGCGTATCGAGATCACGTCATGCAGCACGATGCCGCCATAGCTGTGGATGGCATCGAGCATTTCCTTCGGCGGCGCGCGCAACGAAGAAATGATGATCGGAATCTGATGCTTTACGCAGACCTGTACGTCATGCTCAAGCCGGTCATTCGATGCATGCACGATCTGATTCACGGCGATGGGGCCGATGATGGCATCGGGATGTGCTGCCTTGTGTTCCGCCAGCGCCTGCTTGATGTCGGTGAGCCATACCTCGAGCATGTTCGCAGGGCGCGCATTTAGCGCCGGAAAAGATCCTACGATGCCAGCCTTGCATTGCTCGATGACGAGCGCAGGGCCGCTGGCGATGAACATGGGTGATGCAATAACGGGAAGACTCAGATGCTGAAGTGCGGCAGGGAGGGCCATGCGATCTCCGGGTGTTGTTTTTAGAATGCCGTCGATTATAAGTCAATGCCAGCACCTCCCTTGCCACGCTCCGGCAGCAAACTCAGTCTGTCGCGAGTCTCTGCACCCAGTGATGGAAGTGCTTTAGTCGCTCCCAAAGCTCTGTCGGCGTGCCGGGTAATGGAAGACCATGATTGAATTCGTCAAAGCATTCGCGAATGGCGGGACTCATCGCCCGCTGCACGCTTTCCCAGACACTAATCCGGCAGCCGGAGGCCGGCTTGTCGGGTGCCACCTCGGCAAAGCGATAACGCCGGTTAGCAGCTTTCCAGTCGCGCTCGAGTTCGTGTGCTGCCGTGTCCAATGCCCGGGCGCTGACCGGCACCTCCAGATGCCACGCCTCTTGCGGAGGATGGCATTCATCCATTTCAGCCGTGTTAAGCCAGCGTATCGGCCATTCGGTGATGGTCGAGTGGCGTGGCTGAGGCTGACCGCCGCCATGCATGTAGCGTGTTCCGGCGGGTTGTCCCAGCGCCATTTTGTCGGGCGCAATTGACAGCCGCGGCCGTATCCATGCATGGCCGAGTGCAGCACCGACTGTGGGCATGATCTGAATGCTGGCAGAGGGCTTCGCGGCGCTCAGCGCTTCGCGCAAGCGCTGTCGTCGTTCTGGTGTCATGATGATCGAAGGCGGCAGACTCTCGATATGTTCTATCGTCTTCCACAGTGAAAGCCATAGTGCATGTGATTCTTTGCCATTGTGTGGCCGCTGGTACGGGAGCTTGCTTAACAGCAGGCATTCCAGCATATCGCGCTGAACGCGTGCGAATAGCTCATCGCTGCCTGCTTGTTGCAAGGCGGTCGCCGTGTCGCCATCAATGACTATTCGTCCGTCCCGCCATTCGATGGTGCTAGCCCCGGGAAGTGTGGTTGTTGATGCGAGCAGCAGCGCATCTGGTGCACCTATTGTCAGTTCCAGCACTCTGGCCAGCGCTTGCATTAGCGTACCAAGAGATGCAAGTGACTTGTCACCTGCTTTCCATTGCAGTGCATTTACTGCGAGCTGATTACGTATTGTTTGCGATTGTGTATCTTGCAGCTTCAGAAGTGGCTCGGATTTCCTGGCTTGTGAAGCTGCCTGTGTTTGATCCAGTGTCTCGTTGAATTCTGCCGTGGTAAGAATAGTTCGTTGACGGGAGTGTGGCGGGCCATTCGAGAAGCCATGCTCGATATAAGTCTCATCATCGATAATCGTTTCCGTCACATAGCAGTCGTATTTCGCATTCTTTAGTGCGGGTACCAGCCATTCCAGAGTTTCCGTGTCAATGGCATTCAACTGACGTGACAACAAATTCAGATACAGAGCTTTGCTTGCACTGTCTTCTGGCAGCTCAGGCCGAATTGACCACAGCAGCACATCCATTTGTGTCGCCAATAATTCGGCTTCAGGCTTTGCGTTCAATTTTTCTTCGGCCTGTTCAGCGGATTCCTTCAGTGCGCGAAAACTCTTTCGGGTGTGCCAGCTGGCGTCAAGATAATAATTTTCCCGGCGGATTTTATTTCGCATCACCGGGTTACGTGAGGTCGGCCCGGCCCTCCTTGAGGTTTGCGAGAGGGGTAGATTTTTTTTGAGCTGCGGCAATAAGCTGGGCAGGGAAAGCATAGATACTCCTCCATGTCGTGTCCGGCTGCCTTGTGCCGCCGGTCGACTTTAGGAACTCAATATTGTGGTAGGTTTTGCGCTGAGGGAACAGACTGTTTTGATCGTTGTCAGCGAATAGCGGATTCAGGTACGTTCAGCGAACCAACAATGCATAAAAATTTCTTTCTGGCGCATGCCAATTCCGAACTTGCCCAGATCTTTTGTGACCGACATAAGCGCAAAGAAGGTTCTGGCAAGGAAAGATCTGCCGGGCAATAGCAGCTTCTTTGAAGACTCCAGTTTCAGATAAAAACCACTGGACTCGCTTTTCCAACACATCAATTTTTCAAAAATATTTCTTGAGAGGTAATTATGGGAATTCATTCCGTCAAACCGGGGCAGACCACCGTTGGGAATGGCTCTCAGCCCGCAGCACCCACTGCCGAAAAACCGCCGCTTCGCCGAGCTGGTAGTGCGCCTGCGCTCAAAGGACGGAGCGCTCCTGCAGCTCAATCCTCATCGGGCGCTACCCCCATACTAAACGCGCATACCGAACCACGCATCAAGGTTCGTGCAGACACTGAACTGGTTCATCAGATACTGGGTAGTAAATCCGCCCTCATTGAGCGCATTGATCCGCAACGTCTGCCGGGCTTTTATAAGCATGCGAGCATGATCGCAAACGATAAAGCGAGTGATAAAAACTTCTTGCTCGAATGTCTGGTGAACTTATATCTTTCCGCACCCGACCGCAGCCACCCGAACGCGGTCGATCCGGAATGGGTGGATGATCAGGATGTGTTATGGGGCGATGAGCTGCTGTTCTTATTCGAGGTGTCGCAGCAGCTGGATAGGCTGGAACCGGAAGGCAAGCGATGTTTTACAGAGGGACTTGCCGACAGGGTTGGCATCGATCGGCAACGATCAGGATCAGTGGATTCCCTTGAGCAGCTGCTACATAACGCAAGTCGCCGGATGGCACTGGCCGACTGACCCTATTTCAGCGAATCAAATAAAAACCCCGGCAGCCTGAACAGGCTTCCGGGGTTTCTCATGGGTGACGACGGCATGGGGTGCAACTCATGACGCTCAACTCAGGCAGGATTACTGATAGCTGCGCGCATCATCAATTACCTTGCCATCATTTGCCAGACTGCCTTGTGCGACCAGTTTTACGTCGCCGCGCAACTTGGTCACGTCACGAATCGAGTTCACAATCGCGTCTGCGTGCGAGCTTGCAGCAGAGACATCTGCCACTTCGCAATGCAGGGTCATGTCGTCATTGCCCATTTCACCCGTGATGACCAATCGGGCTTTCAGAATCACCGGATGTCTGCGGGCGATATCTGCAACTTGAGAAGGATGCACAAACATTGCGCGTACCTTGGTGGTTTGATCAGCGCGTCCCATCCAGCCCTTGATCCGGGCATTCGTGCGGCCACAGGGTGAAATGCCCGGCAGTATCGCTGACAGATCGCCTGTCGCGAAACGAATCAGCGGATAGTCGGGGTTGAATGAAGTGATGACCACTTCACCGACTTCGCCCTCGGCCACAGGCTCGCCGGTCCCGGGACGGACAATTTCCAGCAGCAGGGTTTCATCGAGCACCATGCCGGGATTGACCTGATCGCCGCTGAGGGTTTCGTAGGCGATGTTGCCGATGTCTGCCGAGCCATAGGTCTGCAGCACATGAGGCACGCCATGATCATTCAGCCAGGCGCGCAGCGATGGCGGCAATGCTTCAGCGCCCACCAGCGCGTGGCGGATGCTGCTGATGTCCTCGCCAGTCTCCAGTGCCTTTTCGATGATGATCTTCAAAAAAGAGGGCGTGCCCACATAGGCCCGGGGACGCAGCAGACTCATTGCCTGCACCTGCATCTCGGTTTGCCCTATACCGGCGGGAATCACTGGACAGCCAAGTTTCGCTGCGCCGCCCTCGACCATCAGTCCGGCGGGTGTGAAGTGGTAAGCAAAACAATTCTGGATCAGATCGCCGCTGCGCACGCCGAGCGCATGCAATGGCCGCGCATAGCGCCACCAGTCATCGCCGCGCCCCTCGGGATCGAAGATAGGGCCCGGCGACATGAAAATGCGCGATAGTTTGTCCGTGGGCGTGACATTCAGCCCGCCGAAGGGAAGCGCAGCTTTCTGCATATCCTTCAGCGCCGACTTGCGCGTCACGGGCAATTGCGCGAGTGCGGCGCGGCTACTGATATCTTGCGGATTGATGTCTTTCAGAATCGCGGCCCAGCCGCTCGCCTGTCTGGCACGTTCAATTAGCGCCGGCAGGGCGGAGAGTAATTCTTTTTCGCGCACGGATGGGTCGCGCGACTCGAGTGCGTCGTACAGAGTGCTCATGATTTTTCCGGAGAGAGTAGGGAGTTCAGGCCAGCCAGCGTTTTCTTCGACGGTAGAACTTCATGTCGCGGAAGCTCTTGCGTCCGGCACCCGACATGCCGAGGTAGAACTCTTTTACGTCTTCATTGGCGGCCAGATCAGTGGCGGCACCTTCCATCACCACGCGTCCGTTTTCAAGGATGTAGCCGAAGTCGGCATATTTCAGCGCGATGGTCGTGTTTTGCTCGGCCAGCAGAAAAGACACCTGCTCGCGCTGGTTCAGGTCTTGCACGATGCCGAAGATCTCTTCGACGATTTGCGGCGCGAGACCCATTGAAGGTTCGTCGAGCAAGATCATTGAGGGCTTAGCCATCAATGCGCGGCCGATCGCACACATCTGCTGCTCACCGCCGGAGGTATAGCCTGCCTGCGAACTGCGACGCTGTTTCAGACGAGGAAAATAGTGATACACCCTCTCCAGCTCATCCTTGAGCCCGGTACGGCTGAGCTTGCGTGTGTATGCGCCCGTGAGCAGGTTTTCTTCAATCGTCAGGTGACCGAAGCAATGACGGCCCTCCATCACTTGTGAGAGGCCGCGACGTACCAGTTCGTTCGGCGTCAGCTGATCGATACGGTCGCCATTGAACTCTATGCTTCCCTTGGTGACATCCCCGCGTTCACCACGCAGCAGCGTCGAGATCGATTTCAGTGTCGTCGACTTGCCCGCGCCATTCGCACCCATCAGCGCGACGATTTTGCCGCGCGGGACGGACAGCGATACCCCCTTGAGCACAAGGATCACGTGGTCGTAGATGACTTCAATGTTGTTGATGTTGAGGATGGGCGCGGTAGTCATGGCATTAGCGGATTCAGTGTTGACTGCAGGATGTGCTGTGACGTCGCTGGATCCAGCCTGCGCCGGGATGACGGCTTTGGGCTAATGGCCCTGATTTCGTCACCCCGGCGCAGGCCGGGGTCCAGTGTCTTTGAACCTTCAAGCGTGATTACTTCATGCAAGCCGGCGTAATGCCTTTTTCCTTCGCATAAGCCGCGGACGATTCTTCCAGCAGCTTGCGAACCAGTGCCTTGTCGCCAGTAATCCAGTTCTTCGAGACCGCAACCCACTGCTTGCCATCCCACTGCACGACTTTCACCGCACCCGAACCTTCATGATCATCACAGGAGGTTTTGATCGGCGGGAACATGTCGAACACGCCCAGCGCTTTTTGACGGGCTGCATCGACATTCAGGTTTTCCAGGCCCCAGCGCATTTGTTCGCCGGTCAACACCTTGCCCTTGCCGTACTTGTTCTGTGCAATTCGCATGGCCTCTACCATCAGCACGGTGGCCGCGATTCCCCGCATGTACATCACATTACCGACTCGATCCAGCTCTTTCAGACTGCCCTTGCCGGACGCATAGAGCTTGTTACGAATCTCATCGAGTACCGGGAAATTGCCCGGCGTGGTGAAGCTCATCGCAGAGTAACCCTTCGCAGCATCGCCGGCAGGTTCGGTGTCTTCTTCCGAGCCAGCCCACCAGACGCCGAGGATTTTCTCGCGCGGGAAGCCATTGCGCTGCGCGGTCTTCAGGCCGACGGCGCTCATCACACCGAAAGTCCACATGATCACGTAGTCAGGATTGGCCTGGCGTATTTGCAGCCACTGCGATTGCTGCTCATTGCCCGGTGGCGCGACAGGAATCTTGATCAGCTCGAAACCCCATTTCGCGGCTTCTGCTTCCAGCACCGGCAGCGGCTCTTTGCCATAGGCGGAGTCGTGATACAGATGGACGATCTTTTTGCCCTTGAGCTTGTCCATGCCCCCGGCTTTTTCGCCGAGGTACACAATCATCGCGCCCGCCTGATTCCAGTAGGTGCTCAGCAGCGGGAACACATAGGGAAAGACCTTGCCGTTGGCCGCATCCGAACGTCCATAACCCAGCGTGGTCATCGGAATCTTGTCTTTGGCGACGCGATCGAGAATGCCATACGCAATACCGGTCGACAGCGGCTCGACGATGGTTGCGCCGCCGTTCTTGCTCTTCAGGCGCTCATAGCACTCGACACCGCGCGACGGGTTGTATTCAGTCTCACACTCTTCCCAGGTGAGCTTGACGCCGTTCACGCCGCCGCTCAGGTTCACCAGGTTCATGTAGTCGATCATGCCACCAAAAAACGAGGTGCCATTCGAACC
>JACCDH010272202.1_pt1 | contig 11084 bp, 4 predicted proteins | sample 7442481 | NCBI WGS metagenome assembly JACCDH01 (sample SAMN15323433, study PRJNA562643) | freshwater metagenome | isolation source: river surface water | place: USA:Blue River Watershed | collected 2017-08-15 | reverse complement strand
GCTCAGTCGTTTCAGTTGCGTAGTCAGTGTCAACAATGCGGCTCTTAGAAGCTGCAGTGTTGGTCACCACGTTGGTCAAGTTGTCGATGGTGTGGGTCAAACGGTTTTCCACCGCACCCAGTTTCGAGCGCTCGTTGTTCACATAGCTCAACGCACTGTCAATCACCTTCAGGGCTTTTGCGGCACCATCTTGTGTTGCAATTGAGATTTGCGACACCGATGAACCTGCGCTTGGAGTCACAACAGCAACACCACCAGAAGGCACTTCACCAGAGAATGGCACAGCACCGCCGCCTGTCAATGTCAAGGTGTTACCTTGGCCTTGCTTAGGTGTCCAAGTGGCTGTTTTGCCAGTCGCCGAGCTGAAGCTGGTCAGCGCTACATCACCACCAGTGACATCTGTGAGGTACAAATTACCTTTGGTGTCCATACTAGCTTTGATATTTGAACCACCCATGGCGCTGTTCAAGGTATCCACAAACTTACGTGTACTGTTAGCATCCAACAAGTCCACAGTAGTAGGCGCCATGGTGTATGTGTTCTTACCATCAGACACTGACAAGCTATACAGGTCATCACCAGTTAACTTCAAAGTAGCTGTCGTTGCAACGGCTTTGGTGCCGGAAGCATTGGCTGTTAGAACTTGTTCATTTTGCCCAATTACTTTAGCAGAACCTTGACCTGCAGCTGGAGTCAATGTGGCAGTAACAGCATCGTAACCAGTGCCTGTTGCGAAATCGCTTACCTTGAGTGCACCACCATCACGTTGCAAGAAGGTGATATCACGACCACTGACGCTGTACTCGAAAACGTTAGTTGGGTGGTGTGAATTCAAGGCAACCATCATTGCGTCAAGATTCTTCTTCATGTCCGAACCGTCGAGGGGCTGCGAAGCATCCCAGTCGGTTGCGCCAAGTGCAACACCATTCAGTTTAAAGTTCAGTCCTTTTGTGTTGTCTTGACTCAAACTCATGCTGACTTTGGTAGTGTTATACACATCTCCTTGTGCAACGCCTGAAGTCGTGAGAACTGCAGCGTTTCTGTTCACACTACCCGTGCCGCCATCATTGGCAAATACCAGACCCTGCCCTGCACCCAAGTTTGTAGTTGCCGCAGCTATTGAGATAGAACGACCTCGCGAATCTCGGACCAACATTGTCTCAGTCGACTCGTCATAGGTAACTTTAATATCATCCAAGTTTTCTTTTAGCTTGGTCGTCGGATTTTCAATGGTATCTGTCAAGCCAACAATTGCATCTTCCAATGCTTTAGCCAATGTCTTACCATCTGTGAGGTCAGCACCTGCAGTGAAATCCAACACCAACTTGCCATCATCACTAGGAACGCCATCGATCAAGAGTGTGAATTTTGATCCATCGGTTACATCGCCGAGATTTACTTTAGCACCTAAGTTGGATGTATTGATACTCAACTTCAAGCTTGAGTAGTGAGCAGTTTGAGAGCTCAAGACTCTCGCTGCCCCAGGCTCATTGGTAGGGTTAACAATCACAGTGCCGTCGGTTGAACTGAAATTTTCAATCGCCAGCGCGCGGCCTGCCGTGTTGGTAATAGTCAACACGTTGTTGCTAAATCCAACCTCAAATTCATCCGCGTTAAAGGTTGTATCGCCTGATTTCACCAAATCAGTAATGCCAGCTGTAATTTTTGCTTTTACAGCGGCCACCACATCGGCGTCAGTAGCTGTTGTCTTTAAATCTAAACCTTTGGACAAATCTGCATAGACGTCGCCTGTACCATTGGTCAGCTTAAAGTTGTATATAGCGCTGGCACCTGAAGTGCCATCACCCAAGCGGTCCGAGAAAGTCATCTGCAGTGAAGACTTTTCAACGCTACCTTTGTAAGTGACCGCATCATCAGCTGCTGCCGTTTTGACCAATACAATTGGATCGCGCTGGTTGGCTTGCGCATCAGTCACTGCATCAAATGTTACTTTAGCTGTGCCTGTTGTAGAGTAGCCAGCAAGCGTTGTTTTACCACCCGCAGAGTTGGTCACCACCAAATCGTTACCACTCCAAGCTACTGACATGTTGTTTTGTACGTTGGCTTCGACTTTCAAAGCACCCACATTGGCTACATCGGTACCAAAGATAGCGCCAGAACCACCGCCTTGTGAAATTTCGATTTTGCGGCCTTGGGCATCGATCACTTTGAACTTGCCACCAGTTTGATCAACAGTGATACTCTCACCGTATAAAGCTTGTAACTCTGTTTGCATGGCTGTCTTCACATCAGCAGCAGTTGCAACACCTGCACCGGCTCCCATCACAGCTGCAGTTGATTGCAAGCGCGAGCGCAAATCAATGCTATTCACAGGTGTTCCACCATTGATAGCGATTGAGAATTTAAAGTCTGCTGCCTTTGTGTTATCAGTAACGGATGTTGCTGCAAAAGTTGCTGAACCCTCCAAAGTCGTATCGACTGCAGACTCTTTCAAACTCTTGTTAATTGCATCAGCAAAATCACGCTTGCTGACACTACTGGTCAAGTCAAGCGCCTTGGCTGTAACACCTGCAGCGGGCAATCCAGACACATCGTCAGCCAATGTGAAAGTGTATGTGTCGCTTGAAGAAAATCCCAACTTGACCACAGTCGCAGTAGCTGCAACACCTTTTGCAGCTGCGTCAGAAATTGTAGAAGCAGCAGAAGCGCCTGAGGTTGACACAGCTGTGTTACCAGAAGCCACGCCCAAGACGCTTGACTTCATGCTACCAATCGACAAACCCATGGTTTGACCTTGGTTGGCACCGATTTGGAAAATCTTGCCTTTGAAAGAACCATCCAACACGTTGATACCGTTGAATTGGGTGGTAGAAGAAATTCGGTCGATTTCAGAAGACAACTGTGTCACTTCTTGCTGCAAGAAAGCACGGTCTTCAGCGCTGTTGGTGTCGTTGGCAGACTGCACTGACAATTCGCGCATACGTTGCAAGATGCTGGTCACTTCTTGCATGGCACCTTCAGCTGTCTGTGTAACAGAGATAGCATCGTTGGCATTTTTGATGGCCATGTTCAAGCCTTTGACTTGAGCATCCATGCGTGTGCCAATAGACAAACCCGCGGCATCGTCAGCAGCAGAGTTGATACGCTTGCCGGTAGACAAACGTTCCATCGCTGTAGACAGAGCGCGGTTGTTGATGGTCATCGAGTCGCGAGCGACGAGAGACTTAACGTTAGTGTTAATAACTGACATGATCTTTCTCCTGAAGGTTGATCACAAGGGTTAAGCAGATTTGCCAACTCGGCTAGGTCTGCTGCGTTTCTGGCGATACGCAGCACTTTGCGTCTGTTGCATCACCCGTACAGAAATAATTTCCTGTTAGGTGGTGATTCGGAATGCCTGTAGAAAACTTGAGTGGTATTTCATTGAATTTCACAAAGTTTGGTCGTAAAGCACGCCCTTGAGGTCTTCAATGTTGTGGGCAACACGAATGACCACTTCGTTAGGAATGGTGCGAACCACTTCGCCCGTTCTGGTGTTGGTAACTGTTACCACCGGACGACCAAGCTTGGCGTCCATGGCGAAATTCAAACCGCGACCGGTGCTCTCCATCATGTCGTTCAAGCGTGATACCGCTTCTTTCATGTTGGCCATCATCTTGTCGGCATCAAATGCAATTTCTGCCTTTTTTGGCACGGCCAAAGCGGTTGGTGTTGGCATCACCACGGTAGGGGTATGCGCGACCTCATTTGACGCCGCAGTGGGGCGCGTAAATTCAGCCGGCATGGCAATTGCCGTTGGACTGGGGCTGCTGGCTAAAGTAACCATATAGTTGACCTTTCTGATGCCATTTTTCAAATAGCACTAGACAACAACCCATCTGGAGTTGTCGCTGTGTTTCGCTATATCGGCTCAGAAAGAAAGAACTTGAGGAAAATTTTTAAAGTTTTTTTTCGCTCAAAGCAATGCCAAATTACTATTTATTGGTGTAAGTCGACATCATGCCGTCAAAGGTTGACTTCAAGGTGGTCTTCAGGCTGTTGGTTTGTCCCACCAAGTTATTCATGATCCCGAATTGCTTGGTGTATCGGGCCAGCAGCACTTCCATTCGCGAATCTAACTTGGTCAAGTCAGCTTTAAATTTGGTGATTTGCGCTGTTGCGTTGTCGCTTTGTTGCTGGATGTAGCCCGTTTTACTTGTCAAGGCAGTGATTTTCTTGACAGCCTCGCCCGCTAAACCTGCAGGCTGAGTACTGTAAGCACTGAGGTTGTCTGTGTTTCCTGTAAAAAGGGTGACTGCATCATTGAAGTTACTTTGCAACATGGACTCGAGCTTGTCTTCGTCGATGTTCAATTTACCTGTTTGATCGAGGCTAACGCCGAATTGCCAAATTTGGCGGAATCCATTGCTGGGTGTATTCGAGTTACCTGTCACCATTGAACGCATTTGTTCACGCACTCTGCGTACAGTGGAATCACCCACCAAAGTTGCACCAAACTGTTCGACCGTCGATTTAGGGTCACTGACCACATTCAGAACAGCCATGGCGTCGTTATACGCTGCAACCAATCCCTTCAATTTGTCTTTCACAGGCGTGGTGTCACGCACTAAATCCACATTGGCCGGAACATTGACAGGTGTTGGCGCCTTCAGGTCAAGGGTGACACCAGCAACGACATCTTTGATGCTGTTACTGGCACGCGTAAAGCTGATGCCGTTGACTTTCAGTGAGGCATCGGAGGCAGTTTGCAAAGGTGGCTGCACAAAAGCCAAACTCGAGAGCGCATTACCCGTTGCATCATCCTTGACATTGAGTGAAAAGCTTTGCGCAGCACCCGTTGGGCCTGTCAACATGATCTTGAAGGGTTTAGCACTTACCCCTTGCGCACCGACAGCTAACACTTCAGTGGTCAAGCCTGAAGGCTGATTTGTTGCCGTGGTCATGGCGACATTTGAAATGGCCCGTCCACGGGCATCTGTCACCACCAAACCACCACTTGCGCTGACAGAGACAGAGATGTTGTCATTCAAACTGGTGGTGTCTTGCGCTCGCAACCTTGTTTGTATTGCGGCGGCCAAAGAAGCCATGTTGGTGGGCGCAGGAGCAAGCTGGCGTATGTCCACCGACATAGACGATGTCCCGAACGTGGCTGAAAACACACCGTAGTCAGCCATTGTGACGGGCGGCGCGGCAGCTGGATTGAGTACGGGCCCGACCAATCCAGTGGAGGAAGGTACCGGATCTAACCCCTTGTCGCCGGTGTTGACAAGGGATGCCTTGACTCCGGTTTTTGCACTCATTGCATTGATGCTGGAGATCACGCCATTAGGGGTGTCTTTCCCGGCAGCAACTGGCACATCGATAGATATTCCTGCAGCTAGCGTTATACCAACTTTCATAGCTGCACCACCGTTGAGAGGGTAGTTTGCAGATAGAAAGCCACCGCTCAATGAGCGCTGTGGTTTAGCAACTGACAGAACTTCTATTTCGTGATTTCCAACTTGTGCTGTGCCAGAAGCTGTCGCTGTAAAAGAACTGGTACCGCTGTTAGAAGCGGTTACTCCGGTGAAACCGCTTTGATCTTTGAGCGATTTGAATGAATCATTGAGTGCATTCAAAGCAAAAGATATGGCAGAGTAACCAGAAACTTTGCCATCAGTCTTGTTGATCTTGCTGTTCAACTCGTTTTGCCGAGGCAATTTTTCAGCATCAACCAAACTTTGAGCCAAGGCATTCACATCAACTCCGGAACCCGCGCTCAAAGTGTTCATGATCTTTTGAGCATTCGCACGATTTGCCGCCGTAGCCGCAGCCGCAGCCGTCAAGGCACTGGAATTGGCAACCGATGTGCTGTTGGATGTAGAGCTTACAGATGAGGTGGCCATTTACATTGCTTTGAAAGTATGCGTATTTGTTGTCGGCACGACTGTTGAAAACTTGAACCTAATCAATTCAAATATTTAAACAAGCTCAACTGCGATATCTTGGAGAAGCTACTTTGAGCCGCCTCCAAGGCCAACTGGTCTTTGTTCATTTTGGTGATGGCGGAGGTGTAATCCAAATCCTCCACATCTGAGCGGGTGGTTTTCAAGCGTAATACAACTTGATCCAATACATTGGTTTGCAAATCCACCACAGACAAATCTGCACCAATTTGCCCCAAACCTTCACTCACGCCATTTTGCAAAATGTCAATTTCCGAAATACCACGCTGTATGGTGGTGAAGTCAGCTGACTTGACTGCATTGGTCAAATCGTCAAGGGCTTGAAAAAAGTCAACGCCGACCTTGCCGCCCTTGCCGTCCTCTCGCACCACGCGAACAAAGGCGTCAGAACCTGGCATGTTGAGGTTCATGCGACGGTTGTCGCCCACATTCACTTTCATACGGGCATGATCGCCTTGGTAAATCACACGACCAGACGCGTCTTTTCCAAAGGCTGGCTCGGTGGCACGGCTTCCTGAAAACAAATAGTTGCCATTACTGTCTTGGCTATTGGCAAGACTTAAAATTTGTTCGCGTAAAGAATTGAGTTCAACTGCAATGCTTTGACGGTCTTGAGCACTCAAGGTGTCATTGCCAGCTTGCACCGCAAGTTCTTTCATGCGAAACATCACATCGCTGGTGTTTTTAAGTGCAGTTTCCTCTGCTGTCAATCGCACATTGACAGACTTGAGGGTTTGTTGATAACCCTCATTTCGAGCCAATTCACTCTCTAAGCGTGTAACCAAGGCTGCTTTATCAGGCGCATCGCTGGGCTTGACAATTTGCAAACCGGTCGACAATTGCTCCTGCGTTTTGGCAAGGTTTGCTTGCACATTGGCGAGTTGCTGTGTCGAGCGATCAAAGTAGAGGGTGGTTGAAATTTTCATGGTGATGATCCCCTATCAACGAATTTGTACGATCGCGTCAAACAACTGTCCTGACACTTGTAATGCTTTGGCGGAGGCCTGATAGGCTTGCTGATAACGAATGAGAGCTGCAGCTTCGTCATCTAAATTCACGCCAGACACTTTGTCACGAGCAGAAACAGCTTGGTCGTTGACCACTTCCAAAGCCTGCTGAGTGATGATGGCCTGTTGTGCCAAATTACCCACGCTGTTGATTTGATCAACATAGGTATTTGCAATTGTTTTGTTGCCATTGACGGGCTTTTTATTGAGATCCACCATGTCAAGCATGTTGACGTTGTTTCCCAATCCATCAAAGTTTCCGTCTACCGCATAGCTGTCTCCCACCGATGGTGAGTGACTTAGCTTAATTTGCAGACCTTGAAAGTCAATGACCGGCTCTAAAACACTTGGGTCATAGTGACGATCTGCCAATTCAGTACCTGTTTTCACATCAATGATGCTGTAGCGGTCTTGTGCAGTAAATTTCACAAGCAGCGACTGTGACCGCATGTTGTCACGTGCATTCAATGGATCGCCTTGAAAACCAACCGCCACATTAGCGGCGCCTTTACCTGTGACAAACAGCATTAAATCTTCAGGGCAACCGTCTTCTAAATAAACACCTGTACGAAGGCCTAGCTTTGATAGGTCTGATGGGTCACCGTATTTTTCAACGGGCGGATCACCTTCTTGGTATGAACCAAAAGACAATCGAATGTCTTTGCTAAATTCGACGTCCAATAACTTTCGCTTAAGACGTTCTGTGGTGGTGTAATCCAAAGGATCTAGGCCTAAAGCGTTTGGTACAAAATTACCTTTTGCATCTTTACCAGGACCAATCGAAATGCTCAGGTTACCTTTTGCATCGGTGGTGCTGAGTTTGAGATCACCATTCTCATCCAGAGATGCAACAACGCCTGAGAAATCACTTTTGGCGTTTATGCGCGCAATTAAGCCATTTAAATTGTTGATGCCAGTCTGCGGCGATAAGATGTCTGTATCTGCCTTCACCATGAACGCATCGTTGATGTTGGCATCAGAAATATCACCTCGCAAGGGCCTGATTGTGAAGCGCTGCCCCTCAATCAATGCCAAATAGCTAGTTGAAAAACTTTCATCTACAACACCGGCTACAGCGTTGCGATTCAAACCATCTTCGCTCAACGTGAGCATGCTTGGCGTCAAAGTGCGACCAGTAGCATCACTGAACACCAGCATCGTTCCATGCAGCTCAACCTTCAGGTTAGATGTGCCGTCCAATGCTTGTAGCTTGGTTTCTATTTCGTCACGAAGGTCATCTAAATTTGTCGATGTGAGGCCGCTCAACTCCAAAAGGTTTCCATCGACTTTGAGGCTGAACTTTTCAAAAGCAGCTACAGCTGGTGCATCTTGCGGAAAAGCAATTCCACTTATAGAAGCAATTGAGTTGATCAGATCTTTTAAACCTTCAGCCGTTGGCGCCGATACTGACTTTGTTGGAGAGCCAAAGTCAACGTTGTAAGCTGTAACTGAAGCAGCATCTGGAAAGTCGTAAACGCCCTCACTGAAATTCACACCATTGATTTGAAGCGGTTTTTTCGGATCAATGTCAGTTGCGGCAACAGTGAGGTCGCGCACAACTTTAACCATTCGGACTTGTCCACTGTATGTAGCAGCTTGAATGTTGAGTGCATTTCCTTTCAACAATGAGTTGACTCGGATGGGGCTACCCAGCGGATCTTGGATGATGAGCTCACCCGCGCCGGAGATGCTTGCAATAACACCAGCTTGTGATTTGTTGATCGAGTCTACCAACTCATTGGGAGTTTCGTAACCTTCAACTGTTTGACCATTGATAACGAGCTCTTTGCTTAACTGTAATTGAGATACAGGGATCCTGATCTCCGAAAACACTTCAGCTCTAACGTCAGTTTGTGTCACGTTACTTTTTTGTATAGTGATGACACCGCCTGAGGCACGGGTATTGTCATTTGCCGGATTCAATGAAAATTTATCGAACGTACGGCCTAATTTGTCAGTGATTCTTAAATTAGCACCAACGACCACGACACTGAGGTTATTCGATTTGTCATCCTTTCGAAGTTCTGATTGCAACTTTTCTGCAAGTTCTGAGAAGTTTGTGGTTTCCGACAAATCAACTGAAATTTCTTTACCACCAATTGATCCTTCGAAATGTGAAAAACCTGGGTTTATCGATGGGTCATTTGTTGCACCGAATTGCGGCGCAATGATTGTCGCCTCGGTCTTTCCGTTGAGCCAATCTGCAATTTGAACTGCTGCAGAGTTAACACTTATTTCGCCTCCAGTGGCACCGTTATCCAAACTCACCGGAGAGAAAATCACACCACTGACATCGCGGCCTTTTGCATCTGTGATTTTGATGTCTGCGTCGTTGTTCAGAGAAGCTGCAGTCAACCCTTCGGACTGAAGACTGGCATTCAATGCTGCAACAAGATCAGACATGGTCATTGTTGCTGCCACTGGCCCAGCAATTGTTTTTGTAATGAGTTTTCCACCAACAATTGCTTCAAAGTTGAAATCAGTTGTTGCGCTACCAACATTGACGCCTGAAATCAATACTTCAGTTTCATTGTTTGATGTGAATTTGGACAGGCCTAGACCATTTAAAGTAATCGCTCCTGCTTCAATTTGTTTGTCGCTTGAAGCAATTCGATCTGTTTCCATGGTTGATGTCATTGGCGAAGAGTCGCCAAGAAGGCCCTTGGCGTCATAGTTTTGGCTGTAAAGTACGGTCGCTTTTGCACCGTAGAACATATCAACGCCACGGTAAGCATCATCGCCTTGTTTATTCAAATAGGCACTGCTGTAATTTGCGTTTGCTGCAAATCCATTAGCAGGCTTTAACATTTGATACTTTTCTGTCTCGGTCAATGCCTGACCTAAAAGCTGTCTTCCATCGCGCGTCATGACCTGCAATTGCTGCCCAGGCTCTGCTTGATCCATGTAAAAAGTTGCGGCAACACCTGCAGAAACTGTTGTAACAGATGTAAATGCGCTTGCGCCATCTACCTTAAAGGTAACTGCAGCAGTCTTGTTGGGGTTGTTGACAAACTTTGTATTGCTAAGCGCTGTTGGTGGCGTTTCACCATTAAATCTAACAGTAGCGCGGGTTGTAGTGACGTTGGTATTGCCTTCACTTACCCGAAATTGTGCTGCGGTCGCAACTCGCATACCGTCGCTGATGAGGAGCTTGATGCCCGCAGCTTTGTTTGCTTGATCAGCATCCACGCCAAACAGGTCTTGCCCCATTTGTCCATAGCCATCGATACCTGTTTTTTGAATGGTATTGGTTTCTTTGACAAATGTTTCAGCCAATGCGCTCAGGTTCTTTTCTGTGGGCTCAAGAACTTGACTGATGAAGCTCTGATATCCGCCCAGCATTCCACCGCTTGTACTTGAAATAGTTTCTGTTTGACCGTAAGGATCTAAAACAAGTTCAACTTTATCCTTGATATTTTGATTCACACCAATAGGGCGCGCTTTGATACCGTTAACTACCAAGCCATCCTTCAAAGTACTTCCAATACTGACATTCACTGATCCATTGGTTGTGAAGGACACTTTGATGCGTGTCAAATCAGATAATTTGCGAAGTGTCAGATCTCTTTGATCTAACAACTCTGCCGGCTGTGTGTCTGCAGTTGGTGCCTTTGCCAAACCTTGGTTAATCAGAGCAAGCTGGCTGGTCAATGTATTGATTTGTGCAGCAACGCTTTCAATACCCTGTCGCGTTTCACTGGCAATTGAACTGAGTTGTGAAGAAAGCTCGCCAAAACGCGAAGACACACCATCAGCACTTCTTAAGAAACTGGTGCGTTGAACAGTAGATGCAGGATCGGCAGACAACGCTCCCGCCGCTGCAAAGAAGTTATCCAGCGCAGAACTTAAGCCAATGGTTTTGTCGCCCATGATGTCCATCACCCGCTTGGCGTAATCCACCATAGGTTTTTGGCTTGACAGATCGCTGGTGCTGTTGCGTAAATTAGACTCAGCAAACTCGTCATACTGGCGCTTGATGTTTTGCAACATCACGCCAGTACCGATGTACATGCTGGCCATTTTCTTTGGCGCGCTGTCTTTCAACACCACGTCTTGACGCGAGTAACCCTCGGTGTTGACGTTGGCAATGTTGTTACTGACCGTGCTCAGGGCACGTTGATAAGCACCAATCGCATTACTGGCAATGCCGAGCATGTCACTCATGGCTTAT
>JACCDH011771982.1_pt1 | contig 11085 bp, 8 predicted proteins | sample 7442481 | NCBI WGS metagenome assembly JACCDH01 (sample SAMN15323433, study PRJNA562643) | freshwater metagenome | isolation source: river surface water | place: USA:Blue River Watershed | collected 2017-08-15 | reverse complement strand
CAGTTCACCCAGCAGTTCGAGAGCGCCGCGCGCGGCCAGCAGACGGACCTGCTGGCGCCCGCGCGAACCAAAGTGGCATTCGCGGTGGATCATCCCACCTTCCCTGGATGCTGCTGCGATATGGACCGGGCGCGCGAACGCGGTCCGGTTGCGGTCCCGGTGACCTGGGACGAACTGGCCGAGATCGAGAAGGCTAATGTCTGGACCATCGAAGATACCGATGACCTGATCGAACGTGGGGCAAGCGCGGCGCTCAAGGGGTGGGGCTTTGCCGAGCAAGACCTTCCACCGATCTGAAGGAGTGACCATGGACCCCGACAAACAAGGCAAAGTCGGCGAAAGCGAAGCGGAAAAGCACAGCAAGCAAGCGGATGCCCAAGCCAGCGAAGCGGCCAAAGAGGCGGCGCGCGAAGCCGCGGAAAGCGGCGCGGAGCAGCGCGCCAGCAATCCGGATTCCGAAGCGGACTTGAACCGCCAGCCACAATGGCAGCCGATCTATCCCGGATCGGGCCGGCTTGAGGGCAAGGTTGCATTGGTCACTGGCGCGGACAGCGGGATCGGACGCGCAGTGGCCGCGCTTTATGCCCGCGAGGGCGCGGACGTGGCAATCGTCTACCTCAGCAACGATGAGGATGCAGAGGAAACCAGGCGGATCGTTGAGGCGGAAGGGCGCAAGGCATTGCTTCTGGCTGGCGACCTTGGCGACCCGGATTTCTGTGTCGGCGCGGTGGAAGCCTGTGTCTCAGAACTGGGCAGGCTGGACGTTCTGGTCAACAATGCCGGGGAACAGCACCCGGCGCAGGACATAACCGACATCTCGCACGAACAGCTCGAACGGACCTTCCGCACCAACATCTTTGCGATGTTCTATCTGGTCCAGGCCGCGCTGCCGCACCTGGAAAAGGGCTCGGCCATCGTCAATTGCACCAGCGTGACGATGTACAAGGGCTCGGCCGAACTGCTCGATTACAGCGCGACCAAAGGCGCGATCACGGCATTCACCCGCTCGCTCAGCGAAAGCCTGGTAGGACGGGGCATTCGTGTCAATGCCGTCGCTCCCGGACCGATCTGGACCCCGCTCAATCCGCGCGGCGGAGCCGATGCGGACAAGGTCCGCAAGTTCGGCGAATCCACCCCGATGAAGCGACCCGGCGAACCCAACGAGGTTGCCCCCAGCTTCCTGTTCCTGGCCTGCGCCGATTCCAGCTACATGTCGGGTCAGGTCCTGCACCCCAATGGTGGGACCATCGTCAACGGATAGGTCAGGCCCCGGGCCGGTTGGCGAGCAGGTGATCGACCACCGATGGATCCGCCAGGGTCGACGTATCGCCCAGGTTGCTGACGTCGTTCTCGCCGATCTTGCGCAGGATGCGGCGCATGATCTTGCCCGAACGGGTCTTGGGCAGGCCGGGGGCGAACTGGATCACGTCCGGGGTGGCGATCGGGCCGATCTCGTGGCGCACCCACTGGATCAGTTCCTTGCGCAGCGCCTCGTCCGGTTCGACATTGGCATTGGTCGTGACGAAGGCATAGATGCCCTGGCCCTTGATCTCATGCGGCATGCCGACGACAGCGGCTTCGGCGACCTTGGCGTGTGCAACCAGCGCGCTTTCGATTTCGGCCGTGCCCATGCGGTGGCCGGATACGTTGATCACGTCGTCGATGCGGCCAGTGATCCAGTAATAGCCGTCCTCGTCGCGGCGGCAGCCGTCACCGGTGAAGTAGAGACCCTTGAAGGTCGAGAAATAGGTCTGGAAGAAGCGCTCGTGATCGCCCCAGACAGTGCGCATCTGACCGGGCCAGCTATCGGAGATGACCAGGCAGCCATCGGCCGCGCCGTGCAGTTCGACGCCTTCGTTATCGACCAGCATCGGCTTCACCCCAAAGAACGGACGGCTGGCCGAACCGGGCTTGAGCGGGGTCGCGCCGGGTAGCGGGGTGATCATCACCCCGCCGGTTTCGGTCTGCCACCAGGTGTCGACGATCGGGCAGCGGCTGTCGCCGACGACCTTGTGATACCATTCCCAGGCTTCCGGGTTGATCGGTTCCCCGACCGAACCGAGCAGGCGCAGCGACTTGCGGCTGGTCTTCTTCACCCATTCGTCGCCTTCGCGCATCAAGGCACGAAGTGCAGTAGGAGCGCCATAGAAGATTTCGACGTCGTACTTGTCGACCACCTGCCAGAACCGGCTGGCGTCGGGATAGTTCGGCACGCCTTCGAACATCACGGTCGTCGCGCCGTTCATCAGCGGGCCGTAAACGACATAGGAATGGCCGGTGACCCAGCCGATGTCGGCAGCGCACCAATAGATCTGCCCGGGCCGGTAATCGAACACGTATTCGTGGGTGATCGAGGCCCAGACGCAGTATCCGCCGGTGGTGTGGAGCACGCCCTTTGGCTTGCCGGTGGAGCCGGAGGTATAGAGGATGAACAGCGGGTCTTCGGCGTTCATTTCCTCGGGTTTGCAATCGGCAGACTGGCTGGCGGCTTCGGACCAATCGACATCGCGGCCCGCGACCATGGCTACATCGGCGCCGGTCCGGCGCAGCATGATGACGGTTTCAACGCCCGGGCAGTGCGCCAGCGCTTCATCGACATTGGCCTTGAGGGGGACCTTCTTGCCCCCGCGCAGGCCTTCGTCGGCGGTCAGGACGATCTGGCTGTCGCAATCCTGGATGCGGCCGGCCAGCGCTTCGGGGCTAAACCCGGCGAAGACGATCGAATGGATCGCGCCGATCCGCGCACAGGCGAGCATGGCGACGGCCGCTTCGGGCACCATCGGCAGATAGATCGTGACGCGGTCGCCCTTGCGCACGCCCTTGGCTTTCAGCAGGTTGGCAAAGCGGCAGACATCGGCGTGCAGCTCGGCATAGGTGATCTTGCGGCTCTGGTCGGTCGGCTCGTCCGGTTCCCAGATGATCGCAATCTGATCACCGCGGATTGCCAAGTGGCGGTCAAGCGCATTGGCAGAAAGGTTCAGCGTGCCGTCGGCGAACCCCTTGATCCCGAAATCGGCTTCGTGAAAGCTGGTTTGCTTGATCGTGGAGAAGGGCTTGATCCAGTCGATCCGTTTCGCCTCGTCGCGCCAGAAACCTTCCGGGTCCTGAATCGAACGGCGATACATTTCCTGATAGCGTGTATCGCTCACCAGCGCGGTTTGCGCCCACTCTGCCGGTACCGGATAGATCGCCTCGCCCATCTGGGTTCCTCCTCCACGTGATTCCCGGCCGTCATGGCCTTTGCCTAATGACCTGCCCATGGCATGGTCCGGGCAAGTACGGCAAGCCTGCGGTGCAGGGTGCGGCACGAACCATCTATTTCGGACCTTTGCCAAGGAGCAGGCCATGAGCGAAGCCTATCACCGCGCCTGGCGCGTCAGCATCGATAACCGCGAGGAATTCTGGCTGGCCGCCGCGCAAGGGATCGACTGGATTACGGCGCCGCAAGCAGCCTATGATGACGAGCGCGGCTGGTTTCCGGGCGCTACGCTGAACACCGCGTACAACTGCGTCGACCGCCATGTGGCCGCGGGTCGCGGGAATGGCATCGCGCTCGCCTATGACAGCCCGGTCACCGATACGGTGCGCCGCTACAGCTATGCCGAATTGCAGGACGAAGTTGGGCGGGTGGCGGCCATGCTTGCCGCGTTGGGGGTGGGCAAGGGCGACCGGGTGATCATCTATATGCCGATGATCCCCGAAACGGTCTTCGCCATGCTGGCCTGCGCGCGGTTGGGGGCGATTCATTCGGTGGTGTTCGGCGGATTCGCTCCGCTGGAACTGGCGAAACGGATCGACGATGCCACGCCCAAGGTGCTGCTGACCGCAAGCTGCGGGATCGAGGGCGCACGGACCATTGCCTACAAGCCGATGGTCGACGAAGCTCTGGACCTGGCGACACATCCCATTGCCGACGTCATGGTTCTGCAACGGGACCGTCTGACCGCCGACCTCAATCCGGATCGCGACCGCGACTGGGCGGCGCTGCGCGCTGCGACAGCAAGCGCTCCGGTTCCGCCCTGTGCCGAGCGGGCGGCGGACGATCCGCTCTATGTCCTCTACACCTCGGGCACGACCGGCACGCCCAAGGGGGTGGTGCGCGAAAACGGTGGCCACGCCGTGGCCCTGTCGTGGTCAATGGCGAACATCTATGGGATCGGCGCAGGCGATCCGTTCTGGGCAGCGAGCGACGTGGGCTGGGTCGTCGGGCACAGCTACATCGTCTATGGTCCGCTGATTGCCGGGGCGACCACCGTGTTGTTCGAAGGCAAGCCGGTCGGCACCCCCGATCCCGGCACCTTCTGGCGAGTCATGGGTCGGCACGGCGTCAAAACCTTCTTCACCGCGCCAACTGCGATCCGCGCCGTGCGCAAGGAGGACCCGGACGCCCATCTGCTCCAGCAAATCGGTACCGGCGATTGCCGGGTGATCTTCCTGGCGGGCGAGCGCGCCGACCCTGATACGATTGCCTGGCTTGAGGAAAAGAGCGGCCTGCCAGTGATCGATCACTGGTGGCAGACCGAGCTCGGCTGGCCGGCGATTGCCAGCTGTTTTGCCCTGGGCGACCTGCGCCGCAAGCGCGGCAGTGCCGGGTTCCCGGTGCCCGGCTATGAATTTGCCATTCTGGACGAGGCCGGGGTGCCGGTCCTGCCAGGCCAAAGCGGGTCCGTGGTGATTAAGGCTCCGCTTGCGCCCGGCGCATTCCGCACCTTGTGGAACAATCCGGCTGGCTTCGCCAAGAACTTCACCACCTTTCCCGGCTGGTACGAGACCGGCGATGCGGGGCACTTCGATGACGAAGGCTTCCTCAACATCATGGGCCGGACCGACGACATCATCAATGTCGCCGGGCACCGCCTTTCGACCGGACAGATGGAGCAGATCGTCGCTAGTACCGATGGCGTCGCGGAATGCGCGGTCATCGGCGCAGACGATGCGATCAAGGGGATGATTCCGGTGGCGTTCGTGGTCGCCCGCGCCGGAGTGATTGATGAAGCGGCGCTGCACGATGCCGTGATTGCAGCGGTCCGCCGCGAGCTGGGTGCCGTCGCCGCGTTGAAGACCGCTTATCTGGTGCCGCAGCTGCCCAAGACCCGATCAGGCAAGATCCTGCGCAACCTGCTGCGCAAGATCGTCAACGGCGAGGAATTCACGACCCCCCCGACCATCGAGGATCCGGCAGTGCCGGCCCTGTTGGTGCACGCCGTTCGCGGCTGAAGTCGGGCGGCTGCCGCTTAATGGGGTAGGTCTACCGGCTCTTCCCGGGCCTTGTCCGGGCCTTGGCCGGGGCCCATCAGGTTGGGCCGCCGCATCAGGAAGACGAAGGGCACGACTGCCAGGGTCATCCACATCATCAGGTAAAAGTCGTTCACATAGGCGACCATCGCCGCCTGCCGGTTCACCTCGGCATCGATCATCCGCATCGCGGCTTCGCCAAGGGTCTGGAAACGGTCGACGGCGGAGAAGTCGATCACCTGGACCGAGGAAGAGGTGACGTGTGCGGCCAGATCCGAATGCGAAATCTGCACGTTGCGCGCCAGATAGGTCGTGACGATCGAAATGCCGACCGAGGATCCGATCGACCGCGCCAGGTTGAGCACGCTCGATCCGTCGGTGCGCAATTGCGGGGAAAGCGTGGCAAAGGCGCTGGCGTTCATCGGGATGAAGATCAATCCCATGCCCAGCACCTGCACGAACCCTGACACTGCGATGTGCATATAGTCGGTTTGCAGCGACCATTGGGACATTTCCCACAACGAACCGGCGGCGATGATGAACCCGGTCCCGATCAACACTCTGGGATCAAACCCGCGGCGCATTATGTAGCCTGAAAACTGCATGGTCAGCAGGGTGCCCACTCCGCGCGGCATCATCGCTTCGCCGGTATCGATCACGCCATAGCCGAACAGGCGCTGCAACATCGGGGGGAGCAGCGCCATGGTGGCGAACATGACGACGCCCATGGCAACGCTGAAGAAGATCGCATAAAGAAAGTTCGGATCGGCAAACAGCGAGCGGCTGAACAGCGCGTCCTTGGCCGTGGTGAAATGGATCAGGGCCATCCACGCGGTCGAGACCGCCAGGAACAGGTAGATCCATGCTTCGGCAGATTCGAACCAGTCGATGTGATTGCCGCGGTCCAGCAAGAGCTGAACCGACGTCAGCATGATCCCGATCATGGCAAACCCGGACAGGTCGAACTTGCGCTTCACGATCGGGCGCGATGGCAGCAGCGCAGCCATGATCGTGAAGGAAATCGCGCCGAGCGGAACGTTGACGTAAAACACCCAGCGCCAGTTCCAGTTCTCGGTCAGCCAGCCGCCCAGAATAGGGCCCATGATCGGGCCGATCATGATCCCCATGCCCCACAGCGCCATCATCTGGGGTTGGCGGCTGGGCTTGTTGGTGTCGATCATCGCTGCCTGGCTGAGCGGTGAGATGAACGCCCCGGCTGCGCCTTGCATTGCCCGGAAAATCACCATTTCCGTGATGTTCTGGGCCATCCCGCACAGCATCGAAGCGGCCACGAAGCCGACCACCGAAGAAATGAACAGGCGGCGTGAACCAACCTTGTCGGCCAGCCAGCCGGTGATCGGCATGGCGATCGCCACGGCAACGATATAACTGGTCAGAACCCAGCTGACTTCGTCTGAGGTTGCCCCCAGGCTGGATTGCATGTGCGGGATCGCAACATTGGCAATCGTGGAATCGAGGATCTGGATCAGCGACGCCGTCATGATCCCGATTGCCAGAAGCAAGGGATTGGAGACGGGCAGCATCGCCACGTCCTGCTCTGGCGACAGGCCGGGCCGCCCCTTAGCGGGCGGCGGCTTGCGTGCAGGGCTGGCAGCGGCGCTGGCCATCACCCGCGCCCTAGAGCTTGCGCCCGTCGGTGTAGACCGTGACCTTGGTGGACAGTCCCGAAATCAGCGGGCGCGGACTGGGTTCGTCGAGGATGATCCGCACCGGCACGCGCTGCGTCACCTTGACCCAGTTGCCCGTTGCGTTCTGCGCCGGCAGGACCGAGAATTCGCTGCCGGTCCCAGCACCAAGCGCAGCCACGTGGCCCTTCAGTGCCAGACCGGGATAGGCATCGAACCGGACCTTTGCGGCCTGCCCGATCTTCATGTCGGCCAGGTCGGTTTCCTTGAAGTTGGCTTCGACATAAGCGGTTCCATCGGCGACCAGAGTCAGCACTGGCACGCCCGAAATGATATCCTGTCCGCGCTGCAGGCGGTCGGCCTGGCCGATGATCCCGGACAACGGTGCGCGCACTTCGGTGCGGCGCAGGTTCAGTTCCGCCACCCGGCGCTGCGCCATGGCTGCGGCGACCTGCGGATAGACCCCCGGAAGCTGCTGGCCCGAAGCCAGCTTTGCCGCAGCTTCGGTGCGCTTGGCTTCGGCCAGACGCAGCTGCTCTTGCGCAACAGTCACCTGATGCTGCGCTGCGTCAAACGCCGCCTTGGTGGTAAAGCCCTTCTTCCACAGCGCTTCCTGGCGGACCAGGTTGGTCCGCGCGAAAGCGATGTTTTCGCGCGCGGCGGAGATGTCGGCGCCCGATAGCGCACTGGAATTGGCGGCAGCAATTTCGTTGGCCTGGGCGCTGGCAATCGCCGCGTCGGCCTGGGCGACTTGCAGACGGAAGGGTTCCGGATCGACCCGGAACAACAAGTCCCCAGCCTTCACATGCTGGTTTTCCTTGACCAGGACGTCAACGATCTGCCCCCCGACCTGGGCACTGATCGAAACCTTGTCGAGATGAACATAGGCATTGTCCGTGCTGACCTGGCCCTGCAGGCTCTGCCAATAGGCCAGTCCGCCGATCAGCAGCGCGATCGGCAGCGACAGCATCAGGCCCAGCTTGCGCCAGTTGCGCCGCGGCTTGGTTGCCTCAAGCTCGGTCATGTCTGCCGCATTATCGGCCAGCTTGGGATCGGCTTCAGCCATGGGTTACCTCGGGAATGGGACGAACGTTGGAAAAGTTCACGCGGATGGTTTCCAGCATGCCGGCCAGCGCGGCGCGCTGTGCTGCATCGAGTCCGGTCAGCATTTCGTCTTCAAGACCAGCCAGACATGCACGGACCTGATCGATCAGCTGGCGGCTGCGGTCCGTCAGGAAGAGGAGCCAGGCCCGCCGGTCGGCGGGATCGCGGCGGCGTTCCAACAGGCCGGCTTCCTCCATGCGGTCGATCATGCGGGTAAGCGAGATCGGTTCGACTTCCAGGCGCTCGGCATAAAAGCCCTGGTTTTCGCCCTCGGTGACATGGAGGATCAACAGCAACCGGGCCTGCGGACTGGTCATGCCCAGAGTCCGCACCCGCGCATCAAACGCCCGGCGCAGCAGGCGCGCGCTGTCGGATAGCAGATAGGGCAGACTCAACATGCCCTGCACATAATAGACCTGCTTATTTTAAGCAATCCATGGTTCGCGCAGCAGGTTCCGCATTGCCAAATTTAACTGATCGGTTAAACCGCGACTCGATAAATCCGAGAGAGGAGGCCGCTGTGGCGATCAAGACCCGCATTACCGAACTGCTAGGCATCGAACATCCGATCGTTCAGGGCGGGATGCAGTGGGTCGGCACCGCGGAAATGGCCAGTGCCGTTTCCAACGCTGGCGGGCTTGGCATCATCACCGGCCTGACCCAGCCCAGCGCCGAGGCCTTGGCGGCTGAGATCGAGCGCTGCAAGGGGATGACCAGCAAGCCGTTTGGCGTCAACATGACCGTGTTTCCGGCGATCAATCCGCCCGATTACAAGGCCTATACCCAGGTCATCATCGACAGCGGCGTGAAGATCGTTGAAACCGCTGGGACTCCCGCCGTGCGCGAACTGTGGGAAATGATGAAGCCCGCAGGGATCAAGATCCTGCACAAGTGCACCGCTGTGCGTCACGCTCTGTCGGCGGAAAAGGCCGGGGTCGACGTGATCTCTATCGACGGGTTTGAATGCGCCGGGCATCCCGGCGAAGATGACATTCCCGGGCTGATCCTGATCCCGGCAGCAGCCGACAAGGTCAAGATCCCGTTGCTCGCCTCGGGCGGGTTCGGCGATGGCCGCGGGTTGGCCGCGGCGCTGGCCTTGGGCGCGGAAGGCATCAACATGGGCACCCGCTTCTGCGCTACGGTCGAAGCCCCGATCCACCAGAACTTCAAGCAATCGATGGTCGATCATGACGAGCGCGACACCGCGCTGATTTTCCGCACCTTCCGCAACACTGCCCGCGTCGCCAAGAATGGCATTGCCCAGCAGGTCGTGGCTGCGGAGGCCGAAGGCAAGCCGTTTGAAGCCGTCGCCGACCTGGTCAAGGGCGTGCGCGGCCGCGAAGGCCTGCAAAGCGGCGATACCGAACACGGCATCTGGACCGCAGGCATGGTCCAGGGCCTGATCCACGACATTCCGACCTGTCAGGAACTGGTCAGCCGGATCGTCGCCGACGCAGAAACCATCATCCGCCAGCGCCTGAACGGCATGCTGGCTTAAACCCAATTCAAGGAGAAACGAACATGGCCGAAGCCTATATCATCGACGCAGTCCGCACCCCGCGCGGGGTTGGCAAGCCGGGCAAGGGCGCACTGTCGCACCTCCACCCGCAGCATCTTGCCTCGACCTGCCTCAAGGCGATCAAGGACCGCAACAATCTCGACACCAGCACGGTGGACGACATCATCTGGTCGACCTCCAGCCAGAACGGCAAGCAGGGCGGCGACCTGGGCCGTATGGCCGCGCTGGCGGCGGGCTATGACATCTCCGTTTCGGGCACCACGCTGGACCGCTTTTGCGGCGGCGGCATCACTTCGGTCAATCTGGCCGCTGCGACCGTCATGTCGGGCATGGAAGACTGCGTCATTGCCGGCGGCACCGAAATGATGAGCTTCACCGCATCCTATGGCGCGGAACTGGCCAATGCCGGGATCAAGCCGCTGGGCATGGGCTCGGGCAACCGGGCGCTTGATGCAATCCACCCGCAAAGCCACCAAGGCGTATGCGGCGACGCGATCGCCGCGCGCGAAGGGATCGACCGCCAGGCGCTCGATGCGCTGGCCCTGGTCAGCCAGGAACGCGCCGCCCGCGCGATCAAGGAAGGCCGTTTCGACAAGTCGGTCGTCACGGTTTACAACGAGGACGGCACGGTTGCGCTCGATCATGAGGAATTCCCCCGTCCGGAAACCACCATGGAAGGCCTTTCTGCGCTCAAGGCCAGCTTTGACGCGATGGCGGATTTTGATCTGGGTGGCGGGGTGACCTTCAAGAAGCAGATCCAGCGCGTCTATCCCGAACTCGACTGGAAGGGCGTGCACCATGCCGGCAACTCGTCGGGCGTCGTCGATGGCGCTGCGGCGCTCCTGATCACCAGCAAGGAATATGCCGACAAGCACGGCCTCAAGCCGCGCGGCCGCATCGTCGCCTATGCCAACCAGGGCGATTGCCCGACGCTGATGCTGAACGCACCGGTCCCGGCAGCGAAGAAGGTGCTGGAAAAGGCCGGCCTGAAGAAGGACGACATTGACGTCTGGGAAATCAACGAAGCGTTCGCCGTCGTCGCTGAAAAGTTCATTCGCGATCTCAAGCTGGACCGTGACAAGGTCAACATCAACGGTGGCGCGATGGCGCTGGGCCATCCGATCGGCGCCACCGGCTCGATCCTGATCGGCACCGCGCTGGACGAACTCGAGCGGTCGGGTGGCCGTTATGGCCTGGTCACCATGTGCGCCGCGGGCGGCATGGCCCCGGCGATCATCATCGAGCGGATCTAAAGGAGGGGCAGGCCGGCTTTGGCCTGCCCCGCTCTTGGCCGTTCGTCCTGAGGAGCGGCTGAGCGAAGTCGAAGACGCGTCTCGAAGGACTGCCGGGCAGCGCGGTGGTTCGAGACGGGGCCTTCGACAAGCTCAGTCCCCTCCTCACCACGACCGGAGTAGGAAATAGGTGCCAATGACCGAAATCCTGCACCAGATTGCGGACATCGTCGGGCCCCAGGGCCTGCTCACCGGAGAGGATGTTTCCGGCCGCGCCGCCGATTTCATGGGCCTCAGTCACGTTCAGGCGAAAGCCATCGTGCGCCCGGCCAGCACGGCGGAGCTTTCT
>JACCDH010946049.1_pt1 | contig 11085 bp, 7 predicted proteins | sample 7442481 | NCBI WGS metagenome assembly JACCDH01 (sample SAMN15323433, study PRJNA562643) | freshwater metagenome | isolation source: river surface water | place: USA:Blue River Watershed | collected 2017-08-15 | reverse complement strand
AATGCAATAGGATTCATGATTTGTATAAAATTTACACACGCTAGTGTAAGTAATTCAAGCGCTTTTAATAAGGTCCTGACGTGAAATTACCACCCCTTCCCCCCTTTGGACCCGTTCGGGTTTTGGTTGTAGGTGACGTCATGCTTGACAGGTATTGCGAAGGCCAAGCCAATAGAATTTCGCCTGAAGCACCTGTGCCAGCAGTTCGTGTGCATCGAGAGTTTGACAGGCTAGGCGGCGCGGCCAATGTAGCCTTGAATGTCCAAACCTTGGGGGCACAATGTACGTTACTGGGCATCGTAGGCAAGGACCAAAGCGGCCAATCTGTTGCAAATATGCTCACTTCTGTAGGCATAGAAAACCTTCTTCAAATAGATGAGGAAGGCATCACGACTCAAAAGTTACGGGTCTTGGCCAAAGGCCAGCAAATGATTCGCTTGGATTTTGAAGAAAATGCCAGCAGTGCAGCGGCTAAGGCTGTCGAGAATGCATTTGAATCTGCCTGTAAAAATGCTGACATCGTTGTGCTGTCTGACTATGCCAAAGGTAGCTTGCAGCATTGCAAGACGATGATTACTTCGGCAATTCAACTTGGCATTCCGGTGGTGGTGGATCCAAAGGGTAGAGACTTTAGCAAGTATCGGGGCGCTACGCTCCTCACCCCTAACCTTTCGGAATTTTCTGCCGTAGCGGGTGAATGTCAAGACGATTCACAAATCGCAAGCCGTGCGGAAGCGCTATGTGAATCACTTCAAATCAATGCTATTTTGGTGACAAGAAGTGAAAAGGGCATGAGCCTCATCGAAGTCAATAAAACCTCGCTACAGAATACCGACAAGGCTCAAATCCTGCATTTAGCCACTGCTGCCAAAGAAGTGTTTGATGTCACTGGTGCTGGCGACACCGTGGTGGCCACCTTGGCTGCTGCATTGGGCGCGGGAATGAATATGCAAGAGGCAACAGCATTATCGAATGTGGCTGCAGGCATTGCAGTGGCCAAGGTGGGCACTGCGGCAGTCACTTTCCAAGAGTTGCAAAATGAACTGACAGCCAAGAACAAGTGCTCTAGTTCTCACAAAATTTGCTCGATTCAACAACTCATTGCAGAAGTAACCAAAATCAAATCCATGGGTAAAACCGTTGTGATGACCAACGGTTGTTTTGATATCTTGCACCCAGGGCACATCGAGTATTTGGAAAGGGCACGCGCATTGGGCGATGTGCTGGTAGTCGCCCTCAACTCAGACCGCTCGGTGAGACACCTAAAAGGGGAAAGCAGACCCGTCAATACGATATCAACACGTGCTCGAATGCTAAGTGCCTTGTCGTGCGTGGATATGGTGACCGAGTTTGATGATGAGACACCTGAAGCTCTGATCGCAAGCGTCTTACCAAGTATTTTGATCAAAGGCGGCGACTACACAATTGATCAAATTGCTGGCGCCAAACAAGTCCGGGCTGCAGGGGGACAAGTGTTGGTGCTTGACTTTATTGAGGGTCACTCCACTTCACAATTGATTGAAAAAATTAAGGGCCGAAACTCATAGACCAAGGATTGCTAGCCTAAATTATGATCAAACAAGCTCCGAGAGCGACTCCACCCAGGCAAGTTGCTTGGGCAAGCAAACCCTTTTGAGGTCGTAGTGTTCTTTGGCAAAGTTACGTGCATTCCGACCTAAGGCTTCGCGAAGTTCTGCTGAGTCAAGAAGCATGACCACATCCTTGGCCAACTGTTCGTAATCAAAAAAGTCAACCAATAAACCCGTCTTTTTGTGCTCAATGGCCTCATGCAAAGGCTGAGTATTGCTTGCCACAATGGCACATCCCACACTCATGGCCTCTAACAAACTCCAGGAAAGTACAAATGGATAGGTCAAGTAAACGTGCACAGTCGAGATCTGCAAAATCGCTAAAAATTGATCGTAAGGTACACGACCTAGGAAATGAACTCGACTGGCCATTTGATCGTTCATCTTCTGCTTGGCCTCGTTCCAAAAAAGATCTTTCCATGTACCTTGAGGAGGCTTTTCACCGTAGCTCACACCGTTGTCACCTACGATTAGGACCTGGGCATTCGGTTTAGCCTTCAGCAATTGGGGCAGTGCACGCATGAAAGAGTGGTAGCCCCTGTAAGGCTCAAGACTACGATTAACAAATGTGATAACTTCATTGCCCTTTTGCAACCGAAGACCATTCAGCAAGTTAATCGAAATATTTGGATTTGGCACCATGGCATCCGTATCAATGCCATCATGAATCACATCAATCTTGTTCCTAAATTGACTTGGAAAAGTACTGGCCTGCCAGAGCGTGGGTGAGATTCCTCTGGTTGCCACTTCAAAGTGAACCATGTTGGAGAGATTTCTCAATCGCAACCTGCTTCTGCCCACAAGATCTAATTTGGAAAATTCTTTGTCAAAGCCCACATCCAATCCATCAGCTCGGTAATAAAACTCGCAATAAATACCAAGACTTGCGTTGGGCCAGAGTTCCTTCAGGAACAAACTTTCGCCCCAACCATGATGCGCAACAATGACCTGTGGCTCAAAACCTTTTTCCTTGAGTATGATGGCCGCTTGTAAACATGCCTCTCCTCTTATGACCTTTGTCTCAAAGTCGCCCACCCAAGGGTGCACCCCTGTTGTCGTGCCGCGGCGTGGCCGGTAAGTGACAACCTTTACCTGCTGATCTGAATTTGCAGGCTGCTCGCGCATTGTCAAAACCACAACCTGATGTCCTGCACGTGCAAGTGCTGGCGCTAAATGCTTGAACTGAGCTGGATAATTTTGGTGGACCAATAAGATGTTCATAGATAATTCCAAGCAAGCTTTGACTAATTCTAAATGTCCTCCCACCACAACAACAGCGCCATTGTGAGCACGCTAGAAGAAAATCATCCCGACACGCTCCTGGCTCACGAGCTACACATTCAGGGTGTGTCGCTCTACAACCAGCTGGGACAGGGCAATCCAGAAGCTGCAGTGCAGGCCATTGAACTGCTTGAAAAGTCAGTTTCGATTGTCGAAACACCCGAAAGCCTGATACACCTGGCTAAGCTTCACATGGTCGTCGGGTCAAACCAAAAGGCCATTGATCGTACCAATCAGTGCCTCAACAAATTTTTCCCAATTGAAAATTTAAAAAACGTTTCGACTGAAACTCATTTTCTCAATCAAGAATTTGCAAGGAACATATATCGGCAAGCGCAACGTATTTTGGGGCAAGCCTACGCACAATTGGCTCAATATGAAAACGCTATTGTTCACCTGCGTAATGTTCATACTGTTTATCAATTTCAAAAAACAACAACACTTGCACCTAGCACTCATACAAATCACTCAAGTCGTGATGAGATGGAGAATGAGTTCGACCTTGCCTATGCCCTGCTGGCTCTTCAACGATACGAAGAGGGCTGGATGCACTACCGTGCTCGCTACCAACATGGGTTTGATGCCACGCTTGATATAACCAAAAAAAAGATACCTACCCCTCTTTGGGACGGAGATCTCAAAGCACTCAAAGGCAACACGATCATTTTGCTTCCCGAGCAGGGCTACGGTGACCAAATTCAATTTTCGAGATGCGCTAAATTTTTAAGGGAAGCAGGTGCCAATGTCTGGATACTTTCTAGCCCAGCCTCTTTTGATTTAATGCAAAACTTACCTTGGCAAGACCGAGTCGTGGGCGAAGACTTCAGAGAATTTGATGCTGTTAACTACTGGAGTACGGTCCTCCACGCAAGTGCCATGCTCGCACTGAATCCATATTCCAATCCTATTGCATGCCCCTATCTCTATATCAGCAGTACACGTAAAGAAAAATTTCTAAAGGTTTTATCTTCCGGTCATCAGGTCTTTCCAAAGACCACCAAAACCATTGCCATAAACTGGCGTGGCAATCCAAATCATATCAACGATAAATCAAGATCCATGACCCTGGCTGAGATGATCAACGAGGTCAAGCGGCACCTAGACTTGCTTGGTGTACAAGAATCAGAAGCGTCGAATAGTTTTCGTCTTGTTAGCATCCAAATGTCACCCACCGAGGCCGAGCTAGAGATGATGCAGCAACAAGGTATACAGAACCTTGCGAGTGAAATTCAAGACTTTACTGACATGGCTGCAGCATTAGAAAATGTTGATCACCTGCTCACAATCGACTCTGCCCCAGTTCACCTTGCAGGTGCACTCAACATCCCTGCAACATTACTAGTGCCGCCAAGAATTGATTGGCGCTGGGGATGCCTAACTGAAGCGCCGCCTTGGTACAAAAGCATCAAACTTCGACCGCAATTACGTTTAGTTTGAGAATCTTTTCGTTTTGCAATTTCATGTGAATTAAAAAATTGAGTACTACAAAATTTCTGGCTTGACCAAGATGTGGTCTGGCTTAAGACCTGCCAATGCTCTCTGGTGCATCTGCTTGTAGACATACTCAACATGCTTAGTAAAAAGCTGACTATCAAATAGCGGTTTGATAGCCCTTTTATCAACAAGTCTAGAGCGAATTTCTTGCAACTTACTTGGCGCATTTCCTAGCTCAATGGCTTTTGCAATATAAGCCTCACGGTCAGTCACAACAAGTTCATGCAAATCAAGTGCGTAAAGTAGGCTCGCGGCCACCCTTCCTGCAAAGGATTGGCCAACAAGTGTTAACAAGGGCAGGCCCGCCCAAAGCGCATCGCTAGCAGTTGTGTGCGCATTCACAGGCAATGTATCCAGAAAGAGGTCGGCCATCCGATGCCTTGCCAGGTGATCTTGAAGGCTCATACGTTTAGCAAAAACGAGTCGTTGTTGATCAACCCCTCTTTTCAAGGCTTCTTTCCTTAAGTTGTTTGTTGCTGATGTATTGTCCTCAAGAAGCCATAGGACACTGTCAGGCACGGCTCTTAAAATTTGGCACCAGTCGTCAAAGTTGACTTCACTGATTTTGTAACTGTTGTTAAAACAACAGAAAACAAAACCTTTCTCTGGTAGTCCCAGTTCTAATCTCACAAATTTTTTGTTACTTATTTGTCTCTTAGCATCATTAACCTGATAACAGTGTGGAAGGTATGCCACCTTTTCTGTGAAATGATGCCAATTACTTTTGGGCAGAACCACCTCATCTGCAATGATGTAGTCCACATAATCAGAACCCATGGTACCCGGGTAGCCTAGGTAATTCACCTGAACGGGAGCGCAGCGGTAAGCAAAAATACCTGGCCTTGCGTTCTTAGTGAAGCCTTTCAGATCAACCGCAATGTCCACGCCTTTTTCGCGCGAAATCTGAGCGACCTGCAGGTCCGTCAAATCGCTTACATCGATTAATTCGTCAAACGACCGACCAATTCGAGTTGCCATCTCATCTTGCTTGAAGCCGCCAAACGAGAAGCCTAAGACCTCAAACTTTTCTCTGTCGTGCAACTCGAGCATGTGAGCAATTAAATAGGCTGTGGCATGGTTGTAGAAGTCCGCAGAGTAATAGGCCAGCCGAATTTTTTCACCTGCCCTACGCGACTTGATTGGGCCAAGGTCATTTTTTGAGGGGAATGAAGCCCTTGAAAAGATCATTGCAGCTTGATGTTGGCAAGCAGGATCGTCGGTCAAGCTGATGGCTACAAAAGGCAGTGATGCCTTTTCATTTTTTACAATTTTTTTCTTAGTTTGCTCTATTAAGCCGTTCAGAAACTGCCAATCACAGATCAATTGCTTAGTGTAGGCGACCATTCCTGCTAGGTACTCAAGGCTAGGATTGATTGTCAGTGCCTCCTCAAAGCTTCTTGCACTAAGCTCTAACTTTTTAAGTTCTTTTAAAACGTTGCCTTGACTAACCAAGAGCTCAGACTTCTCCTTTAGCGTATCAGACAACTCAATCGCTTTCGTCAAACTTGATTGGGCTTGTTCGTAACTTCTCATAGACATCAATAGGCTGGCTCTATTAATGTGAGCCTGCTTTGAATTAGGCTGAAGATCAATAGCGTTTTCAAAGCACTTCAGTGCAGGCTGATTCTGCTTGAGCAGGACCAACAACTCGCCAAGAGATCGCCAAGCCACTTCAAGTTTTGGTGAAAGCTGCACAGCCTTCTTAAGAGACTCAGCAGCAGAATGAGTCTGACCAAGGGATTGCTGAGCAAGTGCCAAATTAAACAGCGCATTGGCGTTATCTGGCTCTTTGAGTATCACTTTTTCAAAGTAAAAGAGCGCCTCCTCGTACCGCTTAAGTTCTAGTGAAATTACGCCCAAGTTCGTGTAGGCGGGCAGATATTCTGCGTCAATCTCTATTGCCCTTTTGTAACTATCAAGTGCCTGGGGCAAACGACCTAAAGATCTCAGTGCGACACCCATGTTGGAGTGTGCCTCGACGTAATCTGGTTTGATTTTGATGGCCCTCGTCATCCATTCGATGGCTGCTTCGCTATTTGCAGTTTGGTACGCAATTAAACCAATTAGGTGAAGCGCCACAGGGTTTTCGGGGGTGAGTTGTAAGACTACTTCATAGTAAGTCTTTGCAAGATCAAGCATCCCAGCCTGATGCGCCTCCATACCGCATTGCAAATTTTTTGTGACTTCATTAACTCGTGACGCTTGAGACATGACCTGATTCTATGCACGAAGGGTTAAGAAATTGAAGTCAAAATACCACAACGGCTAAGCTCTAAATTAAATTTGTGGCGTAAATCGGGCCTTTTAGGCTCACAATCATCCTATTCAATCAGTTCAATTAGATACACATATGCACGAGCATCAGATCTACCAGATCTATTACAGCGAGCAAACCAAAGAACAAAATGACTCCGGTTTCCAGGGTCTTAATAATCTTAAAAATACCAGACCTGACTGGTCTGAGTATTGGCCCATCAGAAACTTTTTGCTCAATCATGAGCTGCGTGACGACTGCTACTACGGTTTTTTTTCGCCTAAGTTCAAAGAAAAGACTGGGCTGACTGCCAACGATGTCTTTGGTTTTTTGGATCATTCAAGCCAAGACATCGTAGCGTTTTCCCCATACTTTGATCAGTCTGCGTTTTTTCTCAACATGTTTGAGCAAGGGGCTGCTAACCATCCCGATATCTGGCCATGCTTTGAAAACTCCTTCAAATTGGTGCATCCGACTATTGAAACCAGCACGCTAGTAATGACGTCACAAAATACGGTCTTTTGCAATTACTTTGCCGCAAAAAAGCAGGTTTGGATTGAATGGCTGACTGAATGCGAAAAGATATTTGCGGTAGCAGAAGATGGCAAGTCTGAGCTTGCCAAGTTGCTCAACGGCTCGGTCAACCACTCTGGTGCTTACAACCCTGCCAAAGTCTTTGTGACCGAGAGAATGATCTCCTATTTGATTGCCACACAAAACAAGTGGTCAGTCAAATTCTTCAACCCCATGTCACTGCCAGTCTCGCCTGCACCAATCTCCAAGTACATGCACGAACTTACAAAGTTAGATGCACTAAAAATTGCATTCAGGGAGACGGGTTTTCAAGAATACATTGACACTTTTGCAAGACTGAGGTCAGACTTGATCACTCATATACAGTCGAGTTAGGGTCCTTGTATCAATGAGCTTTACTGGGTAACTTCGAGTTAGATGCACTGATAAATTCAATCCATTGAGCCCAGTACTGGTCGTCAGCGGACAGCATCCTTAAGAGTTTAAGCTGCGTGCGGTACAACGATAGGTAATTTCCAACTTGATCAACAGACCTTCTTGCCAATGAATTTTGTACATACGAAAGTTCCGCCCAAGTTTTGAGACCTAAATTAAAGGCTTTCTGCGTTGCCTTCAGCTGCTCACTCGAAGCCTCAACAGCTGTTTGCCCTGCAAAGATCCGCTCTACAGTAGACTGTTGAACAGCCCAAAGTGACAAAAAGTCTGCCTCAATTCTTTGCTTCATAGCCTCGCTGTCTGCCACACTTGATTGATATACCGAAAGCGCTTGCCTCTCGGCTGCATTGATTCCACCTCCCGAATAAATAGGGATCGTGAACTGAACACCAATCTGTTTGTTTTGGTAACGCAATCCCTGAGTGCTAGTGGCATCGTTCTGGGCCTGGTTATAAGAGGCAATCAGATCCATTGTTGGTAGGTGCTCAAGCTCGGATTGCCTCAGTCTTGCTTTTTGAATTTCCTGAACCAGCACAGTTACCTGAAGATCATTAGAAGTCTGCAAAATACGTTGCCAAAGCACTTCCCTGTCTAAGGCATTTAAAAAGGTTTGCTTGATTTCTGGAAAGTCTACATTGACCTTGTCAAACACTGGCAGCTTTGTGACAAGAGTGAAGTTACGTCTCTTTGACTCTGCAGTCAGTTGTGCATCCACCAACATGGCCTTAGCTATTTCTAATTGGGCCTGAGCTTCCATTGCACCGTCCTTGGTGCCGTCTCCGCGCTTGTACTTCATAGCTTCTTGAGATGCCGCCTTAGAAAATCCATTGAGATTTTCTTCATAGATGGACTGAATTTTTGTGGCAGACAATAACTCTAGCCAAGCGACTGAAGCCTTCACGCGAGTGTCAGCAAGTTCGGTCAAAAACTTCTGTTCGCCACTCTCCTTCTGCGATTGCGCAATTGCAAGGCCCACCACTTCCCTGGGTCGGATCAGGCCCTGTCTCAAAGATAACTGATAGTTTTTGGATGGCCCAGAGAAAGTTTTGTCGCTCCGACCCAGCAGCGTGTCTTGCGAAGTAGTCTGCGTCAATTTTTGATCTGTTCCTTGGAGCGCCACTTGAGGCAACAGTCTGGAACGTGCGACAGCAATGTTCTCCCTCGTCGCCTCTTTGTTGTAAGAGGCTGATCGCAAAGCAGGGTCTGTGGCGACAGCTCCCTCGATTGCATCCTTTAATGAATATGCACGCAGTTCATGGGAATGAAAGGTAAGCAGCATCAAAAAAATAACTGCACCATAACTAGGAAATTTCATACTTACTCTTCCTTCATGGATGCGGCCAATCGCTTGACCAGTGGGTTAAGTAAATATTTCAAGAAACTTCTTTCGCCCGTCTTGATCATGACCTCGGCTTGCATACCCGCCTGTAGCACCCTACCATTAAGGTCCTGTATGCCCTCTTCTGTCAATTCAACTCGTGCAAGATAATAATTTGGCGAGGATCCTGGAGACATCTGTGTATCGGTCAAGGTATCTCTTGAAATTGACTCAAGCCGACCTTTTGCAACAAGCTGTGGTGTGTTAGCAAATGTACTGAAGCGAATATCCACCAACTGGCCTTCCCTCACTTTGTCGATGTAATTTGGCTGAATCTTAGCTTCAAGAACTAACTTCTCATCTTTTGGCACTATGTCCATCAACTTCTGGGCGGGTTGCAAAACAGCCCCGACAACTTGTATCTGAAGTCCTACAACTTGGCCATCAACCGGCGCTTTGACTTGTGTTCTCTCTAACTCGTCTGAGGATGCTTTGTATCTTTCGAAGTTTGACTGATATTCCATTCGAATTTGGGCTAATAAATTATCAACTTCCTTAAGATACTCTTGCTTTCGTTGTGCAATTCTTTGTTCAAACTCAGCAATGGTATTTTGTGCGCGTGCAACCGTCGCTGTCAGATCTTTGCTTCGCCCCTCAAGTGCTGCAATCTGTCTTTCTAATTCCATAACTCTTGTCTGCGGTGCATAGCCATCTTTCGCCAGTTCTTTGACAGCGTTGAGTTCCTTGACGTAGAGCTCAAGTTGCTGGTTGTTGCTTGCGATCTGACCTTGTGCACCCTTGATGAATGAGATCTGACCCTCAATAGACTGCCTTGTGGCCTCTAGGTCTGCTTCTACTGATGCCCTTCTTGACTTGAAAAGTGTTCTCTGGGTCTCTGCTTGCTGCTGAACCAAGGGGTCCTTGGACTCCAAGACATCCTTCTCAAATGTAATAGCACTGGCACCACGCTGCTCAGCAAGCAACCTGCTTTGCGTGGCACTGTAGCCCATGTATCGCTGCATGCTTGACTCGTAGTTCACATTGTTGAGGGCTGAGTTAAGCTTTGCAACTACTTGTCCCTTTTGAACCCACTCACCCTCTCGTACAAGCACCTGCTCGACTAGCCCGCCGTATTGTGTTTGCACGGGCTTGCGTTTTTTGTCGATGGTGACTGTTGCCTGGGAGGGTACGCCCTGGTCAAGTGGTGCAAGCCCCGCCCATAACAAGAAGCCACCAAAACCAACAACCAGAACCCAGAAACCAAGTCGCATCGGGTTGGTTGTGTCGGTTTTTAAGGGTGCGTCGTCGGCATCATCTGTTTGTGAGTTGTAGGCAGTTGATGAGTTATTTTTTTGCATGTTCATCCCAAATCTAATTTTTTGATTTCAATGTTTGTATGCCATTCAGGCCCTGTTGCGCTGAAACTCTTGGGCCTGCTCTACCAATTTCTCGAGCACCAATTGCCTAGGTCCATTGAGAGAGATTTCACCTTGATGAAGCAACAAAATTTTGTCGGCGCTGGCAAGAGCGTTTTGCCTGTGCGTAATCAGGAAGATCGTTGCACCTTTTTCTTTGAGTCGCTGCACTGCACCCATTAGAGCGGCCTCGCCTGCTTCGTCCAGGTTGGCGTTGGGCTCGTCAAGCACGACCAGGCGCGGCTCATCATAGATTGCCCTTGCAAGGGCAATTCGCTGCCTCTGCCCACCCGAGAGAAAGCGTCCACCTGCGCCCATCTCTGTGTCATAGCCCTTGGCAAACCTGAGAATCATCTCATGAACACCTGCAGCCTTGGCCGCTGCGATGACCTTCTGAGAGTCAATCTCTCCCAACCTTGAAATGTTCTCCGCGACGGTGCCCTCAAACAGCTCTACATCTTGCGGCAGGTAACCTATGTGGGGTCCAAGCTCAATTCTGTCAATGAGATGCACCGGCTGATCATCTACAAATACGTTGCCCTCAATCTCTGGCCATATGCCAATCAGACACCTGGCCAAAGTAGATTTACCGGAGCCAGAGGCGCCCATCACCACGACTAGCTCGCCGGGCCCGTAGTTAGCGGAAATGCCCTTCAAGATGGGCTGAGGCCTGCCCTGGACCAGCGCCTTTAGATTCTCGATGCGAACCCTCCCTGCAAAATTTTGGGGCAAGGTCACACTCACATCAGACTTCTCAAATCCTTT
>JACCDH011412555.1_pt1 | contig 11087 bp, 11 predicted proteins | sample 7442481 | NCBI WGS metagenome assembly JACCDH01 (sample SAMN15323433, study PRJNA562643) | freshwater metagenome | isolation source: river surface water | place: USA:Blue River Watershed | collected 2017-08-15 | reverse complement strand
GTCTGTCATCAACCAACAACTCAAGCTCACTCATTTGGTAACTGTCCGTATACATTTTGATAACGACTGAATAAAGCGTCGATGTGAGTTTGAGGGATTGGTTGTCCCCCGCCGAGCTGCTCTGCAATAAATGCGCTCTTAGCATTGTCCTCGCACATGATCGCGGCCTTGAGGGCAGCTTTGGCATCTGTGCCAATGGTGAAGACGCCGTGCTGCTTCATGATCACCGCTTTGGAGCGGTGATTAGCCAGGGTCTCAACGATTCCGCGACCAATCGAGTCATCTCCGATGACGGCAAATGGGCCAAGCGGAATCTCTCCACCAAACTCATCGGCAATTGCTGTCAGCACGCAAGGGATTGGCCGACCAGCCGCTGCCCAACCGCAGGCATAGTTCGAGTGCGTGTGAACCACTCCGCCAACCTGTGGCATGTTGCGATAAACATAAGCGTGGGCTGCGGTGTCCGAAGAGGGCTTAAGGGTCTTGTCCCTGGCATTGCCATCCAAGTCACAAAGCACCATCGACTCTTCAGTTAGCTCGTCATAACTCAAGCCAGAAGGCTTAATCAAAAAGCCGTTCTCGATGCGCCGCGAGATATTGCCGCCGGACCAAACCACTAGGCCTGCATCCCAGAGTTGGGCGTGTAGTTTTGCAAGCACTTTCCTTGCACCTTTTTCGCTAAGCACCTAGCACCTCCCGACGCATCGCTTTGAGGCGCTTCATGACATCGTTCGCTCCGCGACCAAAGTAGTCGTGCAGCAATTCATACTCGGCATAGAGTCGGTCATACTGCTTGGCGCGCTCCTGGTTTGGGACATAGAGCGCCCTGGATACTCGACCCATTTTCTCGGCAGCCTCCCGCACCGATGGGTAAGCCTTGGCAGCCACCGCAGCGTGAATGGCGGATCCAAGTGCCGGACCCTGCTCTGATTCAAGAACACTCAGTGGCAAGCGAGTGATGTCTGAGTAAAGCTGCATCAAGAAGTGGTTCTTAATCAAACCTCCAGCGACGATGAATTCCTTGACTGAAACACCAGAGGCAGCGAAGGTTTCAACAATCTTTCGGGTGCCGAATGCGGTTGATTCCAAAAGCGCGCGGTAGCCATCCTCAGCCTTAGTGGTGAGAGTAGCGCCAACCAAGATTCCGGAAAGTTCGTGATCCACCAAAACCGAACGGTTACCGCTGTGCCAATCCAGCGCTACCAAACCGTGCTCCCCTGCCGCTTGAGTTGCAGAGAGGTCCGTGAGGTACTGGTGGATTGACTTGCCGGCCTTCTCAGCGTCATCGAAGTAGCGCTGTGGCACCTGGTTTTTGACATACCAGGCAAAGATATCTCCGACTCCAGACTGGCCAGCTTCGTAGCCAAAGTAACCGGAGACGATACCGCCATCCACCACGCCGCACATACCCGGCACCTCTGCAAGGACATCACCGTTCATCACGTGACAGGTTGAGGTTCCCATGATGGCGACCATCTGACCCGGTTCGGTGGCCTTGGCAGCCGGAGCCGTTACGTGAGCGTCCACATTGCCAACCGCAACCGCAATCCCCTCAGGCAAACCAGTCCAGGCCGCAGCCTCTTTGGTGAGGTAGCCGGCGGCATCTCCCAGCTGTCCGATTGGGTGCTGAATCTTATCTTCGGCAAAACCAGCAAAAGCTGGATTTAGTGCCGCGAAGTACTCCCTGGATGGGTAAGCACCATCTTGCAGATTGCCCTTGTAGCCTGCGGTGCAGGCATTGCGGGAATAGACCCCACAGAGCTGCCAAACAATCCAGTCGGCAGCCTCGACAAACTTGTCCATGGCGGCATACACCTCTGGGGCTTCCTCCAGAATCTGAAGGCCCTTGGCCAATTCCCACTCCGAGGAGATCTGGCCACCGTAGCGGTTTAGCCACCCTTCGCCACGCTCGCGTGCAACCTGGTTCACGCGGTCGGCATGGGGCTGGGCTGCGTGGTGCTTCCAGAGTTTGACATAGGCGTGCTTATTGGTTTCGAACCCAGCCACCTGGCATAGCGGGGTGCCGTCAATCTTTACCGGCACCATGGTGCAGGCGGTGAAGTCGGTGGCGATACCGATGACGTCGTTGGGGTCGATACCAGCGTTACGAACCGCTTCTGGGACGGCGTGCTTGAGAACCTCGACATAGTCATTTGGATCTTGCAGCGCCCACTCGGGAGGAAGCTTCTCGCCGGTGCGATTGAGGACCTGATCCATTACGGCGTTTGGATATTCAAAGACTGCGGATCCGAGCTCGTTGCCGTTAGAGATGCCTACCACCACGGCTCGGCCGGACAGGGTGCCGTAGTCAACACCAATGGTGTATTTACTACCAGGCATGACAACTCCGTCCGTTACCTAAATGTTAGCGATAACATCGCCCCAGCTCAGGGCAAAACCATCACGCTTTTATAACTTTGGCGGGGCCGCAGTTGAGCCACGCTTGATAAGTTCTGGAATCAAGCGATCGAGCTTTTTGGTGGAAGTTCCCGAGATCTCGGAGAGCAGCAAATTCATCGCTCGGTTACCAAGCGACTTGAAGTCTTGGCGCAAGGTGGTCAGCGGTGGAGAGCTATAGGCCGACTCTTCCAGATCATCAAAACCCACGATGCTGAGCCGCTTTGGCACCTCGATGCCGCGCTCGCGCATTGCGTGCATAAAACCAAAAGACATTCGGTCATTGGCGATAAACATGGCGGTTACTTCTTTGCTATCGATATCGAGTTTCTTACCAATTCGATAGCCGGTATCAATCAGCCAGTCACCATCGATTACCTGCGGCACAAGATTTGCATTCAGCATGGTCGCGGTGTATCCGGCGGCCCTGGTGGTGGATTCAAACCAACCCTGAGGTCCCGAGATGTGGACGATGTTGCGATGACCTAGGTCAATCAGGTGCTGGGTAGCCGCTGCACCTCCAGCAAAGTTATCGACCGATACCGCCAACTCATCCATGCGATACATGCTGTCCAAGGTGACCACCGGAATGCCCGCCACCGCAGCCCTAGCTATCTCAACCGCTCGCAACTGCGGCGTCACCAAGGCCAGTCCTTCGATGCCGAGCTTCATGAGGTGATCGATACCAGACTGCACTGACTCTTCATCGTTGGCATCAATGCCAACTGTCACAACAAAGTAACCCTGCGCGCGAGCTGCTGCCTCCATGTGGTGAACCATCGCTGCCGGTCCCGTGAAGTCGGTGTCAGAAGAAAGAATGCCAAGCATTTTTGAACGCGAGGATGCCAGCGCTCTTGCGGCCAATGACGGACGGTAACCAAGCGATTCCATGGCCTTCAGAACGCGGGTTTTGGTCTCTGGGCGAATCGAGGGATTGTTGTTCAGAACACGAGAAACGGTTTGGTGCGAAACCTTGGCTAATCGTGCAACGTCATAGATATTCGCCTGCTTCGGATTAGCCATTTGCTACTCCCTCGAAGACCTTTGCAATTGCTGCCACATTCGCTGCCCACTGCTCGCGCTCTTCAGGCAGCAGTGCTTTCTTAATACTTAGGGAGAGTTGGTAGCCCTGCTTCTTCTCGCGGATTCGAACATCTACCTCGCCGAGCGTCTCGGCCATCACAACGAATCGCTTCGGAATCTGAATCAGGGCAAAGGTGGCTCCATGAGATGCTTCGCTGTAGCGCAGTTTGGCTCCCTGACGAAAATCAAACTTGGCTAACTTTCCGAGCCAACTGGATAGCCCAGCCTCGGTGGACAGCAGTTGAATCGCAAACTTGATATCCCCTTGTGATTCAAATTCGAAAGAGCGAGACTCAACCTGGCGATTTGGATCCGGCTTGGGAGACTGCGCAAAGCCAACAAAACTGTCGGTCATTTCGGTCTTCTCTCCCTGGCGGTGTAGGTGTAGGCGGCAACACCAAATAGCAAGGCAATGAGCGAGTGTGCTCCGAAGGTGACCAAGTTCATCTTGGTGAATGGATCAATACCCAAAAGTGGCAATAGCCAAAGCGCGGCCGCTGGCAAAAACAAAAACGAGATGATTGCTTTGGCCTTGATGCCCAGGTAGACAAACCACAGACCGGAACCAAAAGCGAGGTAGCTCATGTAGGTCGGATACCCGGCGGAGGAATCGATGAAGGTTTGGCTGGCAAAAATGAATGCCAAAATTGCCGCGGTCCAACTTGGGGCCGGGGTCATTGGGCGATTGCCAAATAAAGTCCACTTCATAGCCCTTATACCTTAGCCCCGAAGCCTTATGCCCCAACGCATCGAAGTGCTATCCCCGCTAGCCAAAACTCTCAAATCTTCACCGGTGTTATAGGCATCGGCTGGGCAGGTTTGCGGTTCCATTGCGATGGCATTTCCCGGGCCAGATACCCACGGGAAGACAGTGGTGTTGTAAACCATTAGCCAGTTGGCATCTTGCTGCCAAAGATCGAACGCGTAGTCGTCATTTATGACCGTGGCTACTGGATTAGCGAGTTGAGAAAACTGAGTATCTAAGCTCAGCTCAGTCACCAGGGCTGGAATTCCTGGTCCCAATCCAAGCTGGGAGCTAGGCACCTTACCGATTGGAATCATGTTGCTGCCGTGAATGGCAGCAGTCTCGGCGTTGATCTCAACCCTGGTGGTAGCGGTGTATGGGAAATAAGGGTGCGCACCAATCCCCACCGGGGCATTACCTGGACCTCGATTGGTCACGGTGTAGCTCACCATCAACTCGGTTGCGGTCAACTCGAAAACCGATTCCACTACCAAGTTGGCCGGGTATCCAGCGGAGCTCTGAACGAAGTTTCGAAGCTTTGCGAATCCGATGCGGTGCTCTAAAACCTCAGCCGATTGCTCATCCACCAAGCCGTGTAGTGCGTTGCCCATGCCATCACGAATCTCTAGCTGATACTGCTTGCCTTCGAATTGGTAAACGCCATTTTCAATGCGATTTGGCCATGGAGTCATTAGGGTCCCAGCAAAGACCTTTGGTCCAAGATCAATCTCTGGAATCAGCTGGAAATCTCCAAATCGCAAACCCACTAACGCTGAGCCAATCAAATTGATAACGGCGTGAGATTCGCCATTTTCCAGCGTCAGGGTTTGCGAAGACATGGTTAGAGCTTAGAAGCCAATCGGTAGTAGGCCGATGACCACTGCAGTTCCTTGCGGATCGAGACCGAGGTGGTGCTGGAGTCGATGTTTACCAACTCAACTCCGGCGATGCGCGCGAAGTCCTGGATGGTTGCCTCCGACACCGAGTTGGTCAATACAGTGTGGTGGCTACCGCCGGCAAGCATCCAAGCTTCGGCAGAAACCTCAAGGCTAGGGGCAGGCTCCCAAACCGCTCTGGCCACTGGAAGGTTTGGCAAATCTTCGGTGGGCTCAACGATCTTGATTTCGTTGGAGATCATGCGGAAGCGACCACCTAGGTCGGTGAGACAAACTACTCGTCCGGCGGCTGGCTTTGCGGTGAAGACCATGCGAACTGGATCTTCCTTGCCACCGATGCCAAGCGGGTGGATTTCAATGCGAGGCTTCTGTCCCGAAATTGAAGGGCAAACCTCCAGCATGTGAGCCCCCAAAACCTTCGGCGTGCCAGGACCAAAGTGGTAGGTGTAATCCTCCATAAACGAAGTGCCGCCACCCTGTGGGGTCATTGCCTTCATGATGGCCAAGAGCGAAGAGGTCTTCCAGTCACCCTCACCACCAAAGCCATAGCCATCGGCCATCAAGCGCTGAACCGCAAGTCCAGGCAGCTGCTTTAGCTCGCCTAGGTCTTCAAAGTTTGAGGTGAAGGCGGAGTAGCCACCGGCCTCCAAAATGCCGCGGAGAGCAATTTCGATTTTTGCTCCGTAAACCAAAGAATCGTGACGAGCACCACCTTTGCGAAGTTCGGGTGCGACATCGTAAAGCTCCTCGTAAACCTGGCAGAGCTGCTCGGCATCGGACTCGGATACTTTGGCAACGGCGTCAACCAGAGTGTTCACCCCAAGCTGCTCGATGGACATGCCGAAAGTCATCTGAGCCGAAACCTTGTCGCCATCAGTCACTGCGACATAGCGCATGTTGTCACCGAAGCGAGCCAACTTTAGATGCTGAGACTTTTGCCATCCCAGGGTGGCGTAGGCCCAAGCATCGACTTCGCTTTGAACGCGCTGGTCGGTTGGGTGACCAACCACCACCTTGCGGGCAACATCCATTCGGCTGAGGATGTGGGCGTACTCTCGGTCTCCGTGAGCGGCCTGGTTGAGATTCATGAAGTCCATGTCGATGGTTGCCCATGGCAGCGATTGACCTGCCTGAGTGTGCAGGTGTAGCAGCGGCTTCTTGAGAAGTTCCAGGCCATTGATCCACATCTTGGCTGGAGAGAAAGTGTGCATCCAAGTGATCACACCGACGCAGTTCTCACTCGCGGTCGCAGCCATCAAAGTGGCCCGAATCTCTTCGTTGCTCTTTACCACCGGCTGCCAGACCAGCTTGACGTTCGCACTCAGTCCCTTGGCGAGCTGGTCCACCACCAGTTGAGACTGCGAAGCAACCTGTCGCAGCGTCTCGTCTCCGTAAAGGTTTTGGCTTCCGGTAACAAACCAAATTTCGAAGTTCTTTGTAGCCATGACACTCCCTAAATGCGACGCTGCGTGATAGCTGTAATGTTAGCGTTCACATTGAGCTCATCAAAAGGACTTGTTGGCCTCAGGGATAACAGTTTTATCTCACTGTGTGTCGATGGGTGCTTTTCGGGTTCTTATTAAATTGATAATTAGTGGTTTCGAATTTGTTCGTTTTTGAGCGTATTCTTAACCGCAAGCCAAAGCAGGAGTCACTGTGTCACCCAGAGAGCGAATCGCAGCCAAGCTGTTCGATGGTCGCGACCTTTTCTATTTTGATGACAAAAACTCAACCTTGCCCAACACCCGCAAGCCTGACCAGCGTGAAAAAGACTCCCGCCCACAGACTGCGGAACTTAGATTTGACCCACTAACCGGTGACTATATAACGGTGGCAAGCCACCGTCAGAGCAGGGCGTTTTTACCACCTGCCAATGCTTGCCCGCTTTGTCCAACAACTCCAACAAATCTCTCAGAACTGCCAGATGATTTTGATGTCGCGGTCTTTGAAAACAAGGGTCCGGCATTTGGTCCGAGCCTGGGTGAGATGACCGAGGCGGCAGATGTACGCTTTGGATTCTCGACCACCGCATTTGGCCGGTGTGAGGTTGTGGTGTTCAGTCCAGAGCACGAGGGCAGTCTCGGATCGATGCCGGTGAGCAGAATCGAGACAGTTATCCGAGCGTGGAGCGATCGCACTCGCGACCTATACAGCCAGCCTGGCATTGTTCAGGTTTTCCCCTTCGAAAACCGCGGACAGGAAATCGGCGTGACGCTGCACCATCCCCACGGTCAGATCTACGCCTATCCATTTGTGACTCCAAAAACCAAACAGCTTTTGGCTGCAATCGAGAAGTTTGGTCCTAACTTTTTCCAGGAGCTCTACGACTTTGAATCCAAAGGTGAGCGAGTGGTCTTGGAAAGCGAATACTTCATCGCATATGTGCCATTCGCGGCGAGGTGGCCGATAGAAATTCACGCATTGCCAAAGCGTGCGGTGCAGGATTTCTCCCAACTCAACGAGTATGAGATTGCTGACCTAGCCTCGTTCTACAAGACCCTGTTGCAGGGCATGGACAAGATTTACGATTCCCCTACCCCATACATTGCAGCCTGGCACCAGGCACCAAAGATTGAAAAGCGAAACCAGTTTCGACTGATGCTGCAGATCACATCGCCAAGACGTGCGGCCGACAAGTTGAAGTACCTTGCCGGCTCGGAGGCTGCGATGGGTGCATGGGTTGGCGATGTCACTCCCGAGTCAACTGCTCAAAGACTGCGCGAGGTAATGCAGTGAACCTAACTGCGAAAGCGCAAGCTGGTTTTCTTTCAAGTTTTGGCTACGCCCCAACTGGAATTTGGTCAGCTCCTGGTCGCGCCAATCTGATTGGCGAGCACACCGACTACAACAACGGTTTCGTGCTGCCATTTGGCATCAACTACCGCACCTACGCTGCGGTTTCGCTGCGCTCCGACCGAATCTGCCGCGTGATGAGCGAGATTGACAGTGTGGCCTTCGAGATTTCACTGGATGACGAAAAACCAGCCGGTTTGGACTGGGCGCTATACCCATTGGGTGTGGCTTGGGTAATGCGCGAGCACGCTACCGCTGGCTTTGATTGCTACATCACATCGGATGTTCCAATCGGTGCTGGGCTATCTTCTTCGGCAGCGATTGAGAGCTCGATGGCGAGCGCGTTAAACGAACTCTGGGGTGCAAACCTCTCCCCTCGAGAGCTGGCACTAATCGGCCAAAAGGCAGAGAACCAGGTGGTTGGTGCACCAACCGGAATCATGGACCAAACCGCTTCGATGATGGCCCAAGAAGATGCCGCGGTGCTGATTGACTGCCAAGACCTTCAGGTCACCGTAGTTGACCTTGGCCTGAGCAAGCACGACCTCGTGGTCGCGGTTATTGACACTCAGGTATCGCACTCTCACGCCCACGGTGGCTATGGCTCACGCCGAACCTCCTGCGAGGTGGGGGCAGAAAAGCTTGGTGTGGCATCGCTTAGAGAGCTCTCGCTCTCAGACCTACCGAGGGCTGAGTCGCAACTAGATGACGAAACCTTCAGAAGAGTGCGCCACGTCATCACCGAGAACCAAAGAGTTCTCGACACTCTGCACGCCTTGCGCGAGGGCAACCTAACTGCGCTTGGCCGTTTACTGCTCGAATCCCACGCCTCGATGCGGGATGACTTTGAAATCTCAGTTGCCGAGCTGGATCTGGCCGTTGAAACTGCAATGGCGACCGGAGCTATCGGTGCTCGCATGACCGGTGGTGGATTCGGTGGTGCCGCGATCGCGATTATTCACAAGGACAAGCTCCAAGAACTTGAAACCAACTGCCTTGCTGCCTTTGCCAAAGCCGGATTCAAAGCGCCAAGGGTCTTCTCGGTGACCCCATCCGAGGGTGCCAAGCGCGAGTTCTAAGCTCGCGCTACCACCTTGACGCCAGCATCAACCAACTCGTCGATGGCAGCCTCGGTTGAACTTGCCGATACTCCGGCGGTTAGCGACGTGATGACCCTGACCTCAAGCCCAAAGTTCTTGGCATCCAATGCCGAGGCCCGGACGCAGTAATCCGTTGCGATTCCCACCACATCAACTTCGGTGATCCCAAGTCTTTGAATCAGGTCCTGAATTCTCTCGCCGGAGTCGGTGACCCCCTCAAAGATGGAGTAGCCGTGCTGTCCCTGGCCTTTTTTGATGTGGATATCGATCAGCGAAACATCCAAATTCGGGTGATATTCGGCTCCTGGCTCCCCCGCCAGGCAGTGCAGCGGCCAGGTATTCACAAAATCTGGTTCGTCGCCCTGGGCTGGAAAATGACCACCATTTTCGCTAAGTGGCGTGTGCCAATCTCTGGAAGCGATGACGTGTTGATAAGCGCTCTTTGATGCCTTGAGGTATGAGGTGATGCTGGTCGCAACTTGCGCTCCCCCTTGGCAGGCAAGTGCTCCACCCTCGCAGAAGTCATTCTGAACATCAATGACAAACAGTGCTTTGGACATTGCTACTCGTTGCCCAATAGCGTGCCGCACTTATAGATACCCATAGCTAGATCGTCCATCGCCTCGCGATTGGCCTCGGTTACCTTTCCGAGGTTGTAGAGGGTGAAGATCAAATTGCCACCATCTGGAGTTTGCATAAAGCCAGCCAGGGTGTAGCCAGACTGAATCCAGCCGGTTTTGGCCACGATCTTGCCAGCTGCATCTTCCAATCGAGAGGAGAGTGAACCTGGGGTTCCAGCCATCGGCATGCCGTCCTTGATTACCTCAAAGTCACCATAGCCAGACTGGACCAAACCAAGCAGCGAGTTGATTAGCGCTGGCGATGCAGCGTTGTAATCCGATAGGCCAGAGCCATCCTCAATACGCAAGGAGCTCAAATCCAAACCGGTGTTCTTTAGTGCCAGCTTGAATGCTCCATCCAGCGAAGCAAAACTGGTTCCGAAACCGGTGTCGATAGCAACCAAGCGAGCCAGTGCCTCGGCCAAGGTGTTGTCGGAGACCACAAGCATGTAGTCGATCCACTCCTTGATTGGCCTAGAGGTAACCCTGGCAACTTCCTTGGCGTTGGTCGGGGCTTTGGCGTTGGTGATTACGGCCTGTGAGCCGGCTGCTCCTAGCGCCTCCTTGAACCACTTACCTGCTCGGGAAACCGGGTCACTACCGCGGGCAGAATCCTTGCCGGCAGGGTTGTTGCGATCGCCGTCAAACTGCAGTGCCGAGACCCTGGACATGTAGCCTTCGGCCATGCCCTTCTTGTCCCAATCCGCCTTCCAGTCGCCGTTCTTTGCACCATACAGCGTGCTGTCCAACACAATTTGGCTGAAGGTCTGGCCAGGCAGAGCCTTGGTGATCTGGCGAATCAGGGTGGAAATCTTTGGGGCGTTTTTGTAGACGCTTTGGCTATTCACGTCGGTGCGGGAAAGAGTCACGTCACCGGCACCCACCACATACAAAATGCTTGGGTCGACAGCATCAACATAAACCCTGGTGGTGACCACGTAGTTTGGCCCAAGGGTCTCGAGTGCGGCAGCAGCGGTAACCAACTTCAGCACCGAGGCGGTCCGCGCACCCACCTTGGCATCACGATCAAGCAGCACAGCTGAGGTCGAAACATTCACTACCTGGGCCTGTAGGTCCAATATGCCATCGGCCTCTAGGAAATCCTTTACGCTGCAGGACTGCGAGACAGCCACGCTAACGCTCGCGCTGTCGGTCGCAACAGCGGAAGCGGTTGCCACGGCCGATACGGTTGCCGGCTGGGACTGAACGGGTGCAGCATCCTGACGGTTAGATAGTGGACCTAAAAACAAAATCGACAAAAAAAGTAGCCCGGCTACTAAGCCACCGGAAATCCCAATAAGGGCCTGCTTCATCTAACCTGCCTTACGCTTTTACCCATGAAGCTTAACTTGATTAGCCTTGGTTTGCTTGCCGCACTGCTTGCCGGACCCGCCGCCCACGCCCACGATCAGGTGATTGACCAGAGTCCCGCCCCAGATTCTCAGGTCGAAGC
>JACCDH011239543.1_pt1 | contig 11087 bp, 11 predicted proteins | sample 7442481 | NCBI WGS metagenome assembly JACCDH01 (sample SAMN15323433, study PRJNA562643) | freshwater metagenome | isolation source: river surface water | place: USA:Blue River Watershed | collected 2017-08-15 | reverse complement strand
GTTTTTAAGCTCCGCTTTTTCAGCATTACTTAAATCTTGTTTATCAATCACCGCCATTTCGGCACCAATATCAGGCATTAAAAAGAAATCTTTATCGGATAAAGACGACGAAATTAAATCCACCCCTTTATCTTTTAACTCGATAGCATTAGATTTTTCATCAATCACAAAAAACAAATCCGCATCAATAATAGGCATTTGTTTACCCTGCTCCTGCATGTATTGATTTTCGGTTTTTTGCAACAAAGCCTTTACGCCAGGCTCGGTTAAAAACTTAATTAAAGCTTTATTTTTAGGCAAACCACGGTAAGCACGCAACAATTGCATTCCGCCTTGTTTATCATCGCCATCGGTAATTAATTTTTTAGATTCGGCTAAAATTTTAGTTACCAAAGTTTTTTGTGCATTTACCAATTGCTCTACAAAAGGACGAAGTTCCTCGAATTCAAAATTTTGTTTTTTAGTAGTAGGACCTGATATAATTAAAGGCGTACGCGCATCATCAATTAAAACAGAATCCACCTCATCCACAATAGCATAATGGTGTTTGCGTTGCACCAATTGAGATGGATCATTTGCCATATTATCTCGCAAGTAATCAAAACCAAACTCGCTGTTTGTACCATAAGTAATATGGCAATTGTATGCCGCAACACGTTTTTCGCTGTGTGGCGGATATTTATCGATACAATCAATGGATAAACCATGGAATTGAAATAAAGGACTCATCCAATCACAGTCACGTATAGCTAAATAATCATTCACCGTAACCAAATGTACACCTTTACCTGCCAAAGCATTTAAGTAAACTGGTAAAGTTGCCACTAAAGTTTTACCTTCACCCGTTGCCATTTCGGCAATTTTTCCTTGATGTAAAACAACACCACCAATCAATTGCACTTCATAGTGCTCCATTTCCCATTTTATTTCGTTCCCTCCAGCATCCCAAGTAGTATTGTAAATCGCTTTATCGTTTTGTATGCTTACATAATCGTTATCGCTAGCCAAATATTTATCGTAGCTGTTTGCTGTAACTTCTATTGTTTGATTATCCTTAAAACGCCTAGAAGTTTCGCGGATGGTAGCAAATGCCTGCGGTAAAATTTGATGTAAAACCTCCTCAATTTTAGTATCGATTAAAGTTTTAATTCTATCCATTTGCGCATAAATACTTTCCTTATCGCCAATGGATAATTGCGGATTTTCGGCTTTTGCTTTTAAATCGGCAAAATCCTTTTCTTCCTTTTGAATATAATCCTGAATCGTTTTTTGAAAACTTTGTGTTTTAGCTCTTAACTCATCGTTGGATATCGAAGTTAATTTTTTTTGCTCCTCTAAAACTTGTTTAACTAAAGGTAAAATAAGTTTGATATCCTTATCGGATTTTTTACCGAAAATTTTTGTAATTGCCTTCCCTATTGAATCTATCATGATAAAATTTTTGATTATTTTTTTGTTGGCTACTAAATTAATCAAAGATGCTTATTTATGAACTAAAAAAACAAAAATACTTATACAAAATTTACTAATATTTAAATCGACAAAAATTTTGGAGAAGTGAATAGTATATATTTCGCCCCCTTACACCCCTGCTTATGAATTCAAATAACGTTTAAGATTTAATGATTTTTAATGAATATTTAAATACATAATCAATATATAATCGTACTTTTGTTTAATATTAAATACTTAAAGTTAAACAAAATGAAAAAAGTTGTTATTGTTGGAGGTAATTCTGGAATTGGATTGTCTTTTGTTCAAAAATTTAATCGCAAACATCAAATCGTTTGTTTAAACAGAAAAGGTTTTAGCGAGGATTTAAATGTTGAACAGCATACTTTTGATGTATTAACCGACGAATTTCCTGTACAAGATCATTTTGATTCCTTGATATACTGTCCGGGAAGTATTAATTTAAAACCTTTTAAAAATTTAACTGATCAGGATTTTAAAAATGATATGGACATTAACTTTAATGGCGCCGTAAAATGTATAAAAAGCAGCTTGCCATTGTTAAACAAAAATGGTATTAGTAGTATTGTTTTATTTAGTACCATTGCCGTTGCTCAAGGAATGCCTTTTCATGCATCTATCGCAAGTGCAAAAGGAGCTGTAGAAGCTTTAGCAAAATCCTTAGCAGCAGAATTTGCACCACATATTAGAGTAAATGTTGTTGCTATATCTATTACAGATACTCCCTTGGCTTCCAAAATTTTAGGTAATGAAAAAGGTTTAGAAAACTCTAAAAATCGCCATCCATTAAAAAAAGTAGGACATCCTGATGATGTTGCCGCAATGGTAGATTTTTTAATTAGCGATGAGGCACAATGGATAACTGGACAAATTTTTAGAATAGATGGTGGATTAAGTTCTATAAAATTGCTATAATATGTTTTTAAACGAAGAAAAAATAAACCAACTCCCTAAGCATTATCGCATTCATTTAATAAATGGAATAACGGGAACTAAAGCTGCAAATTTAATTGCTACTAAAAGTAAAAGTGGCTTAGAGAATGTAGCCGTTTTTAGCTCTGTTTTACACTTAGGAAGCGAACCCGCATTAATTGGCTTTGTTTTAAGGCAAGGCAAAGTAGAGCGACATACGTACGAAAATATTTTGGAAACAAAATTTTACACCATTAACCATATCAACCAAAATATTTACAACAAAGCACATCATTCATCGGCAAAATTTACTAGAGAAACTTCCGAATTTTTGGCAACAGGATTAAACAGTGTTTACCTTAATAATTTCCATGCTCCGTATGTGGAAGAAGCACTGATTAAATTTGGATTAAAATTGCAAGAGGTAGTAGATATCCAAAGCAACGGATCCAAAATGGTTATTGGTAAAATTACGGATATACACATACCCTCCAATTGTGTGCACGAACATGGTTTTGTAAACTTACAAAATGCTGGAAGTATGAGCATTGGAGGTTTAGACGCCTATTACAATTTAGATTTACAAGCCCGATTAAGTTATGCAGAAACTTATGAAAACCCTAAAATAATTGATTTCAACAACAATGGAAAAGGCTAAAGTTTTGGTATGGCTCACCAATCAGTTGCGAGTTAAAGATAACCCGTTGTTGTGTGCTGCCCAAAAAATTAGCAATAACCTAGTTGTGATACATGTTTTAGATGATGTTTTTGCCGAAAATCATCAGTGGAACATTCCTAAAATGAATGATGTACGCAAAAGTTATTTGTACCAAAACTTGTTGGTTTTACAAAAGAATTTACACGAATTTGATATAAATTTACACGCCTACAAAGGTAAATCGGATAAAATCATTAGTGAATTTTGTATTCAAAATAACATTACTCATTTGGTACATCCTAAGGAAATAGCTCCTGAGGAAATCGATATAAACACAAAAGTTCGTGCTGCAATACCCCAAAATATAGCTTGTTTGGAGGTTGAGGATGGATTTTTAATCCCAACTGAAAAAGCGCCTAAAAAAATACCTGTAAATTTTACGCAGTTTAGATATTTGGTAGAAAAAGACATCCCATATCCTACTGAAAATACAATAGAAAAAAAACCGAATGAAATTTATCAAAGCCATCAAAATTTTATTTTTTGGGAAAATATAAGTTACACAAATTTTGTAATTCCTCCTGGCGAAAACGAAGCGTTAAAACGTTTGCAATTTTATTGGTGGGAAAGTAAAAATGTGAGTGTTTACAAACAAACGCGTAACGGACTTTTAGGTGATTTTAGTTCCCGATTATCGGCTTATCTAAGTGTAGGAAATATTTCGGTAGGTGAAATTTACAGAACCAATTTTCAATTTGAATCAGAAATAGAAAAAAATGAATCCACCTATTGGATTGTTTTTGAACTATTGTGGCGTGATTTTTTTAGGTTTACACATCTACAAAAAGGCAATAGTATGTTTTATAAAAATGGTTTTAATAACGCCAGTTTACCTCCATTAAAAATGAATAAAACCAAATTAAACAAATGGATAAAGAGCGAAACTAAAGAGGATTTTGTGAATGCTGCAATGATTGAGTTACAACAAAATGGTTGGATTAGCAATAGAGCCCGACAAATAGTTGCAAGTTATTTAATAAACAATTTAAAAGTTGATTACCGTTTAGGTGCGGCTTATTTTGAACAAACGTTAATTGATTATGATGTTTGTAGCAACCAAGGAAACTGGTTGTACTTATCTGGCTATGGAAACGACCCCAGAGGCAGAAGAGAATTTAATATCCAATTACAACAACAAAATTACGATCCAAACCAAAAATACACTCAATACTGGAACAATTTAAAAACTACTCTATGAAGATTTACACTTTAAAAAAGGAGCAATTTGTTCCTACAAACATGGAAACTTGTTGGGATTTTTTTAGTCAGCCTAAAAACCTACAAACCATTACACCTCCCTACATGGGATTTAAAATATTGCATGGTACGGCGGAAAGGATGTATCCCGGACAAATTATCGAATACAAAGTATCTCCCGTTTTAAATATACCTATGCAATGGGTAACCGAAATAAAACATGTTATACAGTACGAATTATTTGTGGATAATCAAATGATTGGACCATACAAATTATGGCATCACAAACACTTTTTTGAAGTAAAGGAAAATGGGATTTTAATGACAGATATTGTGCATTATGCTTTGCCTTTTGGTATTTTAGGCAGGATAGCACATGCTTTATTTGTTAAAAAACAACTTGAAGGAATATTTATTTACAGAGAAAAGAAAGTAAAAGAATTGTTTGGATAAAACAAAAAAACAATGAACAAATAGGTTTGTATTTGTTCATTGTTTTTTTTAGATTAGATATTAGGATTATACTTATAACCCACACCTTTAATGGTTTGTATATAATCTTCTCCTAATTTTTCTCTTAATTTTCTGATATGCACATCAATTGTTCTGTCTCCCACAATTAAATGCGTTCCCCAAATTTTACGATAAATTTCATCACGCGCAAAAACTCTTTCGGGAATACTAGACAGTAATTGTAAAAGTTCAAATTCCTTTTTAGGTAAAGTAATTTTTTCACCATCTTTAATTACCAAATATCGCTCTTTATCAATAATCAAATTAGTAGAATTTTCATCCGTTTCCTCTACAACACTAGAAGATCGACGTAATAAAGATTGAACTTTACTTACCAAAACCCTAGGTTTTATAGGTTTAATTATAAAATCATCCGCACCAGATTCTAAAGCAGCAACTTGCGTATAATCCTCCCCTCTAGCAGTTAAAAAAGCAATCACAACATTTTTAGGTAAATCCTCTAAAGCTCTTAATTTGTAACAGGTTTCGATACCATCAATTTTAGGCATCATGATATCCAAAATAATTAAATCGGGTTTAAATTCCAATGCCTTTTCAATCGCCTCAAATCCATTAGAAGCCGTTGCAATTTCATACCCCTCTTTTTCCAAATTATACGAAATGAATTCTAATATATCTTGCTCGTCATCTACTAATAAAATCCTGTTTTTTTTATCCATTGGAAATGAAATTTAATTTATCTAACACTTACAAATCTACTATTCAAAAGTTATTTTTAGATTACTAATAGATTAATTTAAAGTTAATTTTTAATCTAAATGGTTTGATTTACCTAGTTTTCCATTAAAAAACTTTTAATAAACGGCATTAAATCCCCATCCATAACAGCTTGCACGTTGCTGGTTTCATGTCCGGTTCGAACATCTTTAATCAGTTTATAAGGATGGAAAACGTAATTCCTGATTTGCGAACCCCATTCGATTTTCTTTTTATTCCCTTCAATAACATCCCTCGTTTTTTGTCTCTCCCTCAATTCCAACTCGTACAATTTAGATTTTAGCATTTGCAAAGCTTTTTCCTTGTTAGCCAACTGCGAACGAGATTCGGTATTTCGGATAATTATTCCTGAAGGTTTATGCGTTAAACGCACCCCTGTTTCCACTTTATTTACATTTTGTCCGCCTGCACCGCCACTTCTAAAAGTATCCCATTCGATGTCTCCATTATTAATTTCAATTTCGATAGAATCATCCAAAACAGGATAAACATACACCGACGCAAAAGAAGTATGACGTTTATTAGCCGAATCAAAAGGAGACAAACGCACCAAACGATGCACACCATTTTCTCCCCTTAAATATCCATAAGCGTAATCACCCTCAAACTCCAATGTAACACTTTTAATTCCAGCCGTTTCCCCATCCACAAACTCCACTTCACTTACTTTAAAACCATTTTTTTCGCCCCACATTTTGTACATACGCATAAGCATTTGAGCCCAATCTTGCGATTCGGTTCCACCAGCACCCGAGTTAATTTCTAGCATACAACTAAAAGAATCCTCCTCTGCTTTCAGCATATTTTTAAATTCCAAATCCTCTAATAAATTTATAAAATGCAGTGTAGCCTCTTCCACTTCCGTTTCGGAGCTTTCACCTAAATCATAAAAATCCATTAAAATTTGTAAATCTTCTGAAGCAGATTGAACAATTTTATAGTCGTCCACCCACTTTTTAATGCCTTTTAAATTTTTTAAAACCAGTTGTGCTTTTTTTGCATCGTCCCAAAAATCAGGAGCTTGCGTTTTTTCGTCTAGTTCTTGTATTAAAATATTCCGCCCTGGCAGGTCAAAGATGCCTCCCCAACGTATCCAGACGTTTTATATACCCCTTAAATTGTTCATTTGTAATCATAATGTTGTAATTTTGTACAAAAGTATAACTTTCTATTTAATTCTATGCAATATATAAAAACCCCAGCAGAAAAACGAATTAATTTACAATCGGGTATGTACTGCCACGTTTTAGATAATGAATTGGTAGTGAATGATGTTACAACCGTTGAGCCTCGCCATTTGGAAATTAAATTAGATAAAATCAATAGCAATAACACTTTCCAATATGTATTAAATATTATATTAACCCTTGGTTTAATTGCATTTATTTTATTTACCAGTTTCTTTTTATTTTTACCCTTATTTTTTGTGAGTTTGTGGCATTTACGCAAACTAAAACAACAAACCATACCACACAACAAAAGCAATTGTATCCCTTACAAAAACATACAAAAAATAGAGCTTGAGAAAGGTAAATTAGGTTTTAATTATTTAAAAATTTACATCGATAACAACGCTATACAATCGCTTAAAATTTTAAGACTATACGATTCCGAAAGTACCTATGAGCAAGCCAAAAAACTATTGAACGCCTATATTGTTGAGGAAGAAAAAAACACTACTCCCACAAAAATTGCAGGCTACGCAATACCTTTAAGTGAAACCGAAAATTATTTATTTAACAACGAATACGCTTATTACACCCAAAACAATGTGTACGAATTAAACAAACAAGATAGATATATTTACATAAGAGCTCTTGCAATTTTTGTTGGTTTAATTTTAACAGCAAGTGTAATTGCAAAAATTAGCTTAATGTTTAACAGCAATCCAAATTATATAGATTTTGTGGTATTATTATTTTTTGCTTTTTTGTTTTTAATACCCATAAAATATAGCTCCAAAGCTGTTCCTAATCAGTTTAACATCCAAAGCATTCAAAAAATTCAATCATCATCTAAAAAAATTGTACTGGTTTTAAAGGATTCTAGCTGGTTTTTACCCTTAAAAATTCATTTTAAAACCAAACACCTAACGCAAGAACAAATCGATTTTTTAAAAAATATATCCAGCAATCCTGTTAAAAAATAGTTAAGCTTAAACAATCCTTTAATTTAAAAAACGTTTGGAGTTATATTTGTTAAATCATAAGTTAAAATTAAAATCAGTACTATGAAATTTAAACTTTTACTTTTAGTTATCCTTATTAGTAAATTAGGCTTTACACAAGGGCACGAAATTAAATTCGATATCAAAAATCTTAACGATTCCATTGTATTTTTAGCTAGATATTACGGCGATAACAAATACATTAAAGATACGATTGTTACAGACAAAAAAGGGAAATTTACGATAAAAGGGAAAGAAGATTTGCCTTGCGGTATTTATTTGGTAGTGCGACAAAATAGAGGTAGTTATATAGAGTTTTTAGTACACGACCAAAAATTTTCGGTTCAATCCGACACCTCAGATTTTATAGGAAAAACAAAATTTAAAGGCTCGGAATCCAATACTAAATTGTACGAATATTTTAATTATTCTTCCAAATTGAATAAAGAACGAATTGCTTTATCCGACGAAATTAAAGCGTTAGACGAAAAAGATAGCAAACGTGAAGGTTTAATGCAAAAATTGGAGAAATTAAACAAAGAAATGGACGAATATGTAGATAATTTCATCAAAAATAACCCATCAAACCCCATGACAGTGGTGTTTAACATGCAAAAAGAAGTGGAAATCCCCGAAGAACTTAAAAAGGATTTGAGCGATGAAGGTAAAGAAAAACAATATCGATATTATTTAAACCACTATTGGGATTTGGTAGATTTTAAAAGCGAATGTGTTATCAGAACGCCAATTTTCCACTCTAAATTACAAAGATATTTCGATCAGGTAATCCCTCAACACTACGATTCGGTTTTTAGATACATTCAGCCTTTAGTAGAAAAATCCAGAGGAAACGAAGAATTGTTTAAATACATCGTAAACTACGCTACTTTTAAATGGGAAAGCGGTAAAGAAAAACGTATGTGCTGGGATAAAGTGTTTTATTTAATGGCAAAAAATTATTACCTAACGGGTGATGCAAATTGGGTAGATGAAGTTAAAATGGCAAAAATAAAATCTCGTGTAGATGATTTACAATATGCTTTATGTGGCGAACAAGCTGTAAACTTAAAAATGAGAGGACAGAATGAATTTGGATTGTACGATACCCTTGGTAAATTACACAATTTAAATACAATAAAAGCGGACGTAACGATTGTTTGGTTTTGGGATTCGGATTGTGGACATTGTAAAAAACAAACACCCAAATTGTACGAATTGTACGAAAAATATAAAAAAGAAGGTAAAAGTATGGAAGTATATTCGGTGAATATAGAAACAGAAAGTGATGGCTATAAAAAGTATTTAAAAGAAAATAAATACAATTGGATAAATGTACAGGATACCATGCATTTAAGCGGTTTTAGAAAATACTACGATATTTACAGCACTCCTGTAAGTTATATTTTAGATAAAAATAAAAAAATTGTTGGCAAAAGAATTGATCCTGACGGGATGGAAAAATTTTTAGAGATATTATTTAAAGAAGAGGAAGATATCAAATAAAATAAAGATATTTACGCTTTTGTAAGTGTGGGATAATGACGATTCAATCTGTAGCTGTAGTAATTTTAAATTGGAATGGGAAATCTTGGTTAGAAAAATTTTTACCCAATGTTATACATTTTTTACCCAATTATGCAAAATTGTATATTGCCGACAATGCCTCTACAGACGATTCCATCGCATTTCTTCAAAACACTTACCCATCTATTCAAATAATTACCTTAGCACAAAATTACGGTTTTGCTAAAGGATATAACGAGGCTTTAAAAAACTTACAGGAAGATGTTTTTGTTTTATTAAACTCGGATATAGAAGTAAACTCGGATTGGATTCAACCAGTTATCAACTTAATGAATTCCAATCCTAATATAGGAGCATGCCAACCTAAAATTCTCGATCAAAAAAATAAACAATTGTTTGAATATGCCGGTGCTTCCGGAGGATTTATTGATTATTTAGGATATCCATATTGTAGAGGAAGAATTTTTAATGAGATTGAAATAGACGAAGGACAATACAATGATGCTACACCCATTTTTTGGGCAACAGGAGCCTGTATGTTTGTGAAAAATAAGGTGTATTGGGATGCAGGCGGATTAGATGAAGATTATTTTGCACACATGGAAGAAATCGATTTGTGTTGGCGCATTCAAAAATTAGGATTTGACATTTATGTAGAACCTAAAGCGGTGGTATACCATGTTGGTGGAGGAACTTTAAATAAATACAGTAGCCAAAAAACTTATTTAAATTTCAGAAACAACTTAGTTACTTTACTTAAAAATGCCAATTATAAGTACTTTATTATTACTGTTTTATACAAATTAATATTAGATGGAATTGCTGGTGTAAAATTTTTATTTGATGGCGAATTTAAACACACTTGGGCGGTTATTAAAGCTCATTTTACAGTTTATTTCCAAATAAAACATATATTAAAAAAGAGAAAAATTATTCAACAAAAATCTGTTATACAAACTCCAAGTTTAATCTACAATAAATCTGTTGTTTGGAAACACTTTGCTTTAGGCATAAATACCTTTAACGATATTCATAAAAATTAAAAGAGAGATTCTCAATTAAGGCAAGTTAGAATCCAATTCTATTTGGTAACTATTTTTATTACTGTACCACAATTGGTTATCCATAAATATCTGCAAATTTACTTCTGGCCCAAAAGAATCAAATGTTTTTACATTCATTTTTATTTCGGATCCTGTAAACACTTCCAATTGATATTTTGTGGTATCTCCTTTTAGTGTGATTTCATCTTCTTGGGTAATGGATTTATACGGACTTTTAATCATTAAATCATACTTCACCTTATCTGTTAAGCCAAAAAAAACAATATCCAACTTAACTTTTTTCACATCAGCAGAATGAATAACAGATTTTTTCTCCGCCGAATTAGAACATGACTGTAGTGTAGATACCAAAAATGGAACCCAAATACCTATCGTGAAAAATTTAATCAAATTCTGCATACTGCAAAATTAATATATTAGTTTAAAACCCAAGATTTAAACCAAAAAAAAGGCGCTTAAAAAAAGCGCCTATCTAAAAATTTAGTCTTTTTAGTTAATAGGATCTACACTTACGTATGATCTATTATCTTTTTGTTTTCTAAAAGAAACTGTACCATCTACTAAAGCAAATAATGTATGATCTTTACCTAAACCAACATTTTTACCAGCATGATGTACCGTACCTCTCTGACGAACTAAAATGTTTCCAGCAATTACTTGCTCTCCACCAAATTTTTTTACACCTAATCTTTTAGATTGAGATTCTCTACCATTGTTAGAGCTACCTACTCCTTTTTTATGTGCCATGACTTATAAATTAAATGCTTTTAAGCAGTGATTG
>JACCDH010651039.1_pt1 | contig 11088 bp, 25 predicted proteins | sample 7442481 | NCBI WGS metagenome assembly JACCDH01 (sample SAMN15323433, study PRJNA562643) | freshwater metagenome | isolation source: river surface water | place: USA:Blue River Watershed | collected 2017-08-15 | reverse complement strand
GGACGAAAAGATGTTCAACGCATATGGTAAACGTGAATTGGCTATCTTCAATCAATTGGTTGAATTGGTGTAACCCGTTTTTAGTCCATAATATCCTAATGACCCCTGGCGAAAGTCGGGGGTTTTTTATTTACAAGAAGATTTGGTGTGCAACTGTGCTGTGCGGCAACAGGTGAAAAGTGATTGGCCTGAGCCAAACATTATTTCTATTCAGCCAACAGGTTCCACGGGTTCAAAAAAAGTTGTAAAAAAGATTAAAATAAATTTGGTATAATGAAATAATCGTTATATATTTGTATCGAACTTTAAAACTAAACACAATGATTAATTTATTCAATGACTTCATGTCAGCTTCGTTACCAATGAAAGGTCTTTTTATTGTATGGGCGTTTACAGTAGTGGCCTTTTATTCTTCTTTGATTGTATTGTTATCTAATGTATTCTTTACAAAACTTAAAAAATCAATCTAATGAAATCAAACTTAACAACAAGCGTAGGTGCTTATGGATTTGGACACGATTGGACACTATCGGTGACCACAAAGAAAGGAACAAAGAATTTCTATTTGGGACAAGATGGTAAGTTTTGTACCAGAGTATTAGGAATGTCAGCTCGTGATGTTGTTGCCGAAATCGGTAGTAATGATTTGGGTAATGAAAAAGTATTAAAGAAGTTGGCGAAGTTTATTGTTAAACACTTGGGACTTACTGAAAAGAAAGTCGATGAACTTGAAACTTGGGAATTGTGTTGTCAATAGTGTATGTATGTTTGAAACCCTTAACTTATGTTAGGGGTTTTTTTATGCTCAAATGCTGCGCTGTTTGCACTGAGTCTGCAGCATCAGGTGAAAAATGATTGGCCTTATCCGAACGAGCCAATCAATATTCATAATCCTGCATGGGCCTGACGGGAAAAAAATAATTTAAAATAAATTTGGTGTATAATGAAAATAGTATTATATTTGTATCAACAAACGAGAAGAAATAAAAACTTATTTTTTTTTCAAAAAAGTTTAAAATAAATTTGGTGGAATGAAAATAGTTTTATAATTTTACATCGTTGAAAAACAAAACTTAATTTTAAACCAAAATCGGGGACGGGAAACAATCCGAACACAAATTATTATGTCACATTTCGGTAAAAAGGTAAACGAAGTTTTCCAAACAAAAGATTTGTCAAAATTCAAATTTAGAAATGACAATCGTATCATCAACCAAAATCACGTTAAGTCACTTGTTAAAAGTATGAAAGAACGTGGTTGGTTACCTGGTTCCTACATTGTAGTAAATCATTTGTGGGAAGTTATTGACGGACAACACAGAACACTTGCGGCGATGGCGGCGGGTATTCCCGTGAACTATACTATGGAAAGAAAAACGGGATTTGACGATATTCGTAATCTTAATAAGAATCAACGAAATTGGCAAATGAACGACCATATTCACGGATTTGTGGCGGATAACAATCCACACTATGTGAAGTTGAAAAACTTTATGGATGAGTATCCCGATTTGAAAATTACTGAATGTCTTATGTTATGTAAGAATAACTACACATCAGTTCAACGTGGTACGTTTGAAAACGGAGAGTTCACTACAAAAGATATGAATGTCGCTCGTCAATGGGCGGACTACGTTATGAGGTTGAAACAATATACGAAATTCTACAATCGTGGTATTTTCGTGAGAGCTCTTGTTTGTTGTCTTACAAAGGAAGAATTTGACTTTGAACGTTTCTTCCACAATATTGAATTACGACCAACAATGTTAGTTCCTTGTGGTACAAGAGAACAATACTTGGAGTTGTTTGAAACCATTTACAACTATCGTAGAAGTAACAAAGTAAGTTTACGATACTAATAACTTTGGTTTAAAGTGAGGATTGGGGGTTGTCGTATGACACCCCTTTTCTTTTTTCACCCAATACCATCTCAGAACCTTCGACGGTGAGTCTCCAGGTCAAAAATGATTGGCCCGTAATACACACTATATAAAAAATAAAAAAAACATTGCCAAATAAAGTTTTCTACGTATCTTTGCACTACCAAATAAAAAACAAGTTATGTCAAACAATAAAATGACTACACGCATTATGTTATCGCAGAATCAAAAGACCTATGAGGTTTGGTATTCTACGAATGGTCACACCTATTCTCTACACAAGAAAGGGTTTAAATCTATTGACGATGCTGTTAAGGAAACTACTAAGGTTCAAGGAACCTTTAGATTGTTAAATGATTGCATGAAAGCATAAAGATAGTTTTTGGGTTAGTAAGTTTTGTTCTAAGCCGTAGCAGGGATGTTACGGCTTTTTTTATGCTCAAACGCAGCGCAAGTTGCGGCTCACCTGCAGCACACCAGATGGTGAAAAATGATTGGCCCAAATCAACCGAAAGGGCCAATCAAAATTTACAGTGGATGCGCCGGCGTCTTCCTCAAGAAAAAAAAATAAAATAATATTTGGTGGAATGAAAATACTTTTATATCTTTGTACTATAAATGAGAAACTTATGTGTGAATATTCAAACGCCTTTGGAACTGACCGAAATGGTAACCCCTACGATTGTGGGAGTATGTTTAATTGTTGCGATTGTGGAGTTCGTGGAGATGACAATGGTTGTGGATGTTCATATTGTTTTTCTTGCAACGCTTGTGAGGAGTGTTTAACCGAAGACGATAACTAATAAAATACAAATACTATGGGAAAGTTTGAATTAAGAAGTAACCAGTACATTCCGTACAGAGCAAAGTCATTACCAAGTGGGATGCCAGCTTGTTCAACTTATTACTATTTCGTAAATGAGAATGGTAAGGTTGTAGATAAAAATACATTGAAACCTTATAGAGGTAAACAAATGAATAGATATGCAATGCACTCGAAAGCACAAGCTGAAGCTTATTTGGAAACAATTAATCAAAATTAATTTGGTATAATGAAATAATCTTTATATCTTTGTACAAACAAAATACAAACACTATGTCGGACACAATCAAACAATGGACAAAAAAAGCTCAAGAAGTTTTAAAAGGTAAGACAATTACCGAAGTGAGATACCTTAACGATAACGAAATGGAAATGATGGGTTGGTACAAAAGACCAATTTGTTTTTTCTTGAATGATGGTACAAGTTGTATCTTATCCCAAGATGATGAGGGGAATGATGGTGGAGTTTTATTCTATGGACAAAATGGTGTATTACCAACCCTTTAAATTGTATTACGATGGAATATAAAATTGTATATGCACCAAGTCCCGAGGGATTGGTTAGTAAAGTAAACGAAGAAATTAAGAATGGTTGGAAACCTATTGGTGGACACCAAGTATCGGAACAACACCGACAAAATAGATATAGTGGACAACAACACATGGACACTATTATCAAACAAGAGTATTCACAATCCTTAATCAAAGAATAATGAAAAAGTATCAAGTACTTTCACCAGATGGTTTTACCATTGAGTTCGATAAGTTTTACTATCGTTCAATGAAGAAAGCAAAAGAAGCTTTTGAGAATTGGAAAAAAAGATTTGAACAACAAGGGTATTACAGCAGTAATAACTATGGTCGAATCCCATTAGATGAGTTGGAAAATTATTGTACATTCAAAACATTGTAATACTATGGAAAGTTATTCATTTTTTTTAGACACGAAAGTAACTACGTGGATGAGAACCGAATTTGAAATTGAGGCTGACTCTTTGGAAGATGCAAAATTAAAAGCAATCGAATTCCATAAGCAAGGTAATACATCAGACATTAGTTGGGAAGATATTATGGACACCCAAGAGCCAATGAGTGTGGAGGATAATGATGGACAACCAACGGAGGAATTATATTGTGCAGAAGATAGTAGTATTATTTTTAACAACGGAAAACTTGTAAGACATGAGCACTAACATTGTAGATTTATCAAATATCGAATCAGTTGATTTGATGAACGAATTAAAAAGCCGTGGGTATTACACGGATTTAATTTTCAGTCCAAGTGATGTGGACATGCAGTTAGAGAGTATCAATGATGGTAGAGATGAAGATGACCAAATTGTTTTATCAGATGATGAGAAGTCGGACATTCTTGATTTGTGTTTTAACACGGATTGGTATTGTGAGAGAATGAATGATGATATTTCTGACCACATTATTAATAACTACGGAGACTAGTTGACTTTATAAAAAAAAACACTTATACTTTTTATTAGATTTGTGTTTTTCATAATTTGTGTTTAGTGTTTGTTAAAGGAGGTGAATTTTTCACCTCTTTTTTTTGCTCTGAAGTTGCGCTGTTGCATGAGCTGCAGCCAGCTCACATTATGATTGGCCCAATTATACCAGTTGAATTCCAGTTTTTAGCCAGGACGGACCAGTAGGAAAAATGATTGGCTCGGGCCAATCAATATTCACTGTGCGTCTTCAGGACCTGAGATGGTACATCCTGAAAAAAAAGTTTAAAAAATATTTGGTATAATAAAATAAACGTTATATCTTTGTACAAACAAAACACAAACATATGGAATTTACAACACGAGCAGAAGCAAAAAGATTAACGGGGATTAATTACTTAGGTTCAGTTAACTTAACGACCAAACATCAGAAGGCGTACAAGTACGATGAGTTAACCTATTCACTTTATTTGGCACCAGCTAATATGAGTGGGTACGAAGTTTGCCCAATGAGAACAGAAGAATGTACAAGACTTTGTCTCAATGAATCAGGGATGAACACCATGAACATGAAAGGAGACAAAATTAATCAGTCACGAATCAAAAAAACTAAATTGTTTTTTGAACACCGTGAGTTTTTTGTCAATTGGTTAATCGATGAGATTTATTCGGCCAAACTTAAAGCTGAAAAAATGGGATATCGTTTTAGTGTACGTTTGAATAACACATCAGATTTACCCCCGACATTATTTTATGTGACTTATAAGGGAGAAAAAAGAAATGTACTCGAAATCTTTCCAACGGTTCAATTCTATGATTATACAAAAGTGTTCAATCGTATTGAATTAACTAAGAAGTATACTAACTACGACTTAACGTTTTCTTTTAGTGGTTCCAACTTTGCACAATGTATGGAGGCAATGGAGAAAAATATTAGAGTTGCTGTTGTGTTCAAAAAATTACCTGGTGAATTTTGGGGTAGGAAAGTAATCGATGGCGATTTGTATGACATGAGGTACAAAGATGACACGGACGTAATTGTAGGACTTAAGTTTAAACGTGTTCGAAATAAATTACCAAGTGAGACTACATTTGTTATTCAATAATAAGAAACCCCGAAAGGGGTTTTTTTATGCCCTGAAGTTGCCACCTGTCGTCGAGCCGCAGCCAGAGCACATTATGATTGGCCCAATTTAGCCAGGAAAGCTGCAGCTTTTGCCAGGAAGGTTCTTGAAAAGTGATTGGCCCGAGCCAATCATAATTCACCCTGTTCCTTCGCCGGCGTCTTCAAGAAAAAAAAATAAAAAAAAGTACAAAAATATTTGGTATAATAATAAAAAGGTTATATCTTTGTACTCAATAAAACATTATTCACTTAAACACATTAAAAAATGGGAACAAGAAATTTAACAATGGTTATTTCCGATGGTACAACTCGTATTGCTCAATACGGACAATGGGATGGGTATCCGTCAGGACAGGGTTCAACAGCACTTAACTTTTTACGTGAGTGTGATGTAGACAAATTCAAAGAACAACTACAAAGATGTCGTTTCATTGAAAGTAGTAAACGTAAACAAACGGAACTCGAAAACTTTATGAAGAAGATTGGAGCTCCGAATGGTTGGATGACTGGTGACCAAGCAGCACTATACCATAAAAAGTATCCGTTTCTTACACGTGATAACGGAGCCGAAATCCTTAATCTTATTTACAATGCAAAGGGTTCGGACAATTTATGGTTACACGATAGTACGGAGTTTGCGGCAGATAGTTTATTCTGTGAGTGGGCTTATGTGATTGACCTCGACAAAAATACATTTGAAGTGTACGAAGGTTTTAACACTCAACCACTTGAAGAGGGGCAACGTTTTAAAGATTTGAAAGGTGAGGACAATAGTGATTATTCACCGGTTCGTATGGTTAAGTCGTATGACATTAAAAACTTACCAACTGTGGATGTGTTCATTAGTGAACTTGAAAAACAAGAAGAAGAGGCTTAACAAATTTTTAACAGGGGTATCTTTGGTATAATGATATCCCTGTTATATCTTTACAATCTAAAAACAAAACATATGTCACAAAGTATTACAAACGCATTCAAAGACCTACGTAGATTAGGTTATTTTGCAAGACAGAATTTTCTTTGTTGTCAATCCTGTGGATGGGCTGCCGTTCCTGAAGATAAGGAAGATAAGGTAGTATTTTTTCACAACCAGGATTATCAGGACAAAGTAGAGGGTAAACCATTTTATTTAGCATGGAACGGAGATGGTAAGCAAATTTGCTCCGTATTACGTATGCATGGTGTTGAAGTAGAATGGTCAGGAGATAGTAATCAAAGAATTCGTGTGGTAAGTTGGTAAATAAATTTGGTATAATAAAATAAATGTTATATCTTTGTATCGTTAAACCTTTAAAATTTTTGAGTTATGGGACTTGATATGTATTTGTACAAAAAAACGTATGTGAAGAATTGGGAACACAACCCACCAGAAACCAAACATACGTTCGAGATTAAACGTGGTGGTGTATTACGTAATGACATTAAACCTGAACGTATCTGTTATATTACGGAGGAAGTTGCTTATTGGAGAAAGTTCAATGCACTTCACGGATGGTTTGTTAATGAGTGTGGGGATGGTGAAGATGATTGTAAGGAAGTTTATGTGGATGAAAGTAAGATTGAGGAACTCCTTGTATTACTGAAACAGGTACAAGAGAAATTAAACAATTCTAAAATCATCACCACCACAGCAAAAGATTGGAGAGGTGAGGATGTGGAAGTAAAAGTCTATGAATGTGCTGATGAGGTTGTAGACCTTTTCCCACCAACTCAAGGGTTCTTCTTCGGAGGTTCGGATATTGATGAGTGGTATAAACAAGATGTGGACAACACAATCGAAGTCTTGGAGGAACTCGTGAAAGAGAACGAACAAGGTAAGGAGTTGGGATTATATGGTGGAGATTACTACTACCGAGCTTCTTGGTAAAATAAAATGTTAAAATATAATGGGGATATCATTTGTTGGAATGGTATCCCTTTTATATCTTTGTATAACTTTAATTCGTATTACAATGCCAAACTGGTGTAACAATCATATTCAAATTTCGGGGACGAAAGAGAATATGGAGAAGATTTACCATCTGTTCAAGAACACAGAGAGTAAAAGATATCGTGAGATTCTTGTGATGAACCACCTGATTCCCCACGATGCAGAGTATAAGAGAATTGAGAAATCAGGTAACTACTTGTTAAATCCACAGACTTCATTCTATGGAACTAAATGGGACTTCTCATTATCCGAAGCAAATGTGAATGATGTACAGGAGGATTATGTATCCTTATCACCATCAACAGCTTGGTCACCTCCATCCGAGTTCTGTGAGAAACTTGCTAAGAAGTATGATGTTGAGGTGAGAATTGATTATGAAGAAGGAGGAGTCGGGTTCGTCGGTCGAGAGGTGTACAATAGTGACGGGCTCATTGAACAGCAAGTCTATGAGGATTATGATAGAGGTTTATACTTCTTAGATAATGAATCATTCTGGTCTAACTTGGAGTCGAACATTGAATATGCAATGGAGAATGAAGAAACCCTCGAGACATTTATGGAGAGGTACTCGTTCGTGTCGGAAGAAGACAAAGAAGAAATCAAACAACAATTCACTGAGATGGTGAAGGATTATGAATAATGATTGGCACATCCTGGTCCTGAGGGAATTCACCTTCGGGACCTGAGATGGGAAATTATGATTGGCCACAAATATTAAAATTTAAATATAAACAACATGGGAAGATTTAATAAAGCAACAGAAGGAGTATTCACGGACATCGTCGGTGGTGGTACCCAAATATCGAGTTACGATGCATTCGTTAACTACGGTGGTGACCTTAAGAATTCGAAGGAGTTAAAGAGGTATACTAAACAGTACTCCGACCTAATCATGGAGAACAAGAACACGTTCCTAAAACTTTCGAAACTTGAGGAGGTTATAATGCAACAACGTTCAATGGAGAACATCGATGATATCAAACTGTCCTTGGTACGTGAGTATATCTATGCGAGATGTCCATTCTTCCGTAAGGGAAAGTTATCAAAGGACATCAGGGTTATCGTGGACAAAGCTGAGTTCTATGAAGAATCTGTAGAGGACTTACCAAAGAACAAGGCGTTCATGGACCGAGCTATCGAGAAACTAAAGAAGGCCATGTTAACTGAGATTAAGGAGAACATCCATGAGTTAGAAAAAATATCATAAATAAATTTGGAATATTCTAGAACAAGTAATACCTTTACATATGGAGAATCGTTTAAAACAGGTCCAAGACCTTAGGGACAAAATCCACAGTGAATTAGTTCAGGAAGCAACAGTTAGAAGTTGTGTCGACGGTAATTCGTCCGACGGTGTATTACGACTCAAGTTACCATATGTATTACAGGATGGTAGGGAAGTTGATTCTATCTGTTGTGAGTCGGGACTACTCCTTGGGAATGACAAGGTCATCAGGTACAGGGATGTAATACTCGAGGACCTGGTACAGATTCACAATCTATTTGCATCGAAACAATATTCATTTGAATTAAATCCAATTGTATGACAAGGACAATCAATCTCGGAAAAGAAGTAATGGTATCGGACCCATGTTACAGTGTAACAACATGGTGTCAGAAGAAGTTGACAGGTGTATTACCTGGTGACTATGAAACATTCTGTAGACACTCAGACGACACAGGTGGTTGGGGTTGACTCGGGTCAAGCCGGTATCTTCACCATGGATACATACAGAAATGATATCGTGGCCGAAACAATTGAAACGCCATCAGGTGAATGGACCGGGTTCAATAATAGACTATCTGATGGGGATGGTTGGTATGATAAGATGTGTGCTCTGACCATTAACGAGGAAGACGGATGGGGTACCTATTCGAACGGAGTTGTATCCCGTTCAGGTTATGGTGATGGAGGGTACGATTTACTTGTAGCTCGTGTGAACAGGAAGATTGTGGCCATTGCCATCGATTTCTTGGTTGAAGACAACAAATCATTTAATATTAATTTCTACAGGGAGGTGACGGTTTAACACTGTCACCTGTCCAATAATGACTGGCCCAAATGAAACAGAGACTGAAGAGACTATTAAAGGAGATGGAATTCCGTTGGGAGTACTATATCATGTACTTCATGTTCCATCCACACAAAAGAGGAGTATACCACACTTTCATGAGAAGGAAGTGGGGAGACAAATATTGCACCCGTGAAGAGTTGGAGGAGTACTTCAGGTCCCTCGACCCCGGTGATTCCTAATTATGATTGGCCCTTAAGGTAGTCAAGATATAATACTCCTGAGGAGAACCACTGTCAATAATGACTGGCCATTTAAAAACATGTAAACTATGGATAATTTAATTTTAACTTTACGACCGTCCCAATGGATTAACATCGGGTGGATAGTCTTTGGTATAGTAGGACTACCATTAATCGTCCCACCCCTAATAGCTCTGTACAAGATGTTCGAAACCTACAACGAACGTTATGACTTCTATGAAGACGTGGTCATAATGAGGAAAGGTATATTCGATGTCACCACCAGGGAACTACACTACCACCGAATCAAATCCTTCTACGTCGAAGAACCCTTCCTATACAGATGGGTGGGAATAGGACATGTATTGGTCCGAAGTTCAGATATGTTCAGTGCACTATTCCAATTCAACGCGGTCCCACATGTGGAGGTGTTCCTAAATGACTTCAAGTCCTTGGTCAACGAACGTAGGGAAGAAATGGGTATGAAGGAGTACGAAGTGTTCCAAATGAATTAACCGTGTATTACGTATAAAATAGTTCCCCACAAATTTGGTATTATGGAAAACATGTGTTATCTTTTAATTATAAAACATTATACATATGTCAACAACAACCAAAGGTCGTAAGACCACAGCTCGTCGCAACACCGTTACTACTTATGTACCTGTTGCGAACAACATCTACCACGACGGTTCATCATACCGTGTACGTGTGAGTGTAGACGGAACTAAGTACTCTAAGAACTTCTCATCTAAGAGAGCAGCAGTACAATACCGCAACTCTCTTATGGCGTAATACAAGGGTAGAGTTTGTCATCCACATTAAGGGGTTCCCGTAAGGGGACCCTTTTTTATTTCCCCTCCACTCGGGCCAATCATTATTCGTATGACATAGATGTAACAACATCGATTCCGCCAATAATGATTGGCCCATTGTATTACGGGCCAACCCGAAGGGGTATGTCCCGAGTAATCGGGCCTCGACTACCGTCTCGGCCCTGCATCCCTGCCAGACAAGTTTACTTGTATGACTGGTACCGATGTTTACTGGCAATTACGGGGGACCTTTCGGTCCCCCTTCATCCCGTACTTGTATGACACATATAGGATTATTCTAAGGGGTCACAAAAAAATCCCTAAGGGTTTTTAGAAATACCATATGATTATTCTTAGAACACCCTGAAGGGCCGACCGCTAGGGAGGCCCGTATAATGTAATACCATGTATATATGTATATAATATAACTGTATTACGTGGATACTTTTAGTGTGTATAACAATATAATCCTGATAAAAAAATAAAATGGGTTGTGATTCACACAAGGGACAATCCCACAGGAGTTCCCACTTACTAACACTTTTTCCCACAATTCTGTCTGGAGTATACTAGAAATAGAATTATACGAAAAATGAGACTATTTGTCATATATAAAATCACTACGACAAAATGTCTGGAAAAACAGGGGGAAAAATACCCCGATTTCAGGGTAATTAGACGGAATAAATTAGGGGTTATTTTCAGGGGTAAACTGGTGGGTACCAGGACCTAAATGGAGTATACGGGCCTCCCTTCGGTCGGCCCTTCAGGAGTAAATTAGGGTAAAAAGTACAGGGGAATAT
>JACCDH010053097.1_pt1 | contig 11089 bp, 10 predicted proteins | sample 7442481 | NCBI WGS metagenome assembly JACCDH01 (sample SAMN15323433, study PRJNA562643) | freshwater metagenome | isolation source: river surface water | place: USA:Blue River Watershed | collected 2017-08-15 | reverse complement strand
CTTGACCAAAAAGAAGGAAATACAAAAAAACTTTTTATAGAGAGTTATGGTTGCCAAATGAATTTTTCGGACAGCGAAATTGTGGCTTCTATTCTTTATGAAAACGGATACAACACGACTCAAAACTTAGAAGATGCCGATTTAGTTTTAGTAAATACTTGTTCTATTCGCGATAAAGCGGAACAAACAATTCGTAAACGTTTAGAAAAATACAACGCAGTTAAGAAAATCAATCCATCGATGAAAGTTGGGGTTCTTGGTTGTATGGCGGAGCGTTTGAAAAGTCAGTTCCTAGAAGAAGAGAAAATTGTTGACATGGTGGTTGGACCCGATGCTTACAAAGACTTACCCAATTTATTAGCTGAAGTTGAAGAAGGAAGAGACGCCATCAACGTAATTCTGTCAAAAGAGGAAACCTATGGTGATATTTCACCTGTTCGTTTAAATAGCAATGGAGTAAATGCTTTCGTATCGATTACTAGAGGTTGTGATAATATGTGTACGTTTTGTGTCGTGCCATTTACACGTGGTCGTGAGCGTAGTCGTGAACCTCAAAGCATTATTGATGAAATTCAAGATCTATATGACAGAGGTTTTAAAGAAGTTACCTTATTAGGTCAAAATGTAGACAGTTACCTTTGGTATGGTGGTGGTTTGAAAAAAGATTACGACAAAGCTACCGAAATGCAAAAAGCTACAGCAATGGATTTTGCTCAATTGTTGGACAAATGCGCAACGTTGTTTCCTAAAATGCGTTTTAGATTCTCAACATCTAACCCGCAAGATATGCATGTTGAAGTAATTGAAACGATGGCAAAACACCACAATATTTGCAATTACATTCATTTACCTGTTCAAAGTGGCAGCACACGAATTCTAAAAGAGATGAATCGTCAACACACCCGTGAAGAATACATGGCGTTGATTGATAAAATATACTCAATTATTCCAGATATTTCATTGTCGCAAGATATGATTGCCGGTTTTCCAACAGAAACAGAAGAGGATCATCAAGACACCTTGAGTTTGATGGAATATGTAAAATATGATTTCGGATTTATGTTTGCTTATTCTGAGCGTCCAGGAACTTTAGCCGCTCGTAAAATGGAAGATGATGTTCCTGAAGAAGTGAAGAAAAGACGTTTAAACGAAATTATCGATTTGCAACAAAGAATAGGTTTAGAAAGAACACAACGTTTCATTGGCAAAGAAGTAGAGGTTTTGATTGAAAAAGAATCAAAACGTTCTGATGCACATTGGAGCGGAAGAAATTCGCAAAATACGGTAGTGGTTTTCCCAAAAGAAAATTACAAAGTAGGTGAATTTGTGATGGTAAAAATTACAGATTGTACCGCTGCAACATTAATTGGAGAAGCAGTTGGATATTCTGAACTAATGAATTAATTTTTTTGTTTCAAGTTTCAAGTTTAAAAGTTTCAAGTTAACTTTCTAAACCTGAAACCTGAAACCTGAAACAACATATATGGAATCAGTACAAGCTATAAAACAACGATTTGAAATTATTGGGAACGACCCAAAACTCAATCGCGCCGTGGAGAAAGCCATTCAGGTGGCTCCAACGGATATTTCGGTATTGGTAACGGGTGAAAGTGGTGTAGGTAAAGAAAATATTCCGAAAATTATACATGCTCTTTCGCACAGAAAACATGGAAAATATATTGCCGTAAACTGTGGCGCTATTCCCGAAGGAACTATTGATAGTGAGCTTTTTGGACATGAAAAAGGTTCGTTTACTGGCGCAACTGGCACGCGCGAAGGATATTTTGAAGTAGCCAATGGCGGAACTATTTTTTTAGACGAAGTAGGTGAATTACCCTTAACCACACAAGTACGTTTATTGCGTGTTTTAGAAAATGGTGAATTCATCAAAGTAGGTTCATCACAAGTTCAAAAAACAAATGTTAGAATTGTAGCGGCTACCAATGTGAATATGTTTGATGCAATTGAAAAAGGTAAATTTAGAGAAGATCTATTTTATCGATTGAGCACAGTAGACATTATGTTGCCTCCACTTCGCGATAGAAAAGAAGACATTCACTTACTTTTTAGAAAATTTGCTGCCGATTTTGCGCACAAATACAAAATGCCACCTATTAAACTGGAAGAAGAAGCGATTCAATTCTTATTAAAATATAGATGGAGCGGAAATATTCGTCAATTGCGCAATGTTGCCGAACAAATTTCGGTATTAGAAACGAAACGCGAAATTTCATCGCAAACCCTTTTGTCTTATTTACCTATTGAAAATCAGAATTTACCTTCGGTAGTTGGTACAAAAAAATCGGAAAGTGATTTTAGTAACGAACGAGAAATCTTATACAAAGTACTTTTTGATATGAAAAGTGATTTGAACGATTTGAAGAAACTTACATTAGAATTAATGCAAAATGGAAGTTCTAAAGTTCAAGAAACGAATAAAGGATTAATCCAAAAAATTTACGGAAATTCGGAAGAAAATACTATTTTTGAAGAAAAACCAAGAGTCGAAATGATTCCGACTCAAAACAATTTGATTGCGGAAGAATTTGAAGATGATGATAATTACTTATTTGCCGAAACAGTTGATGAAGAAGAAACATTAAGTTTAGAAGCTAAAGAAATAGAATTAATTAAAAAATCTTTAGAACGCAACAAAGGAAAAAGAAAAGCTGCTGCAGATGAATTAGGCATTTCAGAACGCACCTTATATAGAAAAATTAAACAATACGATTTATAATGAAATATGTAATTATTGTTTTAAGTATAACAATTACTCTGCTTTTAAATGGTTGTGGAATTTACAATTTCACTGGAGCAAAACCTGTTAATGCAAAGACATTTCAGGTGAATTATTTTCAGAATAATGCCGATTTAATTGAGCCCGGAATTGAAAGAACTTTTACCCTAGAATTACAAGATATTATTCAAAACCAGACCAATTTAAATTTAGTTTCACAAGGTGGTGAATTATTGTATGAAGGCGAAATAGTGGACTATAGAATTTCTCCAATGACGGCAACAGCAGACCAAAGAGCTGCACAAAATAGACTGACAATTGCAGTAAACGTTAGGTTTTCAAACAGAAACAAAGAAGAAGATAATTTTGAAAAAAGATTCTCGTTTTATTATGATTTTGATGCAAATGAACAGTTAGTTGGCTCTAAATTATCTGCAGGATTAGATGAAATTTTTGAAAGAATTACCCAAGATATTTTTAATGAATCATTAGCAAAATGGTAACCCTCTAATTTTTTTTATTTTGAATATATCCGATTTAATATATCTTTTAAACAAACCTGAAGCAACGAATGAAAAACAAACAATCGCGCTAGAAAATGTGGTATTGCAATATCCCTATTTTCAGGCTGCGCGTGCTTTACATTTGAAAGGATTGTTTAATCAAGAAAGTTTCAGATATAATTATGAATTAAAAAAAACAGCAGCCTATACTACCGATCGAACTATTCTATTTGAATTCATCACCTCAAAAAATTTTGCTACCATTCAACAAGAAAAAATTGATGCTATTCAAAAATATATTTTAGACATTGATGTTCATGCAATAGAGCAAGTTATTTCTGAAACAAATTCAATTGACGAAAAAGAAGATAAAGAAATTACAAGAACTCCAGAAGAAAAATTAGCAATTGGCGCTCCTTTAACTTTTTCAAAAACAGAAAAGCATTCTTTTCAAGAATGGTTACAACTCACCAAAATACAACCAATTCGAAGAGATGTATTGGAAAATAGTTCGAATCTTGAAGCTGAAAAACAAAAAAAAATAGCCCTAATTGACAAATTTATTGAGGCAAATCCAAAAATTCCTCCAATAAAAGACAGCGGCAATACTTCTGAAAATAACATCAAAAGCGTTGAAGAACCTACACATTTGATGACCGAAACACTAGCTAAAGTTTATTTAGAACAAAAAAAATATAACAAAGCAATACAAGCTTATGAAATATTAATTTTGAAATATCCAGAAAAAAGTAGTTTCTTTGCAGACCAAATAAATGAAATCAAAAATTTACAACAAAATAATAATTAATTATGGGATTTACAGGTTTTTTAATTGCAATAACAATTGTTTGTTTTTTATTAATCTTAGCGATTATGGTTCAAAATCCTAAAGGTGGTGGTTTATCTTCATCTTTTGGAGGTTCACAACAATTAGGTGGTGTTCAAAAAACGACCGACTTTTTAGACAAAAGTACTTGGACTTTAGGTGGAATACTTATTGCTTTAATATTATTGTCAAGTTTAAGTTTTAATGGTGGAAATGCTGCTACAGATTCTAAAATATTAGGTGAGGACCAAGGTTCAGCCCCTAAAACAACAATTCCAACTACACCAGATGCTAACAAACAAGCACCTGCTTCAACAGCACCAGTTGCAAAAGATTCTACAAAGTAAGAATTAATCGACATATTAAAAAATGCCAGCCTGTCAGTGCTGGCTTTTTTATTTCAGAAAAAATGACATAAAATTAAAATGGCATAATTTCTGAATAAATGAATTCGAAAATTATAATAATTAAAACTAGTAATTATGTCATTAAACATTAAACCTATTTCAGACCGAGTTGTTATAGCTCCATTAGCAGCTGAAACAACTACTGCATCTGGGATAATTATTCCAGATACTGCAAAAGAAAAACCACAAAAAGGAACTGTAGTAGCCGTAGGAAATGGCAAAAAAGACTACACCATGACCGTTAAAGTAGGCGATATCGTACTTTATGGTAAATATTCTGGTACCGAATTCAAATATGAAGGAAAAGATTACCTGATTATGAGAGAAGACGAAATCTATGCAATATTATAAACTTTAAACAAAAAATTACAATGGCAAAAGATATAAAATTTGATATTGAAGCTCGCGATGGTTTAAAACGCGGTGTTGACGCATTAGCAAATGCTGTAAAAGTAACTTTAGGTCCAAAAGGAAGAAATGTAATAATTTCAAAATCATTTGGTGGACCAACAGTAACGAAAGATGGAGTTTCTGTTGCAAAAGAAATCGAATTACAAGATCCGTTAGAAAATATGGGTGCTCAAATGGTTAAAGAAGTAGCTTCTAAGACCAATGATTTAGCGGGTGACGGAACCACTACGGCTACTGTTTTGGCTCAAGCCATCGTCAAAGAAGGTTTGAAAAACGTTGCAGCTGGAGCTAATCCAATGGATTTAAAAAGAGGTATTGACAAAGCAGTTGAAACCATTGTTGCTGAATTAAGCAAGCAAGCGGTTGCGGTGGGCGATTCTTCTGAAAAAATCAAACAAGTCGCTTCAATTTCTGCTAATAATGATGATACTATTGGCGATTTAATTGCAACTGCTTTTTCTAAAGTTGGAAAAGAAGGAGTCATTACGGTTGAAGAAGCAAAAGGAATGGATACTTATGTTGATGTGGTAGAAGGAATGCAATTCGACAGAGGGTATTTGTCGCCTTATTTTGTAACAGATGCTGATAAAATGGTTGCAGAATTAAGCAATCCGTATGTTTTACTATACGATAAAAAAATATCAAACCTACAAGAATTATTACCTGTTTTAGAGCCTGTAGCGCAATCAGGAAGACCCTTATTAATAATTGCTGAAGATGTTGACGGACAAGCATTAGCAACTTTAGTGGTAAATAAATTAAGAGGTGGATTAAAAATTGCTGCTGTAAAAGCTCCAGGTTTTGGAGACCGAAGAAAAGCAATGTTAGAAGACATCGCCATCTTAACTGGAGGAACTGTTATTGCTGAAGAAAGTGGATATTCTTTAGAAAACACTACTTTAGACATGTTAGGAACTGCTGAAAACATTACAATCGATAAAGACAATACTACAATTGTGAACGGTTCTGGAGATGCTGAAAACATCAAAGCAAGAGTAAACCAAATCAAATCGCAAATTGAAACAACAACTTCTGATTATGATAGAGAAAAACTGCAAGAACGTTTAGCTAAATTAGCTGGTGGAGTTGCCGTTTTATATGTTGGAGCTGCTTCTGAAGTAGAAATGAAAGAGAAAAAAGACCGTGTTGACGATGCTTTACATGCCACTCGTGCAGCGGTTGAAGAAGGCATTGTTGCTGGGGGTGGTGTTGCTCTAGTGAGAGCAAAAGCAGCTTTAGCAAACATTAAAGCAGAAAATGCAGACGAAGCAACAGGAATTCAAATCATCAATAAAGCAGTTGAATCTCCTTTGAGAACTATTGTTGAAAATGCTGGTGGAGAAGGTTCGGTAGTAATTGCAAAAGTTACAGATGGAAAAGACGATTTCGGATTCAATGCAAAAACAGGAGAATACGTTCAAATGTTAGCTGCTGGAATTATCGATCCTAAAAAAGTAACTCGTGTAGCTTTGGAAAATGCTGCTTCTGTAGCAGGTATGATTCTAACTACTGAATGTGCTTTAATTGACATCAAAGAAGATAGTCCAGCAATGCCAATGGGCGGTGGAATGCCCGGAATGATGTAATGCAAAAAAACAATTAAATAATAAAAACCCCGATTTGAGATCTCAAATCGGGGTTTTATCTTTAAGATTTATTTGATTCTTTCATACAAACAACATCCATGGAGCTTTACATAATCTTCATCTTTGGCTTTAACAAATTCAGTATCATGACCCGCTTTTGCAATTGCTTTGGCTACATCTTCTACCGAACATTTATTTTCATCAATTATTAAACTAATATGTTGATGCTCTGCATGCCATTCTGCATTTTTCACTCCTTTAACAGAAAAAGCAGCTTTTTCAATACGCTTTTCGCACATTTCACAATTACCTGCTACTTTCATTTCAATTTTTTTATTTTTACTTTTTGTATCTTGAGCTACTGCTGAAATTGACAAAAAAGCAACTAAAATTACTATTATACTATTTTTCATTATTAATCTTATTAAGTTAATTATTTAATTTTAAATCGTAATCCTGCGTAATACATTTGACCAAAAACAGGCCCATACAACATACTGCTATCAAAATAAGTACCAAATGGATTATCACTTTGAACTATTCCATTATTTTGTTTATAATTTCCGATATTCTCTCCTCCAACATATAGTTCAAAAGTACTGGAAAAAGTTCTGGTAATTTGTGCATTGATAACTGCAAATGAAGGCGCATAATCAGCTAATTGATATCCTACTGGATTAGAAGTTGTATTTGGCAAACGCTGTTCTCCTAACCAATTATAAGTAACATCAAATTTCCATTGTTGCCCTTTTTCTTTGATGTGTGTTTCAAAAGATAAATTTCCAAAAATTCGATGCTTTGCTTGTAATGCTTTTTGTAATTGACCCGATGTATATTGCGTTTGAACATCAAAATATTTATAAGCCGATTTAAAGTTCAAATGCTTGATTAATTCTATACTAAACTCTGCTTGAAAAGAATTAGCAAAACTTTTTCCCTCTAAATTATAAAATAGCACTTGCTGAGCATTAGCATCAATATCAACCACTGCTTGATTTTGAAAATCAGTAACATAATAATCGAAAACTACTTCAGAACTCATTCCTAAAAGTTTGAATTTTTGAATAAAACTTATTCCATAATTCCAAGCAATTTCAGGATTTAATCCATATAGTTTCCCATCAGAATTTAAAATGGAGAAATTTCTATTCGAAGCAAATAATTGTTGGTTTTCGGCAAAAATATTAGCCGCTCGTTTTCCTCTTCCAACAGAAGCTCTAATTACAGCTTTATCCCATGGATTATATCTAATATGCAATCTTGGAGTTATAAAAGTTCCTAATCTATTATGTTGATCAATTCTAGCGCCTGCAACTAAACTAAAATTGTCTAAATTATCAAATGTATATTCAAAAAAGGCTCCTACTGAATTATCAATTCGAGAAAAATCGCGATTAAAATTCAATGCAACCGCCTCATTATATTGATCATATGCCACATTAATTCCTGTCGTAAATTTATTTTTTGTATTGGATATGATCGAATTGAATAATAGATTTGAATAGAAACTCTTTTGATGAATATGATATTGATTTAAACCAAAATAGGATTCTTGTTTATGAGATTGAAATGAATTTTGAAAACCAAAACTTTGATAGGGCATATCGGGAAAAACATAACCTGTTTTATTTGAAATCTCAATTTTCTCAGTATTCACTTCACTTCCCCAAGCATTTGTAGTAAATTTATCTGTTTCCGGATTGAAATCGACTTCTCCTGCCTGTTTCTCATCATTCATATAGCGAAGATTTAAAAAACTGACCCAACCATTTTCAGAATCATTATATTGCCAACGGTTTAAAATATTGACTTGTTTACCAATTGGATTGTCTAAAAATCCATCATCATTCATATCGTTTCTGCTTTGTCTTGTATTACCATGAAGAAATAAAGTAGCGCTTAATTTATCTGAATATTTATGATTGAAATGCGTATTTAATTCATATCGGCTGTCTTGTGAACCATAAAGATTCAAGAAAAAAGGAATATCATTTAAAGGTTTTAATACCTCATAATTAATTTGCCCCGAAATACTTTCGTAACCATTTATAACGCTTCCAGCGCCTTTTGTAATTTGGATACTTTCAACCCAAGTACCTGGTACAAAAGACAATCCATAGGCTTGTGAAGCGCCTCGAACAGAAGGTATATTTTCATCGGTAATTAAAATATACGGACTTGTTAATCCTAACATTTTAATTTGACGATTACCCGTAACTGCATCAGAAAAATTGACATCGATGGATGGATTTGTGCTAAAACTTTCCGACAAATTACAACAAGCGGCTTTTAACAATTCCTTTTGTCCCATTGTTTGTACATTGGCAACTTTATAAAGCGAGTGTTCAGTGCTTTTTTTTGTTTTTGAAATGGTAACTTCTTTAAGATTGTTTACTTCTTTAAGAATAATGGAAAGATTTTCGGCAGAAGAAACTACTATTTTTTGTGTTTCAAAACCTTCATAACTTATCTCTAAAATAGAAACTTCGGTAGATTTTTCAATTGAAAAATTACCATTTTCATCCGTTTTAGTTCCTGATGTAGAATTTTGCCAAGCAATATTGGCACCAAATAAGGGTTGTTTTTTTTCGTCTGTTACTATTCCTTTTATAATTTCTTGAGCAGAGGCAAAAGAAGAAATAAAGAATAGCACAAACACTATTTTATTAAACATAATACGTCTATTTATTGTTATTAATCCTTTGATTTACAGAATAAAAACAATAAACTTAGGCGTAAAAAACGAATTGACAATGAAGTTTATAGAGTGGCGGCGCATGAGAATCGCAATAAAAACCAACTTGCTTTGATGTCTTAATTTTAGATTCTTTTGCATTAAAAGTTGATTCCCAATCGATATTAAAAACAGCTGGTTGAAGCTCAAACTGAAAAGTTTTGACCAATATGTCATCGGTTTTCTTTTCAACTTTAATCACTTTATCAGAACAACAAGAATCATGAGAAGCTGCCTTTGTGCAACAAGAAGAAACTTTTTCAACACAAGGCTCTTCCTTTTCTAATTGAAAAGAAATGGAAGCGATTTCATCTTTACAATAATGCACAGTAAAACTCAAACCTAAATTGGCAAGCAAAATAAGTGAGGCTAATACAATACTTATGTTTTTTCTGAAATTCATTAGTGCAAATTTACAATTTAATTTAAAAATTGCTGATCAAAAAGTAAAGAAAATCTTATGTTGACTAAAACTATTTTTCAAGATGTGAATTTTTAACAAAAATATAGATTTTTTTATAGTCTAGAATAAATACTTTTGTAAAAAAAGAAATGTCGTTTGAAAATTTAAAACCTATAGTCTCTGAAATTGTTATTAATGATTCTATAACTAGAGAAGAAAAATTATTAGCTATTTGCCAATTGTTAACCGATTCTGTTTCCTATTATAATTGGGTTGGTTTTTATTTCGCAAATCATGAAACCCAAACATTGCATTTAGGCCCTTATGTAGGCGCTCCAACAGACCATACGGTGATTCCTTTTGGAAAAGGAATTTGTGGTCAAGTAGCGGTTTCCAATTCTAACTTTGTAGTGCCTGACGTTTCAGCTCAAGATAATTATATTGCTTGCAGTTTTACGGTTAAATCAGAAATTGTGGTTCCGCTTTTTGTAGGTGGAATTAACATTGGACAAATTGATATTGATTCTCATGAATTAGATCCTTTTTCTGAAGCCGACGAACGTTTTTTAGAGTATGTAAATGAAGAAGTAGCAAAATTATTTTAAAGGCATAACAACATCAATGTCTTTTTAATATATTTGTCTAAAATTAACGATCTAATTTATTTTAAATATGCCGTTTAATGTACCCAGTTTAGAACTTCCTTTTTTTGCTAACCTTTTAATATTATTAGTTTTAGCCAGACTTTTTGGCGAAATCATGGAGCGCTTCAAGCAACCTGCAATGATTGGCGAAATATTAGCTGGAGTTTTACTTGGTCCTACGCTACTTAATTTTATTCATCGCACCGAAGATTTAAAAGTGATTTCAGAACTTGGTGTGTTTCTTTTGGTTATTATTGCAGGACTGGAAATTCATTTAGACGAAATTATAAAATCAATGAAAGGCAGAAATATAATTATTTCAATTGCTGCTTTTTTTATTCCTTTATTTTCAGGCTACTTAGTAGGTAACTATTATGGGCAAGATGTAATGTCAACTATTTTTATTGGACTCTGCGTTGCAATTACGGCATTACCAGTTAGTATTCGAATACTTATGGATTTAGGAAAATTAAATTCTCCAATTGGTCAAAAAATAATTTCAGTAGCCATTTTTGATGATGTAATAGCCTTAACCATTTTAGGGATCTTATTGGATTTAAAGGATGTAGAGCCCACCTTTGCCAATATATCGCAAGCAACTGTTTTTACGGTACTTAAACTTATTGCTTTCCTAATCATCATAGCATTAACTTATAAATTGATTCAGAAATTTGCTCAGAAAGAAAATTTTATTGAAAATCAACTGAATTTGATACTTACTTTCTTAAAAGGTAAAGAATCTTTATTTGCTGTTTTTTTTGTGTTTATTTTAATTTTTGCAACCATGACAGAAAGTATTGGATTGCATTTCATTATTGGCGCTTTCTTTGCTTCAATG
>JACCDH011412584.1_pt1 | contig 11091 bp, 9 predicted proteins | sample 7442481 | NCBI WGS metagenome assembly JACCDH01 (sample SAMN15323433, study PRJNA562643) | freshwater metagenome | isolation source: river surface water | place: USA:Blue River Watershed | collected 2017-08-15 | reverse complement strand
GGCATCGTAGATTCGGGCGAAGCGCAAGACCGAGGGATTGGTGCTATGAACGCGGCACGTATCCAAGATTTTTATGACCAAATGGTCAAAGCTGGACTCTATCAGGCTAAGGATGTCGATTTATCTAAAGTGGCGACAACACAATTTGTAAATAAGAAAATCGGTGTCCCTCTCAAACAGTCACTGACAGCTAAATAAAAACGCCGGATTAGCCACAGGCTAGTCCGGCACAGTATCAAGACCGCAAGCACCTCTTTAGGCTGGGGTGTCACCTTTAAGCGTAATGCGGTAGAGCAGTCGCTTATGTCCATGGTAATCGTTCACTGGATTGTGCATCACACAGCGGTTATCCCACAAGGCGATTGACTTTGGTGCCCAGGAAAAGCGACAAGTGAACTCCGGCTTGACTTGGTGTTGGAACAAATATTCCAGCAAGGGTGCGCTTTCCTCTTCAGTCCAGCCTGCAAAGCGCATCGTATGACCAGGATTGACATAAAGCGCTTTGCGGCCCGTCTCTGGGTGTGTGCGTACAACAGGGTGCTCCGACACTAATTCCTTGCGCACATTCTCTTCTTTTGCTGAGTCGCCAATACGATCCTCACGCGTTTTAGTCACCGTTGCCTTTGCCGAGGAGTTCACTCCACGCAGCCCTTGGAGCACGCGCTGTAGATCAGGTGACAGCGCCTCGTAAGCAGCATAGTTGCTCGAGAACAAGGTATCACCACCAAACGGTGGCAGCTCCTCAGCAATCAACATTGTCGCCATCGGAGGCGTCTGCAGATAAGTCGTGTCCGTATGCCAGATCCCACCAAAATTATGCTTCTCGTGAGGCAGCTTTAACACGGGAATAATGAAGGGATGATCAGGCAGGCCTTTAACAAAAGGGTACTCAACGATTTCACCAAAGCGCATTGCAAAGCTTTGGAATTGATCCATCGTCATGTTCTGATCACGAAAGAATACGACCCCATTTTCCAACCAAATCTTCCGTATGTCAGCGATTAAAGCGTCGGAAATATTTCCGACTAAATCCACCCCAAGAATCTCGGCACCAACTGCTCCGGAAAGTCGTTTGATCTGCATGCTATGCCCCAGCTATTCTAAGTATTTTTAAATAAAAATCTTGGTTAATCATAAGCTAAAAACTAGTCAGCGCTTGCAGAGAAACCCGCACTTGTGGCGTATTGAGGGCTACTGTCTTATGATGCACTGATAAAAATCAAATCGGAGACTACTCTATGCCACACCTGAAACGACTCCATTTTTACTTAATCCTTGTTAGCAGCGCACTATTGGCATCGGGACTCTCTGCACAGGCACAGAGCGGCTACCCCCAAAAACCAATCAAGCTTGTCGTTCCAGTCGCTGCAGGCGGTGGCACAGACTTTATAGCCAGACTGGTCGGCCAAAAGCTCGGAGAGGCCCTCTCTACCCCCGTCATTATTGAAAACAAGCCGGGTGGCGGTGGCAATGTTGGTGTGGACTTTGCGGCTAAATCAGAACCAGATGGCTACACCCTGGTCATGCCGATTACCTCTTTCCCTGTTAATCCGGGGCTATACAAAACACTTCCTTTTGATACAAAAAAAGATTTTGTTCCAATCACTCTTGTCGCATCTGCGCCGCTTTTACTTGTAATCAATCCCCAGCTTCAGGTCAAATCTCTTTCTGATCTCATTCAACTCGCTAAAGACAAGCCGGGTATTCTTAACTATGCAACCTCCGGCATTGGCACAACCTCACACCTTGCGGCGGAGCTATTCAAATATACCGCTGGCCTTGACATTATTAATGTCCCTTATAAAGGCGGTGGTCCTGCAGTAACGGACCTTATTGCAGGTAATGTGCAGCTGTATTTTTCTACGGTACCAGCCGCGCTACCACAAACGAAAGCAGGAAAAATTCGTGCGCTGGCGGTCACCAGCAATAAACGCTTGCCCGGACTCAGTGAAGTTCCCACCGTATCTGAAGCTGGCCTGCCAGGCTATGAAGTAGTGGGATGGTTTGGATTATTTGCGCCAGCTAAAACGCCCCCCGCAATTGTGGAGCGGCTCAATGCCGAGGTCGTAAAAATTCTAAAGATGCCCGATGTGCGGGAAAAAATCGAAGCGCACGGCTTGTTACCTGGCGGCGGCAGCTCAAAAGAACTGAGTGTATTTTTGGATGCCGAGATCAAAAAATGGACACAAGTGATCAAGGCAGCCAACATCACGCAACAATAGCGCCCCCTCAAAGTGGGGTGCGCAGCGGCTCCCCAGCCAAATGCAAGTTAGCGTTATCGATAAAGCACTCCACGGAGGCCAACATCGCTTCCGGTGACAAGCCTGCTACGTGAGGGGTGATGATTGCGTTTTCAAACTCCAACAGGGCAAGCGGTGGTTTCGGCTCACTTTCGTACACATCGATCGCTGCCGAAGCAATCACTTTATTTCGTAAAGCATTGGCCAGTGCTTCGGTATCGACCAAACTACCTCGTGCAATATTGACCAACACACCATGAGCGCCGAGCGCTGCGAGTATCTCGGCATTAATAATATGGAAGGTCTCCTTCCCACCAGGGGCTGCAACAACCAGAAAATCACACCACCGCGCAAGAGAGTACAAGTCGGAGAAGAACTCAAACCCCGTTTCATCACGGCGCGTCCGACTGTAGTAGCCGATGTGCATATCAAAGCCGAGCGCACGCCGAGCGACTTTTTTTGCAATACCTCCCATACCTAACAACCCTAGCCGCTTGCCCGATACATTAGGCGGTCTAGGAATCGCATCACGCCAAATGCCTCTACGTACCGCGCTGTTGAGCGAAGGGATACCGCGAATCGCAGCAAGTAACAACCCCATCGCGTGATCAGCAACACAATCTTCATTGGTGCCAGCTGCATTGCATACGCTGATGCCCCGTCGCTTCAGATACTCAACCGGAACAGCTTCATAGCCAACACCCAAGGTGCAGAGAATCTCTAACTTAGGCAAGGCATTGATCTCATCGATCGTGATGCCCGTTGCGCCGTTGGTCAACACAATCCGAATCTTATCGCCATGCGCAGCGATCTGAACAGCACTGTTGCTTCGATCTGCGCTGGCGCCTTCATTTGGCGCGTAAATTAATTCAAAGTGTTGCGCAACTAACTCTCGGTGCGCCTCCGTTAAAAAAACCATCACAAGTGCATGCGGCTTCATTTCAATGATCCTAACTACTTATTTGATGCAGATGGTTTTAAAAGCCGACGCCATGTTTCGATTTCAGACCGCAAGAAACTATCAAATTCCTTTGGAGACGAAACCCGTACGACGCCATCAATCACTGCCAAACGACGCCCAACGTCTGGGTGAGCCAGACTCGTCTTAAGCGCTGCGTTAATTTTCTCAATGATTTCGCTCGGCGTTCCAGCAGGTGCCAGAACAGCCCACCATACAACAGCCTCAAAGCCCGGATATCCCTGTTCTGCAATCGTTGCCACATCAGGTGCAGAGTTCAAACGCTGCAATCCAGAGGTCGCAATGAGACGAATGCGCTTTCCATCAAGTTGAGGTTTCAGTTGCGACATCCCGGTAAAAAGCATGTCGACGTGGCCGCTCGCCACATCTAGCACGCCCTGGCCAGCACCTTTGTATGGAATTTTTGTGATTTTTGTACCGGTTTTTTCCATAAACAACTCTGCCGCCAGATCCGTCGCGGATCCCTCACCCGAAGTTGCCGTCGTGAGCTTGCCTGGGTTCTTTTTTGCGTAGGCAACAAGATCAGGAATGTTCTGAATAGGCGAGCCTGCATGCACCGCTACGCCCATGGCATATGTAATGACTTGTGCGACCGGTGCAAAAGCATCAGGAGTTTTGTAAGGCAAATTCGGTAACAAAGTTGGATTGGTAGAAATTGTCGGACTGACTAACAACAAGGTATAGCCATCCGGAGCAGCTTTAGCGACTTGTTCAGTTCCTACAACCGTGTTGCCTCCTCCGCGGTTTTCAATGATGACGGGTTGCTTCATCACATCGGACAGTTTGTCTGCCCAGGCTCGCGCAATAAAGTCGCCACCACCGCCAGCGACAAATGGCACAACAATGCGTACAGGTCTGTCAGGATAGTTGTCAGCAGGTCCGGCACTGGACATGCCGCTTAACAAAAAAAGCCCACAGAATACAAATAGTTTTATGACAGACATCAACCGACTCCAAATTTAATTATTGATCCAGCAAGCCGATTGCCTTGAGCGCAGCCTCAGCGCATTCCATATCTTGCGAATAGTGACCGCCACTAAGCCCAATCCCACCGATCATCTGTCCGTTTTCCATGAGTGGGTAGCCGCCACCAAAAATGATAAACCTCGGGGTGTGGACGATTCCATGGAGTAATGGCGCATCATCCTTAATATATTCATGCCATTTATGTGTTGGGATACCGCCAGAGATCGCTGTATGGGCTTTGTCTTGAGCAATCTGCAAGGAAATGAGCGAGGCCCCATCCATACGCACAAAGGCTTTGAGGTGCCCGGCGGCATCACAAATCGCAATCGACATGTTGACTTTGAGTGCGTTAGCTTTATCTCGGGCCGCCTTAATTGCCTTTAACGCCGTATCGACATCTATGTTTCGTACCGTTGTACTTGACATTGGAATCTCCTTTCTAAAGCTCAAATAGCGGCCAACTGACTCGCCAGCCTGATGACCATCGCGCGTCGCACCCATCAAACCGCGGGCGACACGACAATCACCAACCAAATAGATTTCAAGATCGTGCTGCTTCAAGGGCTCTACCAATTCAACATTGGCAGCCCTAGGTGTGGAATAGGACAAAAAGGCAACGTCTTCGATGACGCCTCGATCCTTGTTGTACACATTTTCATACTCAAGTACGCCATCTTCAAAGCGCTCTGACCAAATTGGCTCGGTCAGCAGCAGCATCTCAACGCGTGCCTCGGACAGTCGTCGAACAATACCCTGCCGGGTAACAAGAGATTCGTCCTGAGCGATCAAAGCACGTGGTGTCATCAAGACAACTCGCTCAAAACACTTGGCCAAGAGCTCTACCGCAGCATAGGTTCCCTCGGTGTGATCCATGTCGTATACAACTGCAGTACCAGGCTGGCGTACCGTCAACCTCACCACATCCTGCATCGCCGTATAAAGATCACTCACCCATCCTTGCGCCAACACATCTTCGGGAAGCCATTCTGGCCGATGCATCGTCCCACCAGTTGCCAAGATCACCGCATCAGGCTCGAGCGCTAATACATCCTGAAGGTCCGCTCGAACACCCAAGCGTAGATCAACCCCGGCACGCTGCGCGCATACCGTCTGATAATCATAAATACTGGTGATGGTCTCACCACCAGGAAGCCGTGCGCGCAGACGTGCCTTTCCGCCAACGTCTGAGCCTGTGCCGAATACCGTGACATGATGCCCACGCGCAGCTGCAACCCACGCAGCCTCCATGCCCGCTATCCCTGCGCCAACGACGACGACCTTGCGCAGGCGGTCGGCGCGCTTAGGCCACCAGTCAACCTCGCGCTTGTGCGCAACTCTTGGATTATTCACACACGCGAGTGGCTCACCATAAGTGATGATGGTGTCCCAGCAGTTATTACAGGAAATGCAGTAACGAATATCATTCGTCCGCCCTTGCATGGCTTTGTTATACCAAGCGGGATCTGCGAGAAGCGTGCGCCCCATACCAATTAAATCGGCGTCCCCGCGATCGAGGATGCCCTCTGCCTCTGCCGGGTCAGTAATTCGCCCTAAGGCCATGACAGCGACATCATTACAAGATGCCTTTAACTTTTTAATCAGCGCAATGTACGGAACGTTCGGTCCATTGCGGTCAGGAACGTGCGTTTCCAGCGACCGGGCGTGCGCCCCCTGGGCAAAACAAACATAATCCACTTCTTTCGACTGTGTAAAAAAATTGGCCAATATGGCCGCTTCATCAGGACCAATACTATTGGGAATGCCATCATTGCTCGGCAACTTCAATCCAATGATGAAACTTCGACCACAGAGGTCCCGAATACAACGCACAAGCTCGCGCACAAAGCGTGTGCGGTTTTCCCAATTACCGCCATACTCATCCGACCGTCGGTTCGACCAGGGCGACATGAACTGACTAAAGAGGTGTCCATGCGCGCCAGATAGCTCTACCCCACTAAATCCGCAGCGTTGCAGTCGCGCCGAAGACAACGCAAAATCGGCAATTAAGTTTTTTATTTCACTTCCGGTCAATGCGTGCGGCATTGTCCAGCTCAAATCATCCGGCAAGGCGGATGGAGCGAGTGCGCTGTAGTTCCGGCCTGCATCGTGATGCCCTCGACCAGGATCTTGTATTTGACCTAAAAGCCTACAGTCATGCCGCTCAACAGCATCTGCCCAGCGCTTTAGTCCGCCCAAATTATCATCGTTCCAAACCCGAATTCGAGCAGGGTTTGTCTGATGGGGCGCCATGAGCAACGGCTCAGTGACAATGAGTGCCGCGCCACCTTTAGCGCGGTTTTCGTAATACTGAATTTGACGATCGCTTACCTGAGATTGATATCCCATGTGCGTTGTCATTGAGGCATGCGCAACGCGGTTACGCAACCGCTTGCCAGCTAAGACAAGCGGTTCAGAAAGTAGCGATGATGTCACTTTAAAAACATCACTTCAGCCGACCTGTTTTGACGTAGAACGCGCGCTCAGCCTGAGCCATCTTGTCAAGCTCAGCCGCAGCGGTTGCAGGATTAGTCAAGAGAGGATCAGAGTAAGCGCCCAGTTTTGCAAACTCTGCCGCTAAGGCAGGCGTGCGGACTGCAGCGTTAATCGTCGCTGCCAAGTAGGCTTTGCGATCCGCTGGAGTGCCTTTGGGTACGACAGCCAAACGGATGATGTTCCAAACGATATCTTTCGTTCCAAAGATCTCGTTGAACGTTGCAACATCTTTCATATTGCCAAGGCGACTGCTACTTGCCACCGCAATAGGTTTGACTTGATCCGCTTTCAAATAACTTTCAAATTCGCCATAGAAGCCTTGCGCAATGTCGACGTTACCGCCTAACAAAGCAACAACTCCTGGCTTGCCGCCCTGAAACGGAACACGAAGAAACTTTGCTCCCGTCGCAGCTTCGATCTGATCAATCAGGTACTCCCACATACTACCGGGCACAATCGCAACGCGTACCGTACCTGGCTTATCCTTAGCGGCCTGAACGATCTCTTTTGCCGACTTACCGGCGAACGGTCCCTTTGTTGCAGAGACCCAAGCAAGCGCGTCGCTATTGATGTAGGCGATGGTCTCTAGATTCGATAAGGACCATTTATCCTTGCCGCGCAGCATCGCATCACCCCATACCAAGTTAGCCAAGATACCAACCGTATACCCGTCAGGCTTGGCTTGTGTTGCGAGATAGGCGTGCCCAACCATGCCGGCTCCACCGGTACGGTTATTCACCAAAATCTTGTCACCGCTCACCTGCTCCGCATATTTGGCGAGCTGACGTGCTGTCAGATCCATGCCCCCGCCAGCTGGATACACGACGGTGTACTCAATTGACTGAGTCGGAAAATCCTTTGGCTTTAGCTTCGCCACATCAGGTGATACTTGCGCCATCGCTGTTGCCGATGCGGCTACAGCCAGCACGGTAATAAAAGAGTGGATCAGTTTCATTTATAGGTCTCCTCCGGGTTGATTCAACTTTCGTTGACGAAAAACTAGCACTGCCAAAACCAAACTCACGCCAATTAAACAAGCGGCGATGGGCCTTTCAGCAAAAATGAACATACCATGCGGCGACATCACTAACGACTGCCGCAAGGATTGCTCAAGCATCGGTGCGAGCACGAAGGCAATCAGAAATGGCGAAAACTCATACTGCAACTTACGCAAGATGTAGCCTACGACGCCAAAACCAAGCATGACCCACAAATCAAAGACGTTTTTATTCGCTGAATAGGTACCCACCACTGCCAGCAAGAGAATGAGTGGAAACAAGACGCGATAGGGCACACGTAGACACTGCACCCAAAGACCAATCAAGGGCAGATTCAACAACAATAAGAAAACGTTGCCAACATACATACTGGCTACGACACCCCAGAATAAGTCGGGACGTTGGGTGATGAATGTTGGTCCTGGCTGTACGCCTTGAATGACCAAAGCACCTAACAATAAAGCGGTGACAGCATTCCCGGGGATACCCAATGTAAATAAAGGAATCATCCCTCCAGAAACGGCTGCGTTATTCGCGGCCTCGGGGCCTGCGACCCCCTCGATCGCCCCTTTCCCAAAACGTTCAGGGCTCTTAGCCAAACGCCTCTCGACCGTGTAGGACACAAAGGAGGCGGTGACGGGCCCTCCACCAGGCACCAAGCCAAGGAAAAAGCCCAAAAAACTACCTCGCATCATGGGCTTCCAAGATGCCTTCCAGTCGCTAAATGATGGCCAGAGCCCTCTTACTTTATCTGCAAGCAACTGATTCTTTATGATCGTCTCACAGTTGGCGAGGATTTCGGCTACGCCATACAGGCCAATCACCACAGACAAAATCTCTATCCCGCCCGCTAAATTCACGTTATTAAGCGTAAAGCGATCTTGTCCATTAACGATATCCATGCCAACGGTTGCCGCTAAAAAACCCAGGGCAATCATCAGAATGCCTTTGATTTTCGATCCCCCGATCATGTAGAGAGTCGACACAAGCCCAAGCACCATCAGCCCAAAGTTCTCCGGCGGGCCAAAACTAATTGCGACAGAAGCTAGAAAGGGCGAAAAGAACGTCAACGCAACCAAGGAAATGGTGCCTGCGATAAACGAGCCGATCGCTGCCATACCGAGTGCGGCGCCCGCACGGCCTTGTTTGGCCATCGCATGCCCGTCAAGCGCTGTGACGACTGACGCAGCCTCACCCGGTATATTTACCAAAATTGAAGTTGTCGAGCCGCCATACATCGCCCCATAGAAAATCGCGCATAACATCCCAAGCCCTGCGACCGCAGACATCTGAAAAGTGATGGGTAGGAGAAGCGCCAACGCAGCAAGAGGACCAATGCCCGGCAAAACGCCAACCAAGGTTCCAACCAAACTGCCAAGGAAGCAAAAATACAGGTTTTCCGGTGTGAACAACACCGAAAATCCCATCGCTAAGCCATTGATTGCCTCCATTACCAACCCCAAGGACCGCGAGGCAAAGACATGCCAAGCAAATGACTAAAGACATAGACAATCACGATGACCGAGACAAGCGACAGGATGAGAGACTCAAGTAGTCGTGAACGCTCTACTGTTTGCAGCAATACAAAAGTAGTGAGCGCACTTGAAATAGCGAAACCTACGTAGGGCAGCGTCACGGTCAGTCCAATGAGTCCACCAAGTACGCCCAGTATGCGTCGACGACCGGATGAAGCAGGCCAGTCAGGATTGGCTACACGTGTTGACCGATTGACCATCAGCATCAAACCGCACGACGTAATGATGACGCCACAGATCATCGGGAACAAACCACTATCCGGCCCCATAGAGCCGAACAGGCCAAGCGTCCAGGCGTTGGCCATTGTCGCCAAGCCCAGAACAACCCAAAGTAGATTCAATCCGCGCTCAACCACTCACGATCTCCGCAAACACTTGGATGAAGATCGCTAACCCGCAAGCAAGCGGCCATAGCCAGGCACAACAGGCTGCACGCCTGCAATCCGCAAACAGTTCCACATCATCGCCGCCACACTAGAAATCACCGGCTTACCCAGATCCTTTTCAAGCGCATCCAAAACTTCGACAGTGGGCATCCCAACACCGCTCAAAAATATCACTTCGGCCTCGGGAGTATTTGCAGCTTTTGCCAACGCATACGCTCGAGCTGGTGTCTCTTCGTAAATATTGCGAACGTTCTCAAGGCGCCGATAATTCACGACGTCTAAACCGTAACTTTCCAAAGCGGCTTTGCCTGCCAGCGTCTGTGCTTCTGCGTAAGGTGTTCCAAGCGCAACCTTCTTCACACCTAACTCTTCCATCGCTGCAATGACACTGACAAACGCCGATGTAAATCGAATGTCATATTGCTTTTCAAGGCGAGCCGTTAGAGCGACTTCCCCTTCCCGACCCAACATGTAGCTTGATGCAGTATGCGCCATAGCGATGACCTGAGGACGCAAGTGCGCCAACATTTCTGTTTGCTCATCGATGTGATCTAACTGACATCGAGTGCGAGCATCCTGGCCGGCGTGGTCTCCCGTGACCCCGCGCGCGATCATCCGGCCAAAATGTACTGAAACACCTTTAGGAGCCATCGAAATCAACTCAGGTTCCACATTTGGATTTCCTGGGGGCAATAAAAATCCTAACCTTGCTCTCCAACCTTCCACGGTCGCTCTCCTTCAGAACTAGTTTTACAAGCGACTAAGGCTTTGGTGCCGCTTTCACGACCTCAGACCACTTCGCCATCTCTTGCTTGATATGCGCATTCACCTCTTCGGGTGATCCAATTTTTGTCTGCACTGAAATATTTGCCAAGCGCTCCTCTGTTTCTTTGTTCTTAAGCGCTGTCTCAATTGCCGCATTCAGCTTGGCGACGATGTCCTTTGGCGTTCCCGCTGGCGCCACAAAGAAAAAAGACACCTCGGTAAACATTTTGGGAATACCCGCTTCTTTTACTGTGGGCACGTCGGGCAGTTTGGCCAGGCGCTTATCTCCGGTCACGGCGAGCACACGAACCTTGCCACTCTCGGCAAGACCAACCGCTGACGGGGCTGTCGTGAACCATACTTGAATTCTTCCTGCCAACACATCGACTTGTGCGTCGGATGTACTCTTGTAGGGAATCATCACCATATCAAGATTGCCCGCAGCTTTGAGCATCGATCCCAGGTAGTCCGAGACGCTACCTGAGGGGCCGTTGTAATTCAACTTGCCAGGGTTTGCTTTCGCCAAGGCAACTAGCTCACTCAGCGATTTTGCCGCGACCGCCGGGGGCACAGCAACAACATAAGGCAGGCCTGCAGCAAAGCCAATCGATTCAAAATCCTTTGATAAATCAGTTTTAACTGCGGAATTAGATACCTGATTAATAATGCCACTCGTGCTGGTCAAAAAGATGGTGTAGCCGTCCGGTTTTTGCTGCGCAACGTAGTCCG
>JACCDH010111157.1_pt1 | contig 11092 bp, 11 predicted proteins | sample 7442481 | NCBI WGS metagenome assembly JACCDH01 (sample SAMN15323433, study PRJNA562643) | freshwater metagenome | isolation source: river surface water | place: USA:Blue River Watershed | collected 2017-08-15 | reverse complement strand
GCCTACCACGGCCCCGGCAAGTTCGACCCCAATGTGGGCCTGGTGCCTGCCGCCACGCCCGCCAAAACCACCTTCACCCAGGTGTTTGGTCAGTGGCTTTGCGACATGGCGCAGCAAGACAAGCGCTTGGTGGGCATCACGCCCGCCATGCGCGAGGGCTCGGGCATGGTGGAGTTCCACCGCCGGTTTCCCGATCGTTATTACGACGTGGGCATTGCCGAGCAGCATGCGGTCACCTTCGCTGCGGGCATGGCCTGCGAAGGCCTCAAGCCGGTGGTGGCGATTTACTCCACCTTCTTGCAGCGCGCTTATGACCAGCTGATCCACGATGTGGCGCTGCAAAATTTGCCGGTGGTGTTCGCGATCGACCGCGCAGGACTTGTCGGTGCCGATGGCGCGACCCATGCGGGCGCCTACGACATCGCTTTCATCCGCTGCATCCCCAACATGAGCCTGGCTTGACCGGCCGACGAGCGTGAATGCCGCCAGCTGCTGAGCACGGCTTATGCCCAGAACCACCCGGTGGCGGTGCGCTATCCGCGTGGCGCGGGGGTGGGCGCGGTGCCCGATGCCGATTTGAACGCTTTGCCTTTTGGTAAAGCCGAGATCCGCCGTCAGGGCCAAGGCATCGCCATCCTCGCGTTTGGTACCTTGCTGGCCCCGGCCTTGAAGGCCGCCGAAGCCTTGAATGCCACGGTGGTCAACATGCGCTGGGTCAAGCCGCTGGACACCGAGATGCTGGCGAAGGTGGCCCAGGACCACGCCCAACTGGTGACGGTGGAAGAAGGCAGCATCATGGGCGGCGCAGGCAGCGCCGTGGCCGAAGCCTTGCAGCAGCTGGGTCTGGTGCGCCCTGTGCTGCAACTGGGCTTGCCCGATGTGTTCATTGAACACGGCGATCACGCCCAGCTGCTGGCCGCGCAGGGGCTGGATGCGGCGGGCATCGAAGCGACGATTCGAAAGCGCTTTGACTTGTGAAACGATTTCAAGCCCCTTGAATTCGTTTCAGCTTGGGCTGCAAGCTCGCACTGATGGGGGTTTTGGCAGATTCGAGAGGGTAATCCCCAACCGGATGGCCAGTTTGAAGTTCCTACAATACGCGCTGACTCGGAATTCGCATGGGTTTCGAGGCAAGTTTGCAATCTTCAACAGGAGTTACTCCATGGATCGTCGTTCCATCATCAAAAACGCTGGCTTGGCCGGTATTTTGGCCGCTGGTGTTGCACCCGCAGTGCAGGCACAAGCAGCCATTCGTTGGCGCCTGAGCTCCAGCTTCCCCAAGGCTTTGGACACCATTCATGGTGCAGCCGATGTGTTTGCCAAGAGCGTCAAGAACATGTCTGGCGGCAAATTTGAAATTTCCGTCCACGCTGCTGGCGAAATCACCCCACCTTTTGGCGTGGTCGATGCCGTGCAACAAGGTTCGGTGGAAATGGCCCACACAGCGCCTTACTACTTCTTCGGCAAAAACGAAGCTTTCGCTCTGGGTTGCGCCATTCCATTTGGTCTGAACAGCCGCCAAATGACCGCCTGGATGTACGAAGGCAACGGTCTGAAACTCATGCGTGAGTTCTACGCCAAGTACAACATGATCAGCTTCCCTGGCGGCAACACCGGCGCTCAGATGGGCGGCTGGTACCGCAAGGAAATCAAGACCGTCAAGGACATCAAGGGCCTGAAGATGCGCATCGGCGGTTTCGCTGGCCGCGTGCTCGAGCGCATGGGTGGCGTGCCTCAGAACATTCCTGGCGGCGAGATTTATTCCGCTCTGGAAAAAGGCACCATCGACGCGGCCGAGTGGATCGGACCTTACGACGATCAGAAGCTGGGCTTCAACAAAGTGGCGCCTTTCTATTACTACCCAGGCTGGTGGGAAGGTGGTCCTCAGTTGGACTTCTTCATCAACCAAAAAGCTTTCGAAGCCCTGTCACCCGAGAACAAAGCCATTGTGGAAGCCGCTGCGTCGGTTGCCCACGTGGAAATGCAAGCCCGCTACGATGCCAAGAACCCACCCGCACTCAAAGAGCTGGTCGGCAAGGGCACCAAGCTGCGTGCTTTCTCCGACGAGATCCTGAAGGAAGCCTTCAAGCAGTCCATGGCTGTTTATGAAGAACTCAACGAGAAGAACCCTGACTGGAAGAAGATCTACGCGGACTACCGCAAGTTCCAGGCAGATCAGAACCTGTGGTTCCGTTTCACTGAAATGACCTTCGACAAGTTCATGCAAGCCCAAAAGCTGTGATCTTGCTTCTGGCATAAAAAAACCGGCTTCGGCCGGTTTTTTTACGTCTGTTCAGGGCGCTTTAGCGTGGTGGGATTCTGAACTGCTTCAATTCCACGGACAGGCGTTTGAACTCGGCCAGCATGGCGGGGTCGCTGGCGTAAATCACGACGAACTTGCCCATCAGGGTTCGGGCATACAAACGCGGCGCGATGACGTTGTCCAGCCCCGGGAATCGGATGAGTTTGGCATAGGCCAGTTCACGCAGGTCTACGCGCTTGTGCCACATCCAGGTTTGCTCCAGGGTCTGTGCGGTCAAGGTGGTTTGACCTTTGATCACATGCATCACCGTGTAGGCCATGATGCCCCAGGCACCCCAAAGCCAATAAAAGGACGCGTCTGTCAGGACCTTGCCGTGCAAACGGTATGCCCAGTAGGCCGTGCCTGCCAGCAAGGCGATGGCCAGTACCTTGAATGCGCGGCTGAAGGAGGGCGACACCATGGGGTCGTGCGGGGGCGTGAACCGAAAGGGCATGGGGCCCATGGCGGCGATCAGGTCTGCGTTTTCGGTGGCATTCATGGTCATGTCATAAAAAAACGCCTCGGAATCGAGGCGTTGGAGGTTTGATTCAGAAGATCACTTCTTGAAGAGGTCATCGATCTTTTGTTGATCGCTGTCGTCGGACTTTTTCTGCTCCGCAGGTGTCAAGGCGTCTTCTGGTTTGGGCGCTTCGCCTTCTTGCGGCATCTCAATCACGACCTTGTCCAGATCCACAGCCACTTCCTTGTCGAGGAAGGCGGTGACCGATTGAGGGACAAAGATCACGATGATCACCAACAGGATCTGCATGATCACCCATGGGATGGAGCCCAGGTAGATGTCGTTGGATTTGACGGCGACCGGGATGCGTTTGTCCTTGAACAAGGTGTCCGCAATACCGCGCAGGTAGAACAAAGCAAAGCCAAACGGCGGGTGCATGAAGCTCGTTTGCAGGTTCACGCACAGCAAAACGCCGAACCAGATCAGGTCGATGCCCAGCTTGTCAGCCACCGGTGCCAGCATGGGCACGATGATGAAGGCGATCTCGAAGAAGTCCAGGAAGAAGGCCAGGAAGAACACAAAAACGTTCACCACGATCAGGAAGCCGACCTGACCGCCGGGCAAGCCGGTCAGCAGGTGCTCGACCCACTTGGCACCGTCCACGCCCTGGAAGACCTGGCTGAACACGCGTGAGCCGATCAGGATGAACACCACCATCGCGGTCAGGCGCATGGTGCCGTGCATGGCTTCCCACATCAGGCTCAAGCTCAGGCGCTTGTGCATGGCCGCCAAAATCAAGGCGCCGACCACGCCCATGGCACCGGCTTCGGTGGGGGTGGCCAATGCCGAGTCCTGGAAGGGCAGACCGCCCATGGAGCCGAGCACGGTGAAGATCAGCACGGCGGAAGGGATGATGCCTTTGAGGCATTTGCCCCAAAGTGCCCAGCCGTTCAAAGAGCGTGCATCACGGGGAACGCCAGGCACGTAGTGGGGTTTGATCAAGCCCAGGCCATAGGTGTAGAGCGCGAACATGGCGATCTGCATGAGCGATGGACCCCAAGCGCCTTTGTACATGTCGCCCACGGGTTTGCCCAGTTGGTCAGCCAACACCACCAGCACCAGCGATGGTGGCACCAGTTGGGTGATGGTGCCCGATGCGGCCAAGACGCCAGTGGCGTAGCGCATGTTGTAGCCATAACGGATCATGACGGGCAGCGAGATCAGCGCCATGGCGATCACCTGGCCAGCCACGGTGCCGGTGATGGCACCCAGGATGAAGCCCACGATGATGACCGAGTAACCCAGACCACCGCGCACGGGGCCGAACAGCTGGCCCATCGAGTCGAGCATGTCCTCGGCGAGCCCGCACTTTTCAAGGATGGTGCCCATGAAGGTGAAGAAGGGAATCGCCAGCAGCAAGTCGTTGCTGAGGATCGAGAACAGCGAGATGGGCAAGTTGCTCATGAAGGCGGCGGGGAACCAGCCCATTTCAATCGCATAAAAACCACTGGCCAGACCGAGCGCGGCCAAAGAGAAGGCGACCGGGAAGCCAACCAGCATCACGACCACGAGACCCGCGAACATGATCGGGGCGAAATTTTCCATTTGCATTGGGGTGTCCTTGCTTTAATTGTTGTGCGGAGAAGCGGATCCCGCTTTATTGCAGAGGTTTCTCGTAGTGGGTGTCCATCGTGTACTTGCCTTGCAGGTAAGCGATGCGTTTGACCAGTTCAGCCACGCCTTGCAACCACAACATGGCAAAGCCCACAGGCAATGCTAAAGTGGCAGGCCAACGGATCAGACCGCCAGCGTTTTGGCTCATTTCGCCAGAAACCAGGGTGTTGAGGAAATAAGGGAACGACAACCAGGTCAGGTAGCCGATGATGGGCAGCAAGAACACGATCAGGCCGAAGATGTCGACGTAGACGGGGGCGTTGCCTTTGAGCTTGCCGTAGATCAGGTCCACGCGCACATGTTCGTTGACCTTGAGCACATAAGGTGAGCCGACCATGACCACCCAGGCGAACATGTACCACTGGATCTCCAGCATGCCGTTGGAACTCCAGTCCAGCCCGTAGCGGATGAAGGCATTGAGGGCGCAGATGCCTGCAGACAACAGCACGGCCCAGGAAGCGACACGTCCAAAGCGTTCGCTCAACCAGTCCATGCCCAAGGCAAATTTGAGTAGGGTTGACAAAGGGGTCTCCAGATGAAGCTTGAAAAGCGGGAAGCCAGCAGCCGACCAGGGTCAGAAGCGGGTCAATCTGCGATGTTAACCAAGGAAATTGATGAACCGACTGGGGAATGGCTTGATATTTGCCTTGCGCTTTGTTAATTCTTCTCAACTCAGCGGAATGAATGGTGCTTGTACGTGGTTCTACGTACAAATCTTCATGGCCACCAAGGCAAGCGCTGCTTCAACGATTGAACGCAGCCGCAGTCGCTGGGCATTTCATAGCCGGCCAATTGCTCGACCTGCTGTCGCCAGCCTTGCGACTGCAGCACTTGGCGCAGTTGCACGATGGGCGGTGTATCCAGGGCGCTTTTGAGGCAGACCAGCCAATAGTTTTCCTGGGCCAGCGGCACAAAGTCCAGCCCTTGGGCCTGCGCCGCCGAGGCGATGCCCAGGCCCACATCGGCTTGTCCGGCCGCGATGCAGGCGGCCACCGCCGCATGTGAGCTTTCTTCTTGTGTGTAGCCCTTGAGTGCCGCGCCCGTCAGGCCCATGCTTTGCAGCCATTGGTCGAGCAAGAGGCGTGTGCCGGTGCCCAGTGCGCGGTTGACGGTGCGCACACCAGGGCGAAGCAGGTCTTGCCAGTGGTTAAGTTGCAAGGGGTTGCCCGGGCCCACCATCAAGCCTTGTTCTCGGCGTGCAAAGCTGATGAGCTTGTGCTGACCGCGCTTGAGCAGGGGGCGGTAGGTGCGTGCCACGAGAGAATCGGCATCGGGCTCGACAGGCGCGTGAAAGCCAGCGACCATGCAGCGGCCTTCGTTCAAGGCGCGGATCGCGTCCACGCTGCCGCAAAAGCGCATGTCCAGGTGCAGGGCTTGGTGGGCGCAGTGGGTTTGCAAGCGGACGAGTGCGTCGTCGTGGCTGGCGTACAGGGTGAGCAGGTGGCTGTCCGGGTCGAAGGCCACCGCAAAGGTTTTTTCCAGCTCGGCTTGCAGCGCGTTGATCTGTGGTGTCAGGCGCGCCTGGGCTTGCCGCTCGGCCCACAAGAGTTTGTCGGCGAATTCGGTCAATCGCGCGGCCTGGCCTTTTTCCCAAATGATCAGGGGCTGGCTGAGCACGTCTTCCCAGCGTTTGAGTTCGCCCCAGACGTGGCGGTAGGACAAGTTCAAGGACTTGGCGGCCGCAGAAATCGAGCCCGAGCTGCGCACGGCGTGCAGCAAGTCCATCAAGGGGTTGCGCAGCGGTGAGGTCGTATGGCTCGCCTGGGTTTGCAGAGAGCCCGGGCTCCAGTGGTAGGAAAGGTCGATGTGTCGCACCGGTCTAGTGTGCACCAAGATGAAGGGCTTGCAGGCCGCTGAGCGACTGTGGATGGGCCTATGCAAGCCAGTTCATAGCGGTGATCCCTGACGAGAACAGCCCGTTCACTCAGGTAGCATCAAACGCTTCTTATGAACACCCTCTACGACAGCGTCGGCACGGCGCTGAACCTCATTTTCAATTGGGACCCGGTCTTGTGGTCGGTGGTCGCCCGGTCTGTGGCCGTCAGTGCCACGGCGTGCTTGTTGGCCTATGCACTGGGTGTGGTGCTGGGGGCTTGGTTGGCGGTGTCCCGTTTTGCGGGGCGGGGTGCTGTGCTGGTGATCTTGAACACCTTGCTGGCCTTGCCCTCGGTGGTGGTGGGGCTGCTGGTGTATTTGCTGCTCTCGCGCACAGGGCCCTTGGGTTTTTTGGGCTGGTTGTTCAGCTTCAAGGCCATGGTCATCGCGCAAGTGATTTTGGTGGTGCCGGTGGTCACGGCCCTGACGCGGCAAGTGGTCGAAGACGTGGAAGTGCAGCACGGCGAGCAATGGGCCTCGCTGGGCGCGGGGCCGGTGCTGCGCGGACTGCTCTTGGCCTGGGATGAGCGCTATGCCTTGCTGACCATTGGTGTGGCGGCATTTGGGCGTGCCATTTCCGAGGTGGGTGCGGTGATGATCGTGGGCGGCAACATCGATGGCTTCACCCGCGTGATGACGACGGCGATTGCGCTGGAAACCAGCAAGGGCGATTTGCCTTTGGCCTTGGGCTTGGGCCTGGTGCTGCTGGCGGTGGTGCTCTTGTTGAACTTGCTGGCTGCTGCGTTGCGCCGCTGGGGCCAGCGCCAACACGGGCAGGCTGTGCAGCTGGCCAAGGGGTGGGTTGCATGAGCAGCCGCAGCGTGGTCCAGTTGCAAGCCGCTTCGGTCAAGTTGGGGCTTGCGACCGTTTTGGCGGGCATTGATATGAGCATTGCGCCCGGTGAGCGTGTGGCCTTGGTGGGCTCCAACGGCTCGGGCAAAAGCACTTTGTTGCGTTTGTTGCAGGGGCTCTTGCCCATAGCTGCAGGCCAGGTGCACCGAGACCCGAGCAGCCGTTTGGCCATGCTGTTTCAGCGACCGCATTTGCTGCGCATCTCGGCGCTCAACAATGTGACCTTGGGCATCTGGCTGGACCGCAGCTTGGGCCTGACCTGGCGTCAAGCCCGTGAGCGTGCGCTGCTGGCGCTGCAGCGTGTGGGCCTGACGGCCGTGGCCGCACAAGGCGGGCGGCAACTCTCGGGCGGTCAGCAGCAGCGTCTGGCCTTGGCCAGAGCCTGGGCGCGTCAGCCCGATGTGCTGTTGCTCGACGAGCCCACGGCCAGCTTGGACCCGCATGCCAAACGCGAAGTGGAAAACCTGATCGCTGAATTTGCACAAGGTGAGGCGCTGACCCTGATCTGGGCCAGCCACAACCTGGGCCAGGTCAAGCGTTTGGCCTCTCGTGTGATTTACCTCGAAGCCGGTCGTGTGCTGGCCGACTTGCCTGTGGATGTTTTTTTCGATGCGGCTGAGCTGTCTGTGCGCAGTCCGCAAGCCCATGCTTTTGTTCAAGGAGAACTCTCATGAAATTCCGTTTTGCATTTCGCCGTGGTTTGTTGTTCGCTGTCCTGTCGTCTGCCGCCCTGTACGCGCAGGCCCAGTCCATCGTGATGTCGTCGACCACATCGACCGAGCAGTCCGGCTTGTTTGCGCATTTGCTGCCCGCCTTCAAAAAGGCCAGCGGCATCGACATCAAGGTGGTGGCGCTGGGCACGGGCCAAGCGCTGGACACGGCGCGTCGCGGTGACGCTGACGTGGTGTTTGTGCACGACCAAGTGGCCGAAGAAAAGTTCGTGGCCGATGGCTTTGGCCTCAAGCGCTTGCCAGTGATGTACAACGACTTTGTACTGATTGGCCCCAAGGCCGACCCCGCAGGCACCAAAGGCAAAGACATCGTGGCGGCTTTGAGCAAGTTGTCTGCAGGCAATGCGCCCTTTGTCTCGCGCGGTGACAAGAGCGGCACGCATGCGGCCGAGCTGCGTTTTTGGAAAATGGCCAATCTGGCCGACAAAAAAGGCAGCGGCTACAAGGAATGCGGCTGCGGCATGGGCCCGGCTTTGAACATTGCAGCGTCTTCAGGCGGCTATGTGTTGGCCGACCGTGCTACCTGGCTCAACTTCAAGAACCGCGCCGATTTGGCCGTTTTGGTGGAGGGCGACAACCGCTTGTTCAACCAGTACGGCGTGATGGTGGTCAACCCCGCCAAGCATGCGCACGTCAAGCAGGCTGATGCGCAGAAGTTTGTGGACTGGATCATTTCGCCGGCAGGTCAGACAAGCATCAGCGATTACAAAATCGGTGGCGAGCAGTTGTTCTTCCCGAACGCTGGCAAATAAGTCACTCGCCCAAGAGGGTGAATCAGTCGCCCTTGGGGTTGCCCAGTTTGCGGTAGACCGTCGCGCGGCTGATGCCCAAGATCCGCGCCGCTTCGGCCACATTGCCACGGGCCTGGTTGACAGCTTCCCGGATCATGTGGGTTTGCACGTCTTTGAGCGCCTTGCCCGGCGCTGGCATGCCCGGGCTGTGCGCTGCGGGCGCTTGTTTGCCGGCTTCAAAGGCTTGGGTCTGCAAGCGCAGGCCCGACCACAGGGGCAATTCTTTCGGGCTGTCTGAGTGCTTGGCGGCATCGAACAAGCCCTGCCAGGCGGTGGCAAACACATCGCTGGCGTGCAGCGTCTGACCAGAGGTCTCGGAGGGCATGGACAGCATTTGACGCGCCGTCGGGTTGGCCCCCACGATGCGTCCGTCCGGGTCCAAGGTCAGCAGGCCGTCGCTGTCGTCGCCGGGCTGGTTGCCTGGCCAGTTCAGGCGCAAAACCAGGGCGTGTGAGGTGGCCAGCAGCCAGCTGTTTTCGATGCTTCGGGCCGAGCGGCGCACCAGGTGTTTGAGGGCGGGGCGCTCCACGGTTTCCACGCCGGTCAAATCCAGCATGCCGGCGCAAACGCCATCGGGCCCAAACACTGGCGCACCAGCGCAGCTGTAAACACTGGTGTCTTTGAAGAAGTGCTCACCGCGGTGCAGCCACACGGGCTGAAGCTGTGACAGTGCTGCGCTGATGGAGGTGGTGCCCACCGATTTTTCGGACAGGTCCACCCCCACGCGGGCGATCACATCGGCTCGGCGGTCTTGCCGGTCCACTGGACCGTGGACGTCGACCACAACGCCTTCGGCATTGGTCAAGATCGCAAAGTAACGGATGTCGGCAATGGCGCGGGCCAGCTCTGCCAGCACCGGCTGCGCCGCCTGGACCAAGGGCCAGCTGGCTTCTTGCACGCGGCGCATCTGCTGTGCCGACACGGCATCAAAGCCCACTTTGTGCTCGGGCTCCAGACCCATCGTGAGGCAGCGCTGCCACGATTGCATGACCCACTGGGGAACCTCGGTTCCTGGTGCGGCTTGACCATGAAACACCAAGTCCCGCGCTTGGTCGATGCGCGAGAGGCGGTCGTTGGCAGGCTGGGTCAGTGACATGTCAGGGTGTGTATCAAGTTGAGAATTGTTGAGGCAGACCTTGCTGAAACTAGGGTTTCTACTCGGGGTGTCGCGCAGAGGGCACATCAACAATGGCTATGCATTCTGATTCATAAGTGCGGCTTTGAAAAGGCTGCAACACCACCAGGAGACCTCCATGCAGAAAGTCCTGCACATCAACCCGGACAAATGCACCGGCTGCTTGCAGTGCGAAATGGCCTGTTCCTTCGAGAACTACGGCACATATGCCACCTCCAAGTCGCGCATCAAGGTGTTTGACTTCCACCACACCGGCAAAAAAGTGCCCTACACCTGCACACAGTGTGACGAAGCCTGGTGCTTGCACGCCTGCCCTGTGGAAGCGATCACTGTGGACAAAGCCACGGGCGCCAAGGTGGTCAATGAATCGACGTGTGTGGGCTGCAAGGTCTGCACCATCGCCTGCCCGTTTGGCACGATCAACTATGTGCAAGAGACCGGCAAGGTGCAAAAGTGCGACCTGTGCGGTGGTGACCCGGCCTGCGCTGACGCCTGCCCCACCGGCGCCATCACCTTCGTCGATGCCAACTGGACCGGCATCGACAAAATGAAACAGTGGGCCGACAAGTTGGGCAATCAGCCCACCGTCGCTTAATCCTCACCACCCACAAGGAGCATCACTATGTCTTGGGCTGGAAAAATCCTCCGCGTCAACCTCACGGCTGGCACCGTCACATCCGAACCGCTGAACATGGAATGGGCCAAGGCCTACCTGGGTTCACGCGGCTTGGGCAGCAAATACCTGATCAGCGAAGTCGATCCCAAAGTCGATCCGCTGTCGGCCGAGAACAAAATCATCTGGGCCACCGGCCCGCTGACCGGCACCATGGCCTCCACCGGCGGCCGTTACACCGTCATCACCAAAGGCCCGCTCACCGGGGCGATTGCCTGCTCCAACTCGGGCGGCTACTGGGGTGCCGAGCTGAAAATGGCCGGTTGGGACATGGTCATTTTTGAAGGCGCATCGGCCAAGCCGGTGTACCTCTACATCAACGACGACGTGGCCGAGCTGCGTGATGCAGGCCACCTGTGGGGCCAAAGCGTCTGGAAGACCGAGGAAATCCTCAAGTCCAGCCTGCAAGACCCGCTGCTGCGTGTCTCGAGCATCGGCAAGGCCGGTGAAAACAAGGTGCTGTACGCCGCTGTGGTGAACGACCTGCACCGTGCGGCTGGCCGCTCGGGCGTGGGCGCCGTGATGGGCAGCAAGAACCTCAAGGCCATTGCCGTGCGCGGCACCAAGGGTGTGGGCAACATCCGCGACCCCAAGGCCTT
>JACCDH011092492.1_pt1 | contig 11095 bp, 7 predicted proteins | sample 7442481 | NCBI WGS metagenome assembly JACCDH01 (sample SAMN15323433, study PRJNA562643) | freshwater metagenome | isolation source: river surface water | place: USA:Blue River Watershed | collected 2017-08-15 | reverse complement strand
TGGCGGTAGCGCAAGACATCAATTGCAAAACCATTATACTCGACAACCAAATACAACTTACCGACAAGCGTATTTTTCGTTCACTTGAACAAGCAATAACGGAGTTTGTAAACAATACGAAATGGACCAGCGATCGATTTCAACCAAACGAGCGTATTGAGTTAACCATTCAATTCATTCCAAGCAAATACGATTTACAAGGCAACTATTTCGAGGGGAATGCCCAAATTATTTGTCAACGCCCGGTATATGGAAGTAATTACACCACCAATACACTAAACGTATTAGATGAAGATTGGAAGTTTAACTATGTAGAATTTCAACGTATGGATTTCAACGAGAACAGTTTTACCTCAAACCTAACCTCGTTAGTCGCTTTTTATGTAAACTATGCGATTGGTTTAGATTACGATTCCTTCTCTCCTTTAGGCGGAACCTCTTATTTCAATAAAGCATTAATCATAGCTAATGCCGCTCAAAGTGCAGATGGAAGCAGTGGATGGAAACCCTTTCAAAAATCACTACGTACCCGTTACAACTTTATCGACAACGTTCTCAATCCCCGCTTCGAGCCCATACGACAAGCATACTACAAGTATCATCGCGAAGGATTAGACAACATGTACAAAGACCAAGAAACCGCACGTAAAGCTATTTTCGCAAGTCTTGAGTTGGTACAAAAAGTATTTAAAATTGCTCCTAACACAGCCATGCTCATTGTGTTTTTTGAAGCCAAAAGCGATGAATTGGTAAACATTTATAAAGGCGCTACTCCAACTGAAAAATCGAAAACGATTGATTTACTGAGCGAGATTAACGTTGCCAATTTAAATAAGTACGAGAAAATCAGAGGAAACTAAACACGGTTTGAAGTGTTGAAAATTAGTTGCGCAAAATCTAATGCGCCTCTCCTATTTTTGGGCATCGTATGCTAACACAATTACATATTCGCAACTACGCTATTATTAAGCAGGTTGATATTGCTTTTCATCCTAACTTAACCATCATAACCGGTGAAACAGGTGCCGGTAAGTCCATTCTAATGGGGGCTTTAAGTTTGATTTTGGGGGAGAGAGCAGACAGTAAATCGCTGTTGAATGTAAATGACAAATGTGTAATTGAAGGAACCTTTAATTTAAAGGGATATGATGTTACTTCATTCTTCGAACAAGAAGAGCTAGACTACGATACTACCTGTATTCTTCGAAGAGAAATTGCGCCAAGTGGTAAAAGTCGTGCATTCATTAATGATACACCGGTAACCCTTAATCAATTAAAAGAATTGGGCTCAATGTTGGTAGATGTAGTAAGCCAACATCAAACTTTAGATTTAAATAACAACTCATTTCAACTGCAAATGGTGGATGCCATTGCGGGAAATGAAGCCAATATCAAATCATATCAAGATACCTACAAGCAATTTAAGCATACCGAAAAACTGCTAGCCGACCTCACTGCTCAGGAAGCTCAAGCCAGAACAGATGAAGACTATTTAACCTTTATTTTAAATGAATTAACGGAGGTGAATCCGCTAGCAGACGAACAAGCTGATTTAGAAAAGCAACTGGATGTATTAAGTCATGCCGAATCTATTCAGCAAAGTGCAGGTGCCGCTTTTGGTGCTTTATCAGGTGATGAGCAAAGTGTTTTAGATGCCTTGCGTCAATTAAAATCGGTGTTAAGCAATGGATCAAAATACCACCAAGGCTTAGGTGATTTGGTTAAGCGCATTGATTCGAGCGTGATTGAGTTAAAAGATGTGGCAGATGAATTAGCCGCTATTGCAGAATCAACACAAGCTAATCCGCAAGAACTTGAGCGCATTGAAACCCGATTACAGGTACTTTTCAACTTGCATAAAAAACACCGAGTAGCCAACAATGAAGAGCTACTCCAATTTATGCAAAGCGTTCAAGAAAAATTAACCAATATTGGTTCGTTAGCCTCGCAAATAGAAGAACAGCAAGCCACACTCGCCAAATTAGAAAAGGCATTGACCAAACACGCTGAAGAGCTCAGTAAGAAACGTAAAAAGGCCATTCCACAAATTATGGAGCAAGTGAATGTGTTGTTGAATAGAGTGAAAATGCCTGATGCGCAAATCAACATCTCTCAAGAAGAAAGTATTGCATTTGGCCCAACAGGAAAGGACCATATTGAATTATTATTTGCTGCCAATAAAGGCTCAGCGTTTCAACCCATACAAAAGGTAGCAAGTGGCGGTGAGTTAAGCCGTTTAATGCTTTGTATTAAATCGTTAATAAGCGACAAAGTAGCCTTACCTACTATTGTGTTTGATGAAATTGATACAGGAATAAGCGGAGAAGCTGCGCTTAAAGTAAGTGAAGTATTGAAAGAACACGCAAATAAACATCAAGTAATTGCCATTACTCACCTACCGCAAATTGCAGGTAAAGCAGATGCACATTTGTTCGTTTATAAAACATCTGATGCAGTAACCACACATACACATATCAAGTCATTAAGTGAGCAAGAGCGTGTGGAGGAAATTGCACGAATGATGCACGGTGCAAATCCATCTGAAAAAGTATTGGAAGCAGCCAAAGAGCTAATGAAAAGTTAGTCGCTGCGGTAAGCTAATAACGTTCGAAACAACATATCACTTAAAAAGGTGCGCACATAAGCTTGTTGCTTACTTCTACCTATATCAGTTAAGTTAGGTAAATGCTCCACAAAAAATTGTTGTGCGTGCGAAGTTTCGATAAGTGTACTACTTAGCGAATTAGGATAAGGATAATTGGGGGCATATTTATTAATTAACGAGGCAATACGAGAACACAACTCTTTGTATGGTTTAAAGACCTGGTTTTTATTAATCTCATTTACTTCTTTTACTAAGTATGCTTTGCTGCTCTCTGCAATAACAATTTGGTTGAGATAAGCTTTATTATACTCTTCAAAACCTGCTAAATCGGGCAAATCTGCCGTTAATAACTCTACCACTTTTCGTAATTGCTCATCAGGTTGTTTCACCTGCTCAATTTGTTGTACCACCAAGTATTCCATATACGACCAATACCAATTAAGGATATACAACAACAACATATGTTTGTTTTCGAAATAGCGATAAACAGAAGCCTCTGTTGTTTTTACATCGGCAGCTAACTTCTTAAAAGTAAATGCCTCAAACCCCAATTCATGTATTAAATCAATAGAACGTTTAAGCATACGTTTCCCCAACGCAGAGCTTTCGGGATCGCGTAGATAAATCTTTTTGTTAACTTCTATTGTTATGCGATATTGCATTATGTATATGAAAACAAAAGTAAAACCTTAACAGATAAATAAAAATTAAATATTTACGATAGTATTACTATTATTTAAAATAGTGGTATTATTTTTGATAAAATACTTCACATGACAGAATCTATATCAGCGTTTAATCGATTCATTCGATTATTGAAGTTAGAACGAGAAGAAATTACCTCGATTTACTTCTTCGCCATAATCAGTGGTCTAGTTCAGCTAACATTACCTTTGGGCGTTCAAAGTATAGTTGGAATTCTGATGGGTGCTACACTGGTAACTTCTGTATACGTATTAATAGCCATTGTAGTTTTCGGTGTACTCATTGTAGGTGTTACTCAAATAAATCAAATGCGCATCATTGAAAAAGTACAGCAACGTCTTTTCACCCGGTATGCATTTGCTTTCACCCAAAAACTTCCTCAAGTTGATTTGAGTGAACACAGTGACATATACTTTCCGGAGAAAACAAATCGCTTTTTCGACACACTGACTATTCAGAAAGGATTAGCTAAAATCTTACTCGATTTGCCACTTGCAAGTATTCAAATTGTTTTCGGGCTAACCTTACTAGCATTGTATCATCCAATTTTCATTGGCTTTGGTGCATTATTACTAATACTACTCGGGTTTATGTTGAAATACACGGGAAAGGTTGGTTTAGAAACAAGTGTAAAAGAAAGTAGCTACAAATACAAGGTGGCAGGTTGGCTGCAAGAAATTGCACGGTACATCAATACATTCAAATTTAACGGAAAAACAGAATACCACTTAGAACGAACCAATCAAGATTTAATCCACTACTTGGACGCTCGCACTAATCACTTCAAAGTGTTGTTATCACAATACCGTTTATTGGTAGGCTTCAAAATTATTGTTACGCTAACCATGCTCTCTGTAGGCACTTATTTGGTGTTGAATCAACAATTAAACATCGGTGAGTTTATTGCTGCAGAAATTGTGATTCTGAGTGTGATTGCAGCCAGTGAGAAACTCATAAACCGTTTGGAGAGTTTCTATGATTTGCTCACAGGTTTAGAGAAACTGGAGTTTATTACAGATTTAAAAGAGGAGCAGGAAGGTGGCGTTACTTATCAACCTACTGAACAAGGAACTGAAGTAGAGTTTGAAAACCTAACGTTCGCATACCCGGGTAAAGCTCCAATCTTACATCGCCTTAGTGGGCACGTAAAGCCGGGAGAATTAGTTGGAATACACGGTGCTAATGGAAGTGGTAAATCAACCTTATTGAAAATTTTTGCAGGTATCCTACCTCCCACTTCCGGAAAACTGTTAGTGAATCGTATTCCGTTGGCTAATTATAGTTTACTATCTTATCGTTCACAGTGTTCACTATTTGCTCCGGAGAGCGGTATTTTCAGTGGAACCGTTCTCGATAATATTACGTTGGGCGATAACTCTATCTCTGCTCAACAAATCATAGCACTATGTGATCAATTAGGTTTAACAGATTTTGCCGCATCATTTGATAAAGGATTCGCTACCAAACTAAGTATAGGTGGTCAACAATTAGACTTCTCAACTTCAGCACGCATACTTTTATTGAGAGCGTTAATTAAACCTGCTCAACTGTTGTTGTTGGATGACCTAAGCGTTTACTTTAACGCAAGTACACAACAACGTATTTTAGCTTACTTAAAAAGCGAACGTAAAAATACCACCATCATTCTAATTTCGGAGGAGACTAGTGTTTTGGGCGAATGTAAACACCAACTTCATTTCACCACCCAAGCATAACGCATATGAAGAAGTTATACAGCGCATATCAGCATATTTACCATCACGACCACAAAAGTTCAATCAAGTATTGGTTTATTGGCGGAGGCATATTTGTGTTAGTTCTATTGTTTTTACCGTGGACCCAAACCATTACCGCCAAAGGTTCTGTAACAACCTTGTATCAACAAGATAGACCACAAGAAATCAACTCACCCATACCCGGAAAAATTATGAAGTGGTGGGTGAAAGAAGGAGATTTTGTGAAAGCCGGTGATACCATTTTGCAATTAGCTGAGGTAAAAGCAGATTATTTAGATCCCAATTTAATAGAGCGAACTCAACGCCAACTAGATGCTAAATTGGGTTCAATTAGTTTTTACCGCAGTAAAGTTTTGGCATACGATGCACAAATTAGAGCACTAAGCCAAGGGCGTATTTTAAAAATTAAACAACTAGAGAATAAGCTAGTACAATTAAATAGTAAACTAAAAGCAGAGCAAGCTGAGTTAAAAGCTGCAAGCAACGAATACAATTTGAGCGCTGATCAATATGAGCGTCAAAAGAAAATGTTTGCCGAAGGTTTAGTTTCTCAAACACAATTGCAACAACGTGACATCGCTTTGCAAAATTCGTTATCAAAAAAGCAAGTGATTGAAAATAAGATAGCTCAAACACAACAAGAAATAACGAATAACCGTACCGAACAACAAAGTGCTCAACAAGAGTACGAAGAAAAGATTAACAAGGCAGAAAGTGAGCGCTTACAAAGTTTAAGTCAAATTGCACAAAGCGAGGGTGAAATTGCTAAACTAGAAAATGTAGTGACGAACTACAACTTACGTAATGCGATGTACTTTGTTTTAGCTCCTCAGGATGGACAAATTGTTCAGGCTAAAAAATCAGGTGTGGGCGAAATTGTGAAAGAGAGTGAACACATCACCATGATTGTTCCTAACCAGGTTAACTACGCAGTGGAGATGTTTGTTCGTCCAATTGACCTACCATTAATTAATATTGGTCAGGAAGTGCGTTTTATGTTTGATGGTTTCCCAACTATTGTGTTTAGAGGATGGCCACAAGCCAGCTATGGAACGTTTACAGGTAAAATTATTGCATACGAGAACACTATTGGCCAGAACGGATTATTCCGCGTATTGGTTGCAGAGGATTCGACAGCTAAAAAATGGCCTCCCGGAATAAAAATTGGTTGTGGCGCACAAGCTATTGCTTTACTTAACGATGTGCCCGTGTGGTATGAGTTGTGGCGAAACATTAACGGCTTCCCTCCTGACTATTATGTAGTACAAGAAAAAACGGACAAGAAGAAATGAAACTAAATCATATTTGGATTTGCTTGTTTCTTTTGTTTGGCCTAAGTAATATAAAGGCTCAGGATACAGCTACGCTTAATGTGGAGCAATTACTCGGATTGGTGAAAACATACCATCCGGTGGTAAAACAAGCTTACTTAAACACCCAAATTGCGAAAAACGAAATAACTATAGCCCGTGGCGCATTCAACCCACTCATTAACTACTATTTAGGGAGCAAAAAATTAGGCAACGAACTTTACTACGATGTAAATTCTGCCAAGGTTACGTTGCCTACTTGGTATGGCATTGAGGTATCAGCCGGAATAGATAACAACATTGGTGAGCGTTTGGACCCTAGTGTAACCACAGGAGAAACAGGTTTTGCAGGTTTAAGCGTGCCATTGGCAAAAAACCTGGTTACTGACAAGAGAAGAACAGCATTGCGTCAGGCTAAACTTTTCAGAGAAATGGCCTTAACAGAACAACGTGCCCTCATCAACGATTTATTGATGGATGCGTCAGAGGCTTATTGGCATTGGGCAAGAAGCTATCAACACCTTCAGCTCCTTAACAACGGGGTTAAAACGAACGAAACAAGACTTGAATTGGTAAAGAAGTCGGTTGTGAATGGTGAACGTCCATCCATTGATACAGTGGAGGCCACGAGCCAACTTCAAAACTTTAAATACCAACGAAGTGTATATGAGGTAGAGTATAAAAATGCAACATTGGCACTCTCTGCCTTTTTATGGAAAGAGGACGCAACACCATACGTACTTCCTGAATTTGTAACTCCCTTTCCTTCAAAAGACAGTGCCTTTTACCAATTAGGTAATCAACTCTCGCTGGCAGATTTAACCGAACGAGCTAAGGCGCATCCAAATTTGGCTTACTACGATTTGAAGTTAAATTCATTGAACCTTGAAAAACGACTCAAGTTTCAAGAGCTATTACCAAAAGTAGATGTTGGCTATTACACACTAAGTAAATCAGGTAAATGGGCATCAACCAATTCCGAATTTAGTGGTAACCAACAATATGGATTGAAAGTGGAAATGCCCCTCTTTTTCTCACAAGGAAGAGGAAGCTATAATCAAGCGAAACTAAAAATACAGCAAACTACTCTAGAACAAACCTACAAATCCCAGTTAATAGCAATTAAGGTGAAGCAATACTTTAATGAATTAGCTGCACTTAAAGAACAAATAGAAATTCAAGAAGCTAACTACCAAAACTACCTCACACTTCAGCGTGCGGAGGAGTCGCGCTTTTTCCATGGCGAAAGCTCATTGTTCCTTATAAATAGCCGTGAAATTAAATCGATGGAGGCATTTGAAAAACTCATTACACTTAAAACCAAGTACTTCAAAACCATTTATGCCTTGCAATGGAGTGCCGGTTTGCTGCAACAATAGGTAAATAGGTGGTAACCCAAGGAGGAAGCACCTGCTTACATTAACTTTTAATCACACTATTTAATCGCTGAAAATCAAATACTTAATACGAGAGTAGGTGATTTGAGTAGGGTTATTAACATCACAAAAAACAGCTAATGCTTGATTTTTAGGGTATTTTATCGTTAGTTTTACCTTATAAATTCTAACACGCACATCTATGTGTCAACTTATCATTGGCCATGTTTCTGAAAACACGGCAAAAATTTGGGTCAAAGGCATTGCAAACAACGAGAGTACTTCAACGCTTACCGCTCAAATTACCCTCAAAAGTGATCTTCAAACCATTTCTCAAAACCTAACCATATATAAACACAATAACTTTATTGGTGTTCAAGAATTTTCGGAACTTAACCCAGACGACAGCGGTTTAATTAGATTACTTTATACTGTAGAAGTTGCCTTCAAAGACATTGCCGGAGTACCGATTGGCATGCCAAGTCGAGGAAGTTTCAATACTGTTCCTCGTGTGGAGTATCCGATGAACTTTTTATTGGGAAGCAACTTGGTTCACCGCACTGATGAGGACGGCAAGCGTGCATTTAAAAACTTAAATAACCTGCGTAAACTAGATAAGCCGGCTTTTATGATCCATGCAGGTAACCAAATTTATGTTGATGCGCCAGCTTCTCAAGAAACAATACAGTCGGATAGCTACAATAAACGCTATTTAGAAACATGGAAAAGTCGCGAAGCTGCGGAGTTTTATGGAAGAATTGCAAACTATACTGCTATAAACGACCACGAATTGTACTTCCGTTTTGCAAATGATGTAGAATATGATTACAAAACTGCTTCTTATTATCTGAGAGAAGCTCTTCCTTCCTACCGCTCGTTTCAACACAGCAGAAATCCACACACATTTCAAGAAAACAAACTTTACTATTCATACACTTACGCAGGTAAAGCATTCTTTGTTATGGACACCCGTGTAGAACGTTACCAGTTTGTAAAACAAGGACAGAAGCGTCAAATGATAAGTGAAGAACAGATGGAGGCTTTTAAAAACTGGTTGTTAGAGCATAAAGATGTTCCAAAATTTGTGGTGTCGTCTGTACCGTTCATCACTATCAAGGAAACTGACTACAGCGAATATTGGAGCTCAGAAGCGTTCATCGACCAGAAAGAACAAATTCTCTCGTTCATCAAACTTCATCGCGTTGGTAAACTGGTTTTCCTTACCGGACAAGGTAATGCGGCCTTGCACAGTAAATTGATTTTAAAAGTTGGTGTGGCTGAAACATTAACCATTCACGAACTTATGACAGGTGCTTTGTCTCATTACGAGGCGGGTTTATCAAACTATGATGATTTTATTTGGGAACATCGTAATCGCAACATGGAACTAGACTATGAGTATAAGTTAGAGCGTGGTGCAGGCCAAGCGGATCCAAGTGTGATGAGTGTAAGTATCAGAAACAATGCAATTACCTACAAAGCATACTCCACCCGATATATGGTGTACGAAGATGAAGTACCTCCGGTAATTTTAGAAGGTAGCATTGAGTTTTAGACTGTGAAAAACTTGGGCACAACCAATCGTATAATTTGACAAATTCATAGTATGAACTGTGGTTAAAGATTATATCTTGACCACGTGAAAGTTATTCGTTTACTACTTAGTTTTTACCTATTGGGATACGTGTGCTGTGGTTATGTTACTGCACAAGATTTTTCTTATTCCATTATTCCAATCCCTCAATCCATTGTTTATCAAACCCAAACTATTCAGCTCTACCAACCGCTTACTTTAAATGATGCTTCTGAGCTGTTTAAAAATGAAATTAATTGGTTACATAAGCATGGTGAGCAACAAACGGGTATATCTATTTCATTATCAAATCACACAGCAAAAAAGAACAGAACTAAAAACATTAAAACCGCTATTACCTTAACACACGATAGTAAATTGAGCGATGAGGCCTATGCAGTGGTAGTGAATGAAAAAGGAATACAATTAAAGTCGGGTTCGAACAAGGGAATGTTTTACGCTATACAAACCTTGTTACAGATGATTAACTCTTCTCCGAATTTAACATTCAGATATGTTCACATTCAAGATCAACCTAAATTAAAATGGAGAGGAATGCACTTAGATGTTTCGCGCCATTTTTTCTCCGTTCAAGAAGTAAAAAGTTACATTGATTATTTAGCTATGTATAAGCTCAATGTATTTCATTGGCATTTAACTGATGATCAAGGTTGGCGAATAGAAAGTAGGCGTTTCCCTAAACTTACCCAACTTGGTGCTTGGCGCAATGGTAGCATGGTTGGTCGTTATAGCGACCATCGTTTTGATAGCATCAGATATGGTGGATTTTACACTCAAGCTGAGATAAAAGAGGTTGTTGCGTATGCGACTGAAAGACACATTACCGTTGTACCCGAAATTGAAATGCCCGGTCACGCGCTTGCAGCACTTGCGGCTTATCCCCAATACTCTTGCACCGGAGGGCCATTTGCCGTAGGCCAAATGTGGGGTGTTTTTGATGATGTGTTTTGTGCCGGAAATGATAGTACATTTTTCTTTTTACAATCCATATTGGATGAAGTGATGGATTTATTTCCTTCCAACATGATTCATATTGGTGGTGATGAATGCCCAAAAACCAGATGGAAAAGTTGTGCTAAGTGCCAATTAAGAATGCAACAACAAGGGTTAAAAAATGAGCATGAGCTGCAGAGCTATTTCATTCAACGAATGGAGAAATACATCAACTCAAAAGGTAGAAAAATTATTGGCTGGGATGAAATTTTGGAAGGTGGACTCGCTCCAAATGCAGCAGTAATGAGTTGGCGAGGAAAAGAAGGCGGTATTGCTGCGGCTCAATTAAAACATCATGCAGTAATGACTCCCGGAAAACCTTGTTACTTTGATCATTATCAAAATCCGGAAACACAATCGGAACCCATAGCTATTGGTGGACTAAACACATTGCAAGATGTATACATGTACAAACCTATACCAGAAGAATTATCTATTGAAGAACGCACCTATATTTTAGGTGCACAAGCTAATGTGTGGACCGAATACATGACCTCATTCTCTCAAGTTCAATATATGGCATTGCCACGCATGGCTGCTTTGTCTGAAACCCTTTGGAGTAATTCAACCGATAAAAACTACTCACAATTTATAAAACGCTTAACGGTGCAGGTAAAGCAATTGGATCGATTGAACGTAAACTACTGTAAACTTTTCTTATCAAAACCATGACACGCAGAAGAAACTTTATCAAAACTTCGTTGGGGCTAGCAGGTGCAACACTTCTTGATCCACTATCTGCATTAGCAGAAACGACTGTGAAGTATGCTCCAACC
>JACCDH010972146.1_pt1 | contig 11095 bp, 10 predicted proteins | sample 7442481 | NCBI WGS metagenome assembly JACCDH01 (sample SAMN15323433, study PRJNA562643) | freshwater metagenome | isolation source: river surface water | place: USA:Blue River Watershed | collected 2017-08-15 | reverse complement strand
TCGTAGACCAGCACGCCCGGCGGCAGCGGATGCAGCCCGTGGCGCGACAGTTCGGCCTCGAGCTCGGCCTCATCGACCGGCTGCGTCTCGACGGTCTCGGTCATCCGGCGCAGGAACTGCAGGATCGCGAGGATCACGCCCACGTTCACCGCTACCACGAGGTCGGCGAACACGGTCAGCAGGAAGGTGATTACGAGAATCAGCCGGTCGGCCCTGGGCGCCGTCTTCAGCAGGTGCGCGAAATGGCGCACCTCGCTCATGTTCCAGGCCACCACGAACAGGATGGCCGACAGCACCGCCAGCGGAATGTCGGACGCCAGCGGCGCGAGGAACAGCAGTATCGCCACCAGCAGCAGCGCATGCACGATGCCGGCCAGCGGGCTGGTCGCACCGTAGCGAATGTTGGTGGCCGTGCGCGCGATCGCGCCGGTGGCGGCAAAACCGCCGAACAGCGGCGCGACCAGGTTCGCGATGCCCTGCCCGATCAGTTCCTGGTTCGCGTCATGCCGGGTGCCGGCCATGCCGTCGGCGACGACGGCCGACAGCAGTGCCTCGATCGCGCCCAGCATCGCGATCGTGAAGGCAGGACCGATCAGCGCCAGCCATTGCGACAGCGGCAGCTCCGGTATCGCAAATGCCGGCAGCCCGGTCGGTATGCCGCCAAAGGCCGAGCCTATCGTGGCCACGCCCGGCAACTGCAGCGCTTGCTGCAGCAGGGTGACGGTCACCATGGCCACCAGCGGCGCCGGCATACGCGCGAGCCACGTCACGCGCGATGCGAACACCACCAGCAGCAGGCCGATGGCGCCCAGCCCCAGCGTCGGCCAGTGCACCGCAGGCAGCGCCTGCATCAGCTGCCAGAGCTTTTCATGGAAATGTTCGCCCGAGGGGCGTGGCAAGCCGAGGAAGTCGCTCCATTGCCCGACGAAGATGATCACGGCGATGCCGGCCGTGAAGCCGACGATCACCGGGGCGGGGATGAAGCGGATCACGCCACCCATGCGCGCCACGCCCATCAGCAACAGGATCAGCCCGGCCATCAGGGTGGCGACCTGCAGGCCGGCGATGCCGTAGCGCGCGGTGATGCCGGCCAGGATGGCGATGAAGGCGCCGGTGGGACCGGCAATCTGCAGGCGGCTGCCGCCGAGCACCGAGATCAGGCCACCGCCGATGATGGCGGTGTAGATGCCCTGCTCCGGCCGCGCACCGGACGCGATGGCGAAGGCCATCGCCAGCGGCAGTGCGACCACACCCACCACCAGGCCGGCGACGATATTCGGCATCCAGTGGGCTCGGGCCAGCAGCCCCGAGCGATGGGCTTCGAGCAGCGCGATCATGCGCCCATCATAGCCGAGCCCGAGGGCGTTTCAATCGGCACTGGCCGAGGACTGCAGCGCCGCGTGTTTGCGGGCGCTCAGGCCAACGAGAATACGACCGCCGTCACATCGTCGCGCCGCAGTTCGCTGCCCTGCCACTGCTGCAGGCTGTCGCGCATGCGGCGGGCAATGGTATCGGCCGATTCGCCGCGACTGGCTTCGAGCAGCTGTACCAGCCGGCGATAGCCGTACGCGCGGCGCGATTTGCCATCGCCGTTGCCGTCGCTGCCGATCTGGTCGGTGAAGCCATCGGAGACGATCACGAAAGTGCTGCCGCTGGCGTAGTCGATGCGTTGCAGCGTTGGCGTTTCCGACGGCGGCTGCTGGTAGCCGAGCGACACGCGCGAGGGCTGCAGGCGGTCGACGCGGCCATCCGGCCACAAGTGCAGCAGGCCGAGCTTGGCGCCGGCGAATTCGAGCACGCGCTGCCGCTTGTCGATGCGCACCATCGCCGCATCGCAGCCATCGTCGCTTTCGGCTTGCGCGCTGTCCTGGTTGAGGCCGATGCGCAGCGCGCGGTCGAGTCGCATCAGCGCCGCCGACGGATCGAGATCGGGATCGGTCGCGAACATACGTTCGAGCGAGGTCGAGATCAGTACCGACAGCATCGCGCCCGGCACGCCATGGCCGGTACTGTCGGCCACTGCAAGCGCCACCTGTCCCTGTGCGTTGGGCAAGGACACCCACCAGAGATCGCCGCCGATCGTGTCGCGCGGCTCCCAGATCGCATGGATGGACGCGAACTGGCCATCGAGGCGCTGCGCGCGCGGCAGCTGCGCCTTCTGCAGACGGCTGGCATAGTTGATCGAATCGACCACCATCTCGTGCTGCTGCTCGACCTGGGCCATGCTGTCGGCCAGCTCGCGCGTGCGCTCGGCGACGGTCGCTTCGAGCACCTGGTTCTGGTTCTGCATCAGCTCGGCCTGGGCCTGGATGTTTTCCTTCAGCTCCTGCTGCAGCCAGCGGTTCTTGCTGAACACGGCCAGCGCCATGATCAGCGCCTCGCAGCAGACGCCAATGGCTTGCGCGGTGTTCGGGTTCTGGATGAAGTAGCCAAAGCCGGTCTTGGGCAGCAGCGTGAACGGCGACGGCACATTGATCAGGCCGAGGAAGAAGATGAAGCGGAAGATGATGTAGGGGATCATCGCCAGCATGAAGAACTTCGCCACGCGCAAACCCTGCCGGTAGCGCAGATACGCGCAGACGTAGATCGTGCCCAGCGTGATGAGGATGCCGCCCCACAGCGGCAGCCACAATGCCTTCACGCCCAGCCCGTGTTCGACGAAGAACAGCACGAACAGGTGCAGCACCGTGAACCCGAGGTAGACATTGGTCAGCATGAAGGCGCGCGGCATGCGCGACTTCATCTCGAGGAAATTGCGCGCGAAGATCACGTAGCCCATCGACTGGCAGTACGCGAGCGAGGTCAGCAGGATGTTCGCATGGCTGACCTTGCCGAAGTGACCGGTGCCGATGTCGACATAGAACTCGAACAGGCGCACGCCGTCATGCACCGGCAGGCTGGAAGCGGACAGCAGCGCAAACATGATCCAGGTCGCATACGCGACGCTGGTACGGTCGCGGTTGTGATACGCGGAAGCCCAGCCGAACACGACCAACGCGCACAACACGCCGGTCAGGATACCCTCGAGGTGCAGGCCGTAGCGGCGCAGTTCCAGATAGCGGGGATGATCGATGAACTGCACCCCGAAGCCCGCTGGCTGCAGGTTATCGTTCGGTACCAGACGGGTCAGTACCTGCACCTTCTCGCCGCGCCGCAACGTGAACACCGGCCACTGGCTGGACTCGGTGGTGGCCGCGCTCACGAAGGGATTGGTATTGCCGAGCTGCGCAAGCGGCACCCAGTACAACGATGCCTGCCTGAGCGCCTGCCGACTGCCCTGGCCATCGATGACGAAGCTGAAGCCTTCATACCAGCCCGGTGCATCGACGCGCAGTTCGCGATCGACATCGAGCCGGCTGTCGATCTCGCTGAGCACCCAATAATGGCTGCCCGGCTTCGGCGTACCCAGCGACTTCGCCGGCGCGAATGCCTGCTGGCGCGACAGCACAGCGTCGACCGTCAGGCTACCGTCAGGGTCTTCGAGCACCCTCGCCGACTTGTCGGCAAAGATGATGGGCGTGCTCGCATCGACCTGCACTGCTGCGGCATGGCCATGCCATCCTGCAAAACCAAGACTGGCCAGCAGCAAGAGCCGCCCAATCCGCACACGGGTAACCACATTTAGCATCTTGATATTCTTCTTGGAGTGCGACGCGTTTCAATGAAATTGCCTGTGGGCAATTCACATCGAAATCTAGCACAATGCAGCCTCTGCACAGCACCGCCCCGTACGACAACGCCACCCCGTGAAGAAGAACATCGCCATCTTTCTGCACCACCCGATCTGCTCGACGGAGTCGGTGAACGGGATCGTCAAGGCGCTGTCGCCGGCGTACGACTTGCGCATCTTCACCAAGCACGCGGTGCACGAGGGATTCTTCGATGATGTGGACCTCGTGATCTTCCCGGGCGGCTACGGCGATGCCGGAAAGTTCGACCATGCGCTGAAGGCGAACGCCCCGGAGGTCAAGCGCTTCCTGCGTCGTGGCGGCAAATACCTGGGTATCTGCATGGGCGCGTACTGGGCCGATGCCTATTACTTCGACATCCTCAGAGAGACGCGCGTGCAGCAGTACATCAAGCGGCCGCGCGCCGACATACGCTCATCCTATGGCACGACGCTGCCCGTCAACTGGCAAGGCAAAGCACAGCGCATGTACTTCTATGACGGCCCGACCTTCGTCGGCGGCAGCTTCGACACCATCGCCACCTATGCCAACGGCGATCCGATGGCCATCGTGCAGGGCCACATCGGCCTGATCGGCTGTCACCTCGAGAGCGAGCAGTTCTGGTACCAGCGCAAGTACATGCAGCCGCACTGGCATCAGGGCGAACATCATCGCGCGCTGCTGCAATACGTCGCCGACCATTTGCTGGGCGAGCCACAGCTGGCCTTGTTCTGATCACGCTTGCACACGATGGTGTCCTTGATCGCAAACACCGAGACGATTTCGGCATTGCCATGACCTGTCGCCGGCGCTGCTGCCAGCGGCGCCGTGGTCAAAGCAAACAAGCTCTGCAGGCAGAGCCGCAGGCGTAAGAGTGGTGCCGCTCAGGACTCGACAGGATGGCTCTGGTCGAGACTGTACATCACTGCGGTGACCAGGACGGCGGCAATCGGCCCGGCGAACGGATGCACGATGCCGACGACGACCGGCGCAATCAGCACAAAATAGCGCAGGCCGGTGCTGTAGAACAGGCCGGCCTTGCGGACATAGTTTTCGCCGATCGGGATCCACGCACGCTTTTCCAGCGCATCGGCAGGCATGCCGGCGATGAAACTGGCATGCGTGTAATAGCGCACTGCCATCACCGACGACACCAGCGACACGAACAGGAACAGCAGCAGCACCAGTTCCAGCAGATGACGCGGCGTCAGCAGGTCGGCCGCGGTGATGCCATCGGCCGCCATCGCATTAAAGGATGGCGCGGCCAGCGAGATCGAGCCCATCAGCGCCAGCGCCGCAGTGGAGGCCGTCATCGTCGCCGACATCAGCGAATTGCGCAGCGTCTGCACGGCAAGGATCTCGGTGCCCGCGCGGCGCGCAATCGCGTCGAACCAGATCGCACGCAAGTGCGCATGGCTGCTGCGCGCAACGCCGTGAGGATTGACGCGCTCGGCGATCGTCAGCAGCCCCTGGTAGAGCACCAGGACGACGATGGTGACCAGCGTCGGCCACCATTGCGCGACATCGAACGGGATCAAGGGGTCCCGGTTCCGGCTGACGTATCCGCAGCCGCATCGGTGGCGGCGCGCTTTTCCAGCAGCTCGAAGATGGCCATGCCGGCGATCATGGCCAGCACGAACAGCACGGCCTTGATTTCGCCCGCACCGACGGCAACGATGCCCGGACCGGGGCAGAAACCACCGATGCCCCAGCCTATGCCGAACAGCACGCTGCCCAGCACCAGACGGCGATCGATGTGCACATTGCGCGGCAGCTTGAGCTCGACACCCAGCATGGTCTCCATGCGGTTGTGCGCGACACGGAAGGCGAACACGCCGACGCCGATTGCACCGGCCATCACCAGCGCCAGTGACGGGTCCCAGTTGCCGGCGAGGTCAAGGAAGCCCTTGACCTTGGCAGGGTTGGCCATGCCGGCCACGATCAGGCCGATGCCGAACACCAGCCCGGACAGGAAAGCAGTGAACAGAGTCATGTACGCTCCTCAGAAATTGAGCAAATGGCGCGTCACGAACACCGTTGCAAAGCCGGCGACCATGAAGCACAGGGTTGCGACCAGCGAACGGAGCGAGAAGCGCGACAGGCCGCACACGCCATGGCCGCTGGTGCAGCCGCCGCCGTAACGCGTGCCTATGCCGACCAGCAGGCCAGCCAGCACCAGGGCGCCATCGCTGGCGTCGATCGTGCGCTCGGGCAGGACGGCGAACAGCGCATACAGCGTCGGCGCCAGGACCAGGCCGAGCAGGAAGGCGATGCGCCATGCGGCATCACCGGGCTCGCGCTTGAGCAAGCCGCCGAGGATGCCGCTGATACCGGCGATGCGGCCATTGAGCAGCACGAACATCGCCGCGGCGATGCCGATCAGCACGCCGCCCGCCAACGCCCACCATGGTGTAAAGGCATTCCAGTCTATGGTCATCGTTTACTCCTTGGGACAGTAAGTCATGTACAGCGCGCCCAGCACCTGCAGCAGCTCGGGGTCGGTGACGCTGTAATAAATACGGCGACCATCGCGGCGGGTGCTGACCACGCCTTCGTTGCGCAGCACGCCCAGCTGCTGCGACAGGGTCGGCTGGCGAATGTCCAGCGCCTCTTCGAGATCCTGCACGCAGAGTTCGCCCTGCGACAGCTGGCACAGCAGCAGCAGGCGGTCTTCGTTGGCCATCACGCGCAGCGCGCGCACGGCCTTCTGGGCAGCAGCGCGCAGCTTGTCGGTATCCAGCGAATCATGAAGGGCAGCCTCGTGAGCACCCTGCGGTTCAATTTCGGTAATTGCCATGAGAAACTATTGTCAAATGCGGCCGCAACGGAAAATGTGACAGCGTCGGCAATATTATATGAGCGAATATAATATTTTGCTTGCGCCCGCTTCCCCCGCGAGATTTGCGGGTTTTTGCGGGCTTGCCGGTACTCTCCATGGCAGGCCGGCCCTGAGCGGCACAGCGTGCCGATACCTGACGAGGACATTCATGCCATTGCGACTTCCCCCGCGCCCCTCCATCCGCCTGGCTGCGCTGGCACTGCTGCTGGCGACCGGCGCCGCGCTGGCCGACGAATCGCGCATCGCGACGCAGGCGCTGCGCTGCTCGGCCGTGTTTGCGGTGTTCATCGACGCCAATGCCGACGACGCGATGCTGTCGGCCAAATTCCGCAAGGCGCAAAGGATTTTCGACGAAGTCTATGCGGGCGAGCGCCGCAACAAGAGCGCGGAAGCGGGCCCCGAAATCGCCGACAAGCGTGCTGCGCTGCTGAAGGAATTCCGCGACCACTTCAAGGAGCGCGAGCCCTACCTGCATGAAGAAGGCGTGCTGTGCGGCGCATGGGCGGAAGGCTTCCTGTCTCAGGGGGAGAACTGGGCCTTCATCCCGGTGATACCGAAGGTGATCGCGCAGAGCGCGCGTGACGAGTACAGCCGTCTCGGGCCGCCCTCGTTCACGCGCTGGTACGGCAAGTGATCAGGCGCGGGCGCCGAGACTAACAGGCAGCGGGTTTCAGCCAATGTCGACGCGCTGGCATCGGCCAGGATCAGGGATGCGGCTAGACATTTAACGACACCCGCCGCGCATGCAGCTGGTCGATGTCAGCCCAGCGCTGCTAAAGTGAGGCCCGCGTGCCGCTGGTGCGCCAACAAACATCACAACAAGACCAACACGGAGACCTTCATGAGCAGCAGCCCCCGCCTGCCCGCGCGCTACGACCACGTCGGCAGCTTCCTTCGCCCTTCCTACCTTCTGGCCGCACGCGCCGAGCGCAAGGCCGGCAAGATATCGGCCGAAGAACTGAGCAAGGTCGAGGACAAGGCGATCACGGAGATCGTCAAGTTCCAGGAATCGATAGGCTTGAAGAGCATCACCGACGGCGAGTTTCGCCGCACGTATTTCCATATCGATTTTCTCGAGCAGCTGGGCGGCGTGAAGACCGACGTGCCGGTGCTGGTCAAGAAGGCCGATGGCAGCGAGGAGCTGGCGCCGCCGGTCATGCGCGTGATCGACAAGGTGCGCCACACGAAAGACATACAGCGGGCGGATTTCGACTACCTGAAGTCGCAAATCGGCACCGGCAGCACCGCCAAGGTGACGATCCCGTCGCCGACCATGCTGCACTTCCGTGGCGGGCGCGCTGGCATCAGTCGAGAGCACTATCCCGAACTGGATCCGGATTTCTATCAGGACGTGGCGAACGCCTATGGCGATGAGTTGCGCAGCCTGGCGGCTGCCGGTTGCACCTATGTACAACTGGACGATACCAATCTCGCCTACCTGTGCGATCCGCAGATGCGTGAAGCGGCGCGCGCACGTGGTGATGATCCGAACGAACTGCCGCGCCGTTACGCGAGCTTCATCAACCGCGTGGTCGAGCAAAAGCCCGAGGGCATGCTGCTGGCAATGCACCTGTGCCGCGGCAACTTCAAGAGCACGTTCGCAGCCTCCGGCGACTATGAACCCGTAGCCGAGGCGCTGCTGTCCGAGATGAAGCTGGACGCCTACTTCCTCGAGTATGACGATGACCGCAGCGGCGACTTCCGGCCGCTGCGCTTCCTGCCCAAAGGCAAGACCGTGGTACTCGGGCTGGTCACGACCAAGTTCGGCCAGATGGAAAGCAAGGACGACCTGAAGCGCCGCATCGATGAAGCGGCACGCTACGCACCGCTGGAGCAGCTGGCGCTGTCGCCACAGTGCGGCTTCTCCAGCACCGTCGATGGCAACAATATCGCCGTAGAAGACCAGCGCAGGAAACTGGAACTGGTGGTCGAAACGGCGCGCGAGATTTGGGGCGACCAATAAGAGAGGCGAAGGCTGAAGCTTGCCGCCATCGGCCCCCTCAGGCCTTCGAAGCCCCGTGATGTATGCAGCTGCGGTGCTGGAGGCCGCAGCCCCCCGCTTCAGTCTTGCACTCAGTCTTTCGCTCAGGCGGCCTTCAACGCGCCGCCTCGCGCGCCTCTTTCAGCAAGCGCCGGCCATCGTGACCCAGCGCGGTCACTTCCTTCACCCACTGCTCGGCCACCCCTTCAGAGGCCCTGACCCAGCGCTGGTATTCATCCTGCGTGATCGTGGTGAAGTTGTTCTTGCGAGCCTGCGCCGCTTGCCGGCCGCCAGCGCGAGCATCCGCAAACACACGCCCCACTGCCGCCGATACCTCAGGACCGCTGTTGGCATCAATGATCTTTTTCAAGTCGGGCGGCAGGCTGTCGTATTTCGCCTGGTTCATACCCAGCATGAACACCGAATTGGACATCTGCGACGCCCCTTCCGGTAGCTCGGCGTGGTAACGCGCGACTTCTTCGAGCTTGATCGCGCTGACCACTTCCCACGGCGCCAGCGCGCCATCGATCACCCCCTTGGACATCGACTCCACCGTCTGCGGCAAAGGCATGGGCACGGGTGCCGCGCCAAGCGCGCTAATGAGGCGCGTTGCCTGCCGCGTCGGCGCACGCAGTTTCAGTCCGCGAAAATCTTCAAGCCGTCGCACCGTTGCCCGGGAGGTGTGCAGCACATTGCCATCGTGAAGATGGAACACCAGTGGCCTGACGCCCTTGTACTCGGCCATGCCATTGCGCTGAATGAATTGCCAGATGCCGCGACTGGCATTTTCGCTGGACTGCACGATGAACGGCAGCTCGAACACTTCCGTCACCGGGAAGCGCCCTGCCTGGTAATTCGGTATGGTCCAGATCAGGTCGACCACGCCATCCTTGGCCTGCTCGAACAATTGCGCCGGCGTGCCGCCCAGCTGCATCGCCGGGAAAATCTTGCATTCCATCCTGCCATTCGACTCTTTGCGGATTTTGTCGCACCAGGGGCCAAGGAATTTGGCCGGGCCGGTGGCCGCCGGAGGCAGCGGGTGATGCACGCGCAGCGTGATCGTTTCCGCACCCGTGGCAAGAGCGCTGAGGCCGGCCGCGACCAGCGCGACGGCGAATTTGCACAAAGCGTTCATGACTGCTGGTGTCCCCTCTTTGTCGGCATCAGGCCCGGTCGGCCTCGGCCAGGAAGTTCTGCACCAGCTGCGCGAAGCGCGCCGCATGCTCGATCTGGGTCCAGTGGCCGCAGCGGCCGAACACATGCAGCTGCGAGCGCGAGATCAGCTGCGACAGGCGCAGCGAATTCTCGAGCGGGATCACCTTGTCATCGCGGCCGTGCACGATCAGGGTTTCCTTGTCGATCTTCGCGATGTCGGCCTCAGTGCTGGCGAGCGCATCGACCCAGCGCTGGCGTGGCGCCGGGAACATCGCCGCATAACTTTCATGGACGCCGGGCCGTGCACTGGCCTCGTAGCGCAATTGCGCCAGCTGGTCGTTCACCAGGCCACGGTCATAGGCGAACACATCCATGATGCGGCGCATGTTCTCGAAGGAAGGCTCATAGCCCCACACCGCATCCAGCGCATCGGTGATCGGGAAAGACACGCCGGCTGCGCCCATCAGCACCAGACGGCGCACACGCTGCGGATGACGAATGGTCAGCGCCAGCGACAGCGCGCCGCCAAAGGAATTGCCGACCAGGTCGAACTGCTCCAATCCGAGCGCATCGGCGAAATCGATCGCCTGCTTCACCCAGTTGTCCATGTTGTAGACCATGCCGGCCGGGCGCTCGGTGAAGCCGAAGCCGACCATGTCGGGCGCCAGCACGCGACGCTGCGTCGACAACTCCGGCATCACCAGCCGCCAGTTCACGAAAGCCGACACGCCGGGGCCGGAGCCGTGGATCATCAGTACCGGGAAGCCGCTGCCAAGGTCGTGATAATTGACAGCGATGCCGCCGGCCTGGATGCTGCGCCCGATCTCGGGCGACGAGGTGTTGGTGCTCATGCTCTTCCTTCAGGTTTATCGAAACTCTTTTTGCCGTCGCGTATCGCGGCAAGGATCGACTCGGGGGTCATGCGAATGTGGGCCTCGAGCGCCAGCGCGGCGCGCGCGTCATGCCCCGCGATCGCGGCTTCAAAGATCTGCCGGTGTTCCGTATGCACGTCGCGGCCGCTGTGCAGCCCGATCGAAAAGCGTCGGTAGCGTTCCGCGTGCTGGGTCAGCTGCCGGACCACACGCAGCGACCATGGCGAGCCGCAGGCCGACAGCAAGGCCTCGTGGAATTCGGCGTTCGCCTGCTCCCACACGCGCACGTTCTCGCCCACGAAAGGCTGCTCATAAGCGCACAGGTTTTCAAAGGCGCGTCGCAAGCGGTTGCGCCAGAAATCATCGCCGTTGCGTATCGATGCGCGCAGCGCATCGGTCTCGACCGCGACGCGCACATTGGTGACGTCGATCATGTCATCGATGCCGATCGTCGCGACCGTGAAACCGCGCTGCCCTTCGGCCACCACCAGCGCCTCGCTGACCAGCCGCGACAGTGCCTCGCGCACCGTGCCGGCGCCGACTTCGTAGCGGTCCTTCAGGCGCTCGACCAGCAGCTTCT
>JACCDH010005548.1_pt1 | contig 11095 bp, 7 predicted proteins | sample 7442481 | NCBI WGS metagenome assembly JACCDH01 (sample SAMN15323433, study PRJNA562643) | freshwater metagenome | isolation source: river surface water | place: USA:Blue River Watershed | collected 2017-08-15 | reverse complement strand
GGACGCTAGGGGTACTGAGAGAAATGGCCAGAAGAGAGAAAACCAGGCGCAGAACCGGCCTGGTAGTGCAGAGGGCGAAGTCCGCAAGTTTCCGCATGAACCCGCAAGAACACGGGGCAACACGCGCGATCGCCCAAGAAAAAACCCCAACTCAGACGAGTTGGGGTTCTTGTATTGGTGGTGGATGGTTCACCACTCAGGAACTTTCTATTCGCACTCAATCATGCTAGCGAGTACTAGAGCGTGAATGCGAGGTAGAGACTTAGACCCACCTGATGGGCCGATCTTACATCGGGACACTTCACCGACACAAGTTCAAATCCGGTCTTGGGAATTGAACTCAAGTCCACAACTATCGTTTTTAGCCCGCATGCAGAGGCTGTGCATGGAGCTTGATTCCCAGAGCAGCAGTTACTTTCAGGATGGTGGCAAAGCTGGGGTTGCCTTCCCCTGACAACGCCTTGTACAGACTCTCTCGGCCCAATCCTGTGTCACGCGAGAGCTGAGACATCCCCTTGGCTCGGGCAATAGTGCCCAAGGCCTTGGCAATGAAGGCCGCATCATCGCCCGCCTCCTGTAGGCAGGCTTCCAAGTAGAGTGCCATGTCCTCTTCGGTTTTGAGGTGCCCGGCACTGTCCCATTTCCGTAGCTTCAGAGCAGTCATCTGTTACTCCTTCATTTGACGCGCTAGCTCCTGCGCGGTTTCAATATCCTTGGCCTGACTCGACTTGTCACCTCCGGCCAGCAAGATGACGATTTCCAGACCCCGCAGCGTGAAATACACCCGAAAGCCAGGACCGTGGTGAATCCGCATTTCAGAGACCCCCTCCCCCACTGACTTGTGGTCTCCGAAGTTTCCATCTTCAGCCCGATCGATACGCGCTTGGATCCGGCGGGCGGCTTGCCTGTCCTTCAAGGACTCAAACCACCCATCAAAAATTTCGGTTGTATAGATCGCCTTCATGGCCAATTGTATTAATTGGGATACAGGCTTGTCAAGTCAAGTCATTCATACAAACGTTTCAGCAGCTTGCACAGGCCCTTCGTACAAAGGATTCCCTTTGTTTGCAGCCTTCGCCTTCACTCTTTTTGGTGCCCGTCATCCAGCCCGATGCGGTGTCATTGCACAAACCGCGCAAAGTGTGAAACCTCTTGCTCAGCCTTTTGTCCTTCAGCCGCATTTTCTGCTTTTGGCGATTTATTTTCCCAAAGGTCTCGGTGCGCATTCAGGTAAGTGCGCGGCTCCATCGCAGGAAACATGAGCAATTGCAAAATGTAACCAGGAATGAACAAGGCGAACATGGCATGCGCCACCCGCGCAGGGTGGATAGCGGCCCCAAGCTGGTGATCATCCCTCAATTTGCGCGCCAAGTGGGTCAGGGCATGAAGGATGGCTTCAAAATGCTTGTTCAAAGATGCTTTCACCACCGGATCCACCATGGCTGTAGACCACACATGCAAACTCATGGCACGACCGGAGCCAAGGGATGTCTGCCTGACGAGCTCCAACAACATCAGCAGCACATCATCCCGGCTGTACCCGTTGGCGTCTTCAGCAATAGCGTCCACGCGAGCACAAAATGCGCCCAAATTCTGATCCATGATCGTCAGCAAGATTTCTTGCTTTGATTTGAAGTAAACAAAAAGGGCCCCATTGGAAATACCCGCCGCATTCAATATGTCTTTGATCGTGGCACCTTGGTATCCTTTTTCTGCAAACACCAAACGAGCGACATCGATGATGAATTTTCTTTTTTCATCCACCATCAATTGGTTGATTTTTGGCATCCGTTGGCCCTTTCAAGCTCAAAACCATTTCATTCATGGCATTTGACCTTTACGGTTTCATGCACAGCGATCAGAATTTGCAGCTTAGGACATGCGTCTTGCCCAAGCTCTCACTCACTCTCTTTGGCCGATCCTCTCATTCGCTCTCAGGCAATTTGCTAACCTGATGCTGTGCATGTTCATTTCTTCATGATTCGACTCAGCTTGTTGCTGTGCGTGGCCCTGGCAGGCTCGCTGGTGCATGCAGCGCCGCCGCCCGCCCAGCCAGAGGCCCTTGTCACGGTGGACATGGCGTTTTGCGTTCCACCACCACACGTCCGCCCCTTGCATGCAGAAACGGACTGCAAGCTCATCCAAAAACCCATACAAGAAGGTCCGCTGCAAGCATGGCTGCGCATCTACAACGTCTCCAGCGAACCACAAAGACGCACGCTGGTGGTATCGCCCTACTACCACCACACCGTAGAGATCTATCGACTGGAATCAGGAACCTGGGTCTTGGTCGAAACGGGTGGCGCCAGCCTGGGCGGGCATGCGTCGTCAGCCAGTTTGGGCGGGCATCGTTTTGCATTCACATTGCCGACCGGAGAAACTCAGGTGCTGGTTCGGATTCCACGCGATCCCTCTGCACCCAAAGTCACGCACTTTCGAGCTGCCTTGGAAGACAGTGACAACCCATTCAACAAAGAGCAAGTGCTACTGGGTCTGCACATTGGCATGCTGCAGATGGTTTTTTTATTGATGCTCATGAGTTGGGCGGTAGAGCGTTCGGTCTTGCAATTTCGTCTGATGTTGCTGACAGCGGCAACACTGCTGTGCGTGCTGATTGGCAGTGGTGCGCTCTACCTGATCTGGCCCAGTGCTTCTCCACATTGGTGGGGCACGGTGATTTTTGGCGCCAGCATCGTGATTCGCATCGCTTGTCTAGGCTGGATTTACGATGCCATGGTCAGGCCGTTTCAAAAAGACCTGAAGTACCACCGACTGACTCGCGGGCTGTATGCGACCACCTGGATCGCTGTGGCGGCCTTTTTCGTCAATGGGCATTTGCTGGGGTGGATACTCTCCATCGTGCTGCTGCTGGCGGTTTCTGCCATCTCGGCTTTTGGTCTGCACGCAGCAGTGGACATGCCGCCCCGTTTGCGCCGCGTTCTCCAACTCTCTCTGGCTGGATTCTTTTTGCTCAACTTTGGCGGCTTCATTGGCATGATGCTGACGCAGGGGCAAAACAACGTCCCTGTTTATATCTCCAGATTGATTGATTTAGGTTTGCCTCTGGGGGCGCTGGTCATGACCCTGTTGCGCAACAAAGTATTGGCGCAAGAGTACCAACGCACCAAAGAAACGCTGACCCGCCAGACGATGGCGCTGGAATCCGAGCGACAAACACGCAATGAAAAACGGATGTTGCTGGACATGCTGACGCATGAGATCAAGAATCCTTTGGCATCGATCAATTTTGCACTGACCACCTTATCGCAATCGCAAGAAGGACAGCAAGGACAAACACCCAGGCGGCTGGAAAACATCTCCCGATCCGTGCAGACGATTGATCAGATCATCGAACACTGCAATCTGGCCAACGGTATCGAAGACAAACGCATCCAGCCGCAAATGGCATGCACCGATTTGACGCGCATGTTTCAGGAATTACTGGGACCCTCACCGCAGGCAGATCGATTTGTATTGGATTTGAATACATCTTTTCAAGTTAAAACAGATGTTTATTTGCTCAAGATGATTGCAGCAAACTTGATTGACAATGCCATCAAATATGCGCCAATCAACACGCCTATTTGCATCCAAGCTTTTGGAGTGATTCAGGCGGACAGTCAGAACTGGGGTTTTCAGATCCGCAACGCACTGACGCCCGACATGGTCCCCGATCCTGAACAAATTTTCGAACGTTACTACCGCCACCCCTTGGCGCAAGAGTTGCGTGGCTCTGGGCTGGGCTTGTCGATCTGCCGCCAGATCTGTCATTTGTTGGGGGGGCACATCAACTACCGTTGCGATGAGGTGAGCATCACATTCGAGGTCTGCTTTGAATCCACTTAAAGCTTTGGCCATCGTTGAAGATGACGCCGTATTGCGCGAGGAACTGAGTTGCTTCTTTGTCCATCAGGGCTATCTGGTCCATGAAGCCAACAGCCATCAAGGTCTTCTGGACATTTTGAAGCTGCACGACATTCAGGTGGTTGTTCTGGACTTGAACCTGCCTGGCAAAAACGGCTATGAAATCGCCACCTGGTTGAAGCACGATTTACCCAGATTGGGCGTCGTCATCATGACGGCACGCACCTCGCTGACGGACCGCATCAAGGGCTACGAGGTGGGGGCGGATATCTATCTGCCCAAACCCACCAACCCCATGGAGCTGTTGGCTGCCGTTCGCAACCTGGCCAAAAGATTGCAAGATACGGCCCCTCAGACCCAGAAGTTTCAACTCAGCATGCAAGCACGGCGCATGACGTCTTTGGAGGCCTGCTGCGACGACCTCACGGGGATAGAGGTGTTCTTGTTGCGGGTGTTGGCCATGAGCCCGGAAAAAACCGTGGACATCGGCGAGATGCTCAATGTCTTGGAAGAAAAATTCACCGCCCGCACCCTCACACGCCGCGCATTGGAAAACATTTTCAGTCGCCTGAGAAAAAAGCTCACGACCGCTTTTGACAATGATCTTGACCCCATCAAAGCCGTGCGAGGTTTCGGCTATCAACTGACATGGAGCATTGAAATTGTGGACTAGACGCACATGGCAAAACTTCAAATGCTGGCTGGCTTTGTGGCTGAACCTTGCAGGGTTCGGTGCAGCGCTTGCAGAAGAAACATCGCCACTTTCTTTGCTTTATGCACCTCGACAAGGCAGCGTGCTGATGACCAGCGCTGTCAGCGCAGAAAACACCGATTCCGAACTGCGATCCCTGTTGTCAAATCACCAGGGCACAACGCGATACGGTTTGCTTTCACAGACTTTGGATTACGGCGTGACCCACCAAATAACAGCGTCGGTCACCGAGGTCTACGCGAAGGCATTTGAAAGCAATCCTTACAATCCGGCCGAAGGGCGTGTGGGGTTCAGAAGTCCGCGATTTCAATTGAGTGCATGGACGCCTCTTCAAGCACAGTGGATGCTGAAATCCAGCGTCGGCCTCCAGCTCAATCCGTCGTCCGCGTCCTCTTTGAACTACGCACTGGTGGCGGGCGATGTGACGTTTCAACCCACACCCAATCAAGTGCTGGCCGTGGGACTGACGTACACCGACCACAAACTCATCGGCAGCCATTCGCACGCTTGGCGCAGCGAATGGGGCACGTCGATGGGCATCTATCAATTGCGACTGAAATACGCTCAAGAGCATTTGGCCAAGTCTGAGGGGGCACTGGGGCGCATCAACCCGAGCACTTATTCGAGCTGGCAAATCGACCTAGGCCGGCCGTTGGCCCCGGGATTTTGGGGACAGGTGAGCTATGCCGCTGAACGCCACCGATTGACTTGGACGCAAGCCCCTTTGCCCATGCCTGTTGTCAACCAACGCCATGTGCAGCGGCTCACGGCCGCATTGAAATGGACATGGGACTGAACACGTTCACGCATTCTGCGTCTGCGCAAAAAGAGTGTCGATAAGTTTGCGGCCTGAGTTGCTGACTTCAGCCCGCTCCTGCCAAACAAATCAAGCACTTTAGATTTTTTCAATCCCATTTATTCAGCACTTTCTCTTCATTTATCACTCTCTATTTTTCTATTGACACCATCATCAGCAGGCGTTCCTCACCCTAATATGGGCTCAGTTTGGGCATCACCCAACGTGAAGCTGCTTGCATTGAACACTTGTCTATAGTTTGAAACTCTCCGCCCTTGTCCACGCCAAAAGGCTGCTTATAGCCTTGAGCACCTGCTGCATTGCGACGGCAAATGCACAGACGTCCCCGACTGTCCCGACCCCTTCTGTACTCCCCTACCTGGACATGCGGATACTGCCCGCGCCAGGCACGCCGTCACCCCAGTTTCCAGAACGTCCCGCACCTTTGCGAGAGATGGCCAAACCCGATGACGATGCACACATCAAGATCGCTGGCTTTGCGCTGTCAGAAAATGCACCCGAGGCTTTGCGCCTGGCGCTTCCGGTACTCACACAACGCTTCACAGGCAAGGACCGCAGCTTTGAAGACCTGGCGGGTGCGGCCGCCGAAATCACGCGCTGGCTCCAGCGCGAATTGGGCTGGTACCTTGGGTACGCCTATGTGCCGGTGCAAGTCCCCCAGGTCACTGCGGATGGAAACATCGTGCAACTGGCCCTTTTGGAAGGGCGGCTTGACAGGGTCGTTCTGAACTGGGACGAGGGCATTGCAGTCAAAAAGGAGGTGGTCGAAGCGCATCTGGCCCATCTGGTCCCGGGTCAAATTCTGTTGGTGCGCGAGATCGAGCGAACCGTGTTCCTGATCAATGACTTGCGTGGGCTGACCGCCCAATTCGAGGTGCGCGCCGGCAAAACCACAGGCACAGCCGAACTGGTGGTCACCGCCAAACCCGAAGACCGCTGGTCCATCAAACTGGAGTCAGACCTCAATGGCTCGCGCTACATGGGGCAATCACGCACCAGTGCCTTGGGCCAATGGAACAGTCCCTTAGGTCTTGGCGACGTGTTGACCAGCACCTTGATGAGTTCCAGTACAGGGGGGCTGCGTTTCGGCTTGCTGGGTTACACCGCCCCCATGGGTTCGAACGGCACCAAGCTGAGCACAGCGCTGTCCGCCGTGACTTACGCTTTGGACAAACAACAGTTTCCGCTCGAGCTGCACGGCAGCGCCATGACGTTCAATGTCAGCGCGCTTTACCCTTGGGTCCGCTCGCGCAACCTGAATGTGTTTTCCATCGCCTCGCTCGAAAGCAAACACTACGAAGACAGCAACATCGTCAACAGCACACGCAAGCGGGTGGAGACCTTCACCCTGGGCAGCACCGGAGACTTCAGGGACAGCGTGCTGGGCGGCGGTGTCAACACCTACGACGCCTCGCTCATCAGCGGCCAGGTGCGCTACCCACAGGGGCGCCCGAGCGGCCTGCTGGATGTCCCCAACTTCACCAAAGTCACCGGCAGTGCCACCCGATTGCAAGACATCGTTTCGGGTCGCCTGCTGGGGTATGTGGCTTTGCGGGGCCAATGGAGCGACAAGAATCTGGACACCACCGAGCAATTCCGGGTGGGTGGCCCGGACGGCGTTCGCGGCTTTGCCCCCGGCGAAGGCACAGGTGACGCCGGCGCCATTGCCACGCTCGAACTGCGCTGGTTGCTGCCGCAAGACTGGTTCGGCCGGGTTGCCCGCGAAATGGTGGCCAGCGCTTTTTACGATGCCGGCCACATCCGCTACCGCAACCAACCCGCGGCGGGCTCCAGGGCCGCCACAAACGACACCTTCACCTCCGCAGGCATCGGCCTGGCCTGGGTTCGGGCAAACCAATGGTCCCTGCGTTTCACCCTGGCCCAACCCCAAAGGGGCACCCCGCTGAGCGATGCGCGCGTGCGTGACCCACGCCTGTACGCCCTCGCCAATTTCTATTTCCGCTGATGGGTTTGCCCTGAGCGCACCCCACTCCTGCACCTGCCATGACACCCCGTCTGCCCCAGACTATGCCAACCAACAGGGGCTTTGGCGCATGGTCCAGAAACAAAAGCAGCGCGTTCACAGCCAGGCTCAGACCGGTGGCTTTGGCCGCCGCGCTGCTCTCGGGTTATCCACACTTCAGGGCTTTGGCCGATTTGCCCCGAGGCGCGCAGCTGGCATTTGGCCAGGCCCAGGTCCAAACCACAGCACCAGGGCAAATGACCATTTCGCAATCCAGCGCCCGCGCCGGACTGGACTGGCAGAGTTTCTCGATTGGCAGCGGCCAAAGCGTGCTGGTGCAACAACCCAGTGTCAATTCGGTGTTGGTCAACCGCGTGGTGGGCAGTGACCCTTCTCTCATCTTGGGCAGCCTGCGCGCCAACGGAAGCGTCTGGTTGCTCAACCCCAGCGGCATCGTGTTTGGTGCCAACGCTCAGGTAAATGTGGGTGGCCTGGTCGCCAGCACCCTCAGGGTTCGTGAAGGACTGCAATCGGGTCCACTTGTGCTGGAACGCAGCCCCAGTGGCGCCGCCGCCCTGGAGGTGAACGGCAGCATCACGGTGCCCAACGGCTCGGTTGTGCTGGCGGCACCGCAACTGACCATCGGCACACAAGCCCACATCCAGGCCCAACGCATCGCCCTGGCCGCCGCCACCCACGTCAGCGTCGATGTGGAAGGCGATGGTCTGATGCTCTTCAACGTCAGCAACGACAGCACCCTGGACACACGCCTAGACTTGCTGGGCAACGCCACGGCCGCCGCCGGCGGCAGCGTGGAAGCCCGCGCTGCCGCGCGTGCCGGCTTTGCCGACACGGTGCTGAACCTGGAAGGGGTGTTGCGCGCCCGCAGCCTGAGCGTACGCCAGGGGCAGATCATCATTGACGGGGGCGCAGCAGGCACCACCCGCGTGGCAGGCCATGTGGATGCTAGCGGCACCAACACCGACGAACGCGGCGGCCAGGTGCAGGTGCTGGGTCAACACATCAGACTGGATACCGGCGCCAACCTCAACGCATCAGGCCCGGCCGGTGGCGGCAGTGTGCTGGTGGGCGGCGACTGGCAAGGCAGCAGCAACCTGTCCCAGGCCACCACGGTCACCATGCAGGCGGGCACCCACATCGACGCCAGCGCCACTTTGCGGGGCGATGGCGGCAAGGTGGTGCTGTGGAGTGATGTGAAGATCGCCAACAGCGTCACGCGAGTGGAAGGACACATCTCGGCCCAAGGGGCGGGTATTAGCCATGGCGGACAAGTAGAAACATCGGGGCACGTCTTAAAGTTAGGTGATTCGGTACAAGTCAGCACCGGTGGTGGCTTGTGGCTGCTCGACCCTTATGACTTCACGGTTGGCCCGGGTGGAGACATGAGCGGCGCAGATTTGGGTAGTTTTCTGGGCGGCAACAACATAACCATTGAAGCCAGTACCACATCAAATACGTCTAACGTAACAAACTCGACGTATTACGGTTCTACGGGTGGGTCTGGCACCATCCATATCAACGATGACGTTTCATGGTCTACTTCTTCTCAGTTGAGTCTGATTACAAGCGGAACAGGAGCTGGTGGTGTTACGGGAAGCGGCAATATCTCCATGGGTACAGGGGGAAGCCTGCGGATCAACCAGGCAGGAGACAGCAGCTTCTCTGGATCCATCAATGGCTCCGGCAATCTGACCAAGACTGGAACAGGGGCTTTGACACTGGTGGGTGGCGTGGGCCAAACCACCCCTTTGACCAGCGTGAATTTTGCGGGACCGGTGACATTGGCATCCAACGTCACCACCTCCGGCGCTCAAACCTATTCCGGCGCTGTGACCTTGAGCGGTGGCAACCGCACACTGTCCACCACCAACACCGCCTCCGACAACACCACCAACAACACCACCAGCGGCATCACTTTCAGCTCCACCAGCAGCACCATCAACAGTGAGGCCGGCGAGAACCGCAACCTGACGCTGGCCATGACCAGCGGCACCGCCAGATTGGATGGCGCTGTCGGTGGCACTCGCGCCCTGGGCGCCATCGACATCACCGGCAACCTTGATCTGAATGCGGCCATTGCCGGTGCCGCCTCCTTGAGCGTCTCCGGCTCCTCCGACCTGGGCGCCAACGTCACCACCTCTGGCGCTCAAACCTACACCGGTGCCGTCACTGTTGCTGCTGACAGCGTTGCGACGGCTTCCAGCATCACGATGCCAACGTTAGCGCTGCAGTCAGGCGCTACGGGTCATCAACTGACTGTGACAAACACTGACGCGACTTCAAACATTACTGGCCAAATCAGTGGTACCGGGGCACTGGTCAAACGTGGGACTGGCACCCTCACCCTCTCGGGCCCCAACACCTACTCCGGCTCCACCAGCATCAACGCCGGCACTTTGAAAGCAGGCAGTGCCACCGCTTTCGGCTCAGGCTCGGCCATCGTCAGCAACGGCGCTGCACTTGATCTCAACGGCCAAACCATGACCAGCGCCGGTGGCCTGACCCTCAACGGCTCGGGTATCAGCAACAGCGGCTCGCTATTGAACAGTAGCAGCCACCCCGCCACTTACGCCGGCCTGGTCACACTCGGCTCTGACAGTCTCATTGTGGGCGGCAGCGGCGCCATTGCCCTCACAAACACCGGCATCATTGGGGGTGACACTTTTAGCCTGACGCTGGGCGGCGCTGTTGGCGGCAGCATTGCCAGCGACATCCGCACCACCACAGGTTCGCTGACCAAGCAGAATGCAGGCACCTGGACCCTCTCGGGCAACAACACCTACTCCGGCTCCACCAACGTCAACGCTGGCACTTTGAAGGCAGGCAGCGCCACCGCCTTTGGCAGCAATTCAGCGGTGACCTTGGCGGTCGTGATCAGCACCATGCTGGACCTCAACGGCAACGACATCAGCATCGGTTCGTTGGCTGGTGGCGGCAACACAGGCGGCACGGTGGTCCTGGGCAACAAAACCCTGACCACCGGTGGCAACAACGTCGACACCAATTTTGCAGGTGCCATCAGCGGCACAGGTGGCCTGTCAAAGACCGGCACAGGCACCCTCACCCTGTCGGGCCTCAATACCTACACCGGCACCACCACCGTCAGCGCCGGCACCTTGGCCATCACACACAACAACGCATTGGGTGGCACTGGCGCTGGAGGGGGCACCACAGTCAACAGCAACACCACGCTGGACCTGCGAGGTGTTGATATTGGCGCAGAAGCCATCACCCTCAACGGCGGTACGCTGGCCACCTCTTCTGGCGCCTCCGGCATTTCTGGCACCGTGACCCTGGGCGCCAACGCCAATTTCAGCGTCTCCGGTAGCTCTTTGAACATGACCGGCGCTGTCAACGGGCCCTACGCCCTGACCGTGACTGGACCTGGTGCCTTGACTCTGGCGGGTGGCGTGGGCCAAACCACCGCTTTGACCAGCTTGAATGCTACGGGGCCGTTGACGCTGGCTTCCAACGTCACCACCACTGACGGACAAACCTACACCGGGGCTGTGACCGTCAGTGGTAGCAACCGGATGCTGACAGGGCACGCCATCACCACAAACAACATGAACACACCTTCGGTTTCAAGCCTGTCTTTGACAGCAGACACCGTCGACATCTCCGCAGGCAACCTTCCATTGACTCTGGGCTCAGTGACTGCAGGCGCAGGCGGCAGCATCCGTGCTGGCACGGTGCATTTGAATGGCCAAATGACGGT
>JACCDH010620733.1_pt1 | contig 11098 bp, 11 predicted proteins | sample 7442481 | NCBI WGS metagenome assembly JACCDH01 (sample SAMN15323433, study PRJNA562643) | freshwater metagenome | isolation source: river surface water | place: USA:Blue River Watershed | collected 2017-08-15 | reverse complement strand
TAACTGCGTGGAAACGCAAGATGTCTTTTCCGACTAGATGGACATCTGCTGGCCAGGTCTGTGCAAACTTTTTTCCACCTTCAGAGTCAGGTGCATCTGTTAATCCAACCGCTGTTGCGTAGTTAAGCAGCGCATCAAACCAAACATAAACAACTTGATCGGTATCCCACGGAACTGGAATACCCCAATCAAATGTTGATCGTGAGATAGAAAGATCTGAAACGCCGCCTTCTAGGAAGGAGACAACCTCGTTGCGTGCACTTTCAGGTTGGCAGGCATCTGGGTTGTTTTTGTAGTGAGCAAGTAACGGCTCAACAAAAGCCGACAACTTAAAGAACCAGTTATTTTCATCAACTAACTCAATTGGCTTGCTATGAATCGGACAACACTTTGCGCCATCGATATCGATTAAGTCGCCAGGTAGCTTGAACTCTTCGCACCCAACGCAATACGGACCTTGGTACTTGCCAGCATAAATATGCCCGGAGTCCTTTAGTGATTGCAAAAACTTTTGCACGCGCTCTGTATGACGCTTTTCAGTTGTGCGAATGAAATCATCATTGGCGATATTGAGGTGTTCCCAGTTTGGCTTCCAGGCATCTGCAACTAACTTGTCTACCCATGCTTGCGGTGCAACATTGTTTGCTTCTGCGGTGCGCATAACCTTCTGACCATGCTCATCGGTACCGGTGAGGTACCAGACAGATTCTCCCTTTTGACGATGCCAACGGGTAAGCACATCTCCGGCAACGGTTGTATAGGCATGCCCGATATGAGGGGCATCGTTGACGTAATAGATCGGCGTCGTTAAATAGAAAGACTTAGTCACTGGCTCATCTTATTAGCATCGACCACTGCGGCATAAACCAGACGCTTTGCGATGCCAAACTCTTCTGCAACCGTTGCAATTGCAGCCTTTCGATCCATTCCGGCAGACTCAAATTCGCGTACTCGGGCCACCATGTCAGCCGCGGTCAAAGATGCAGAGTCGGTTACAGCACCTGCAATGACAATTGTGATTTCGCCAAGAACTTCATTGGCTTGGGCCCATGCAGAAAGTTGCGCCAAAGTTCCGCGAATTGTTTCTTCATATCGCTTGGTCATCTCGCGACAAATAGCAGCTTGGCGATCTGCTCCAAAGACATTGACGCAATCTGCCAGTGAGTCAACAAGCCTGTGAGGTGCCTCGAAGAAAACCATGGTTCGCTCTTCAAAACGAAGTTTTTCAAAGGTAGCAAGTCGAGCACCCGCAGTGCGTGGCGGAAAGCCTTCAAATGAAAAACGATCAGTTGGTAATCCTGATAAAGCAACCGCCATGGTTACAGCACTTGGTCCGGGGATAACTGAAACAGCAACACCTTCTGCAATTGCATCACGCATCAAACGAAAACCTGGATCACTAATTGTTGGCATGCCTGCATCTGAAACAACTAATACTGTTGCACCGCTTTTGAGCTCTGCCAATAGTTCACGGGTTCGGTCCTCTTCATTTCCTTCAAAGAAGGAGACAACTCGAGCTGTAAAGGTAACTTCAATATCTGCACATAAGCGATGAAAACGTCGCGAATCTTCAGCGGCGATGATTGATGCTGATTCAATAGCGCTCTTCAGGCGGGTGCTTGCATCCCCTGGGTTACCCAAGGGGGTTGCAGCCAAGATGAGGGACATGGGCTAATCCTCTCAGTAAACCTAAACTTCTCTGAAATAGCGGGCAAACGCGCATACTCTTCTCCTATGGCCGCAGCAATCGCTCCACTACTGATCGCACTGGCCTCATTTGTACTGCGTCTTGTAAATCTTGGCGCTACTAAGGGATACATCTTTGATGAGGTTTATTACGTCGATGGTGCCCGCGATTTACTCAAATACGGCGTAGAGGTAAGTGGAAGCAGCCCTGAGTTCATTGTTCATCCACCAGTAGGAAAGTGGCTGATTGGCGCAGGTATGGCGCTCTTTGGTGACAATGAGTTTGGGTGGCGTTTTGCTACAGCTCTAATCGGAACTCTTCTCATATTGGTCTTTGCTCGTTTAGTTCATGTTCTCTTCTACTCACCATTGCTTACAGCTTTGGGCGCAGCACTTATGGCGCTAGATGGCTTGCTATTGGTGCACTCACGAACAGCGCTATTAGATCTGTTCTTAACATTTTTTGTACTCGTTGGTGTTTTATTGTGGCATCGAGATCGCCATTGGTGGGCAGGCCTTGCGTTTGGATTGGCTCTTGGTTGCAAGTGGAGCGCGGTTTACTTCATCGCTGTAATTGCATTGATTGCGCTGTACAGAATTTTGGTCAACATGGATGTACGCGATTCATTCAGGTTGATTGCAAAGAAGTTTGCTCAATATGGTCTGCTGCCAATTACCGTTTATGTACTTACCTGGACAGGTTGGTTTTTATCGGACCGCGGATGGGCGCGACAATCTTCGTCAAATCCATTGATCGCTTGGTTGAACTATCACATTGAAATGCTTAACTTTCATACCGGCTTAACTGAATCACATCCATACGAGGCCAACCCTTGGAGCTGGCTTGTTATGGGTCGGCCAACCTCATTTTTCTACGATGCACCAAATGACTGTGGTGCAAAGAGTTGCGCACGTGAAGTTCTGGCACTTGGTACACCAATTTTGTGGTGGATCGGAACAATTGCGATTGCGGTTGTAATTGGTTACTGGATCAAGTCATTGGTAAATCGAGCAATTGATCCAGCAGCAACTATTGTCACCTTAGGAATCGCTGCTGGCTACTTGCCATGGTTTGCGATGCAAGAGCGCACAATGTTCTCTTTTTACGCAATAGTTTTTGAGCCATTTATGATCCTGGCAGTTGTTTATTGCGCAAAGTTGTTACTAGACAGTGGCCTAAAACCAACGGTTTCTCAATCAATAGTGGGCAGTTTGTTTGCACTAATCGTGCTGAGTTTCCTGTACTTCTTGCCTTTATATACCGGTCAAACCATCACATACGATGATTGGAAAATGCGTATGTGGTTTGACTCGTGGATTTAATTACTCGTTAGCTGCGCGAGCTTGCTTAAGCCGCTCAACCGCTTCATCTGCAAGTTGTTGATCAAAGATTTCATCTCGAGAAGGTGATGCTGCGGCCAACGCCTCTCTTTCCAGACGCTCCTGCTCTTCACTCCACTGACCAGGGATAGTTAGGTCAATAACACGTTTTGGAACAACCGCCTTTGGTGCATTTACATAAGTAGGCACAGGAACTTCTGTTGGTTCCCATGCATTACGAACCGCTGCTGTGCCTTGAGGCAAGATAACAACACCTTTGAGTTCGCGCTCTGACAATGGAATCCAGTGTTCAGTGCTTGGCTTTGGCTGTACAACCTCTGCAAGATTTGTATTTGATACACCTGAATTTTGTCGATTGAGCTGTTGCACGCGGCGCTTTTGCATTTGATCAGCGATCACATGGCGTCGAACGCTTGCGATGTAAATCAGCAAAGCTGATGCCGGCACTAGTGCGTAAATAAATGGCATTGAGTTCATTGCTCCACCTACAACTGTTGTAACTAGCGAAAATGCAATCAATAAGAATGTAATCCGACGACGAAGCAAAGTTTGGCGATCTTTTGCCTCTTGATCTAAATCAATATGGATCGCACCACCACTGACCGCGGCGTGCGGAGATTGATTGGCGACAACACGAAGTGCGCCTTTAAAACGTTCAACTGATTTTCCGGAGAACTCATTTCGATCATGGATCCAGCGGGGCGCAAAATAAGCGACCCACATTCCAATGATCGCGATGTAGATAAGTCCCGAAGTCATGATGGGTAAATCTAAAGGAAGGGGTGATGCTTTTTGGGGATTTAACCGCTACTTGATTACGGAATTTTCCTTCACAAATGTGATGTGATCCCGCCATTGGCCATCGATGTGCAGATACCTAGGGCGCTCTCCTTCAAAAACATATCCAGCTTTCTCAGCAACCCTGCGGGATGAGGCGTTTTCGGGACGCAGATTTATTTCTAGCCGATGCAGCTTTAGCTCCTCAAATGCATACCGGGTAAGGATTTCCACCGCCTGCGTTGTATAGCCGCGGTTAGCAAAGTTTCGATCTATCCAATACCCAATGTGCCCACCGCGCATCGCACCGTACATAACCCCGCCTAATGTGATCTGCCCGATCAACTGCGATTGGTGCCAAATAGCAAATGAAAATGAGCGGCCGTTACGGGCTTCAGTATTCAGGATCTTTACCATCTCAAAAAATGAGGGCAGCTGCATATAACTTTCCTCCCCTGACTTCGGAATTGTGGCCTCCCATGGAGATAGCCAATCGCGGTTTTCGGCGCGAACCCGATTCCATTGGGCTTTATCCCTAAATCTCAAAGGGTGAAGAACAATTTCATGACCTTTGATTTCAATGGGCCAAGAACTTTTCATGAAATTAGATGTAGCGACGCTCTAGAACTACTACGGTCACCTGATCCCCGGTCTTTAAGGATGTTTCACCTTCGGCGACTGCAATAAATGCATTGGCATCTGAAAGAGTGGATTGCTCATCCTGATTTTCAAGAGGAACAACTGATTTTCCATCATCTGACAAAATTGCACGAATATATGAGCGAACACCTGGCTCTGACGCGATTGGCTTTTCAAGTGCTGCCTTAACAGATGGCCTATGAATAGTTGCTGCGCCTAACATGGTTCGGATCATTGGGCGTACAAAGAGTTCGAAGGAGATGTATGCAGCGATTGGATCTCCCGGAAGTGTGACCACTGGGGTCTTATCTGGGCCAATTGCTCCAAAGTTGTGGCGACCACTTGCCTCGATCGCCATATCAACCGTTGTTATTTCACCTAAACCAGACAAGGTTCGGGTGATCAAATCAAATGAATCATCGTGGCGTTCACCGCTGATGATAATTAAATCTGCGCGAACTAGTTGATCCTCAATAACCTTTTGCAGTTGCTCTTCATTATCTGGAATTGAATGCACTCGATATGCAACCGCTCCGACTTCACGCACCGCGGTTGTTAAGAGCCAAGAGTTAGTTTCATACTCATCACTTGCATTCTTGAGCGCTTGTCCTGGTTCGACAAGATCTGGACCTGCAGACAGCACTACCACGCGTGGGTGAGGGCGGGTAGGAAGATGATCGCGCCCAATGGATGCAGCTAAACCAATTTGAGTTGAACGAATGCGTGTTCCTTCTCGCAGCACCAATCGATCGCCCGCATGTATGTCGGCAGCAAGGGTCGCACCGTGGGCATCAAGTAGTGGCATTTCAAAGGAATCAAGGGGCTTGCAGATGGCAAGTAAAGAGGTAAGAAACTCATCTACCCGTGTGTGTTCTGACATAATCGAACCCTACTTGTTGAACAGTTTGATCTTTGGGATTTAACGGGAGATTTAAATGACAGATCAAAAAGAGATTTTGCGGGAACGTGCCCGCCGAGAGAGATCACAGAAGTTCATTGCCTCAAACTTCAACGTAATTTTGCAAGCTCCCGAAATAAAGTCGGCAGAAGTGATCGCCTCGTATATTTCATACGAATATGAACCCAGCACAGTTGAGATAAATGAGGCTTTCCTGAGAAGTGGTAAATCCCTGGTTCTTCCTCGAATCAATGGAGATCGGTTGGAATGGGTGAACTGGGATGGAGATCCGGCCACGTTGTTAACCAAGAAAAAGATCTCAGAGCCCATGGGAGATGCGATTGAGGATCTGTCGCAGATTCAAGCAGTTATTGTCCCGGCGTTAAAAATTGATCAATCGGGTTTTAGATTAGGACAAGGCGGTGGGTACTACGACCGCGCACTTGTGCATCTGACTGCCTGGAAAATTGGCTTGGTCTATGCCGGTGAACTATCGAGTGAAACCCTGCCACATGAAACCCATGATGTGCCGCTAGATGCAGCGGCCACACCATCGATTGTTGTGCGCTTTAATCGTTAATAATTAACTATTAGGAAGGTTGCGTGCCATCACGATTCGTTGAATCTGATTGGTGCCCTCATAAATCTGAGTTAACTTGGTATCGCGCATCATTCGCTCAACCGGGTAATCGCTGACATAGCCGTAGCCACCCAAAACTTGGATCGCATCTTCAGTTACCTTCATGGCGATATCACTTGCTAAGCACTTGCTTGCCGCCGAGAAGAAGGTTAAATCCTTCTCATTATTTTCACTCTTAACCGCAGCAGAGTAGGTAAGCAGTCGTGCTGCCTCAATGTTCATCGCCATATCTGCAAGCATGAACTGAATCGCTTGGAAATCAAAGATTGGCTTACCGAATTGGTGACGCTCGTGTGCATACTTTGTTGCAACATCAAATGCGCCTTGCGCTAAACCAATTGCTTGTGCAGCGATAGTGATGCGTGTGTGATCCAAGGTAGCCATCGCAAGTGCGAAGCCGCCACCAACTTCACTAATGCGACGATCATCGCTGAGTTGAACATTGTCGAAGTAAACCTCGCGAGTTGGAGATCCGCGCATGCCCATCTTCTTTTCAGGTGCACCAAAGGAGACTCCTGGATCAGATTTTTCAACAACAAAAGCTGTCATTCCCTTTGTTCTAAGGGTTGGGTCACCTTGTGCAATTACAGAGTAAAACTCTGACTCCCCTGCATTGGTAATCCATTTCTTACTTCCATTAAGAACCCATCCATCACCAGAGCGTTCTACCTTGGTTCGAAGTGATGCCGCATCAGAGCCCGCCTCTGATTCAGAGAGACAGTATGAGAAACCTTCACCTTTAGCTAAACGTGGCAGCCAACGCTTCTTCTGTTCATCATTGCCGCCCAAAAGAAGTGGTACAGATCCAAGTTTGTTAACCGCTGGAATAAGTGATGAAGAGCCACAGACGCGTGCAACCTCTTCAATAATCAAAACCGCTGCTAGTGCATCTGCGCCATCGCCACCAAACTCTGTTGGAACGTGTGCTGCATACAAACCATTTTTTACCAACGCATTTTTTGCTTCGATAGGAAAACGGTGTTCTTCATCCACAGCTTGTGCAAATGGTGCAATCTCTTTTTCAGCAAGCGCGCGAACGCTGGCACGTAACTCTTTGTACTCTGCGGGAAGATCAAATACGTTATCCATTAGGGCTCTTTCCTATCGCGCTGTGCTAGTTCCTGTAAATACTGATTGTAGTTTGCTAAATCATCTGGCTCACCCATAGCCGCTTGGCGGGCGTTCCTTCGATCAATTCTCTTTGCCTCCCGCGAATCATCGCGCATCCAGTTGATAAATGTCGCGACCAAAGCGATGAGGATAGGAATCTCGCCCATCGCCCACCCAATTGAGCCTCCAGCCTTTTGATCAGCCAAGGGATCGCCAAGCCATGGGGTTTGTAGTGAAGCGTAGAAACCACCATCGATCAGTGTGGTTGCCGACATCAGCGCTACTGAGAAGAAGGCATGAATACTCATGGCTGCAAACAAAACAACTATCTGAACCAGGTAATGAACCTTACGAGGGTTTGGATCTACTCCAATAATGATGAAGAAAAATAAGAATCCTGCGGCCAAGAAGTGAAGGCTCATGAAGAGATGACCAATATGGCTTTGCATCAAAACTGAGAAGAGATCGGTGAAGTACAGGGCAAAGAGCGAGCCATCAAAGATCGCTAAGGCAACGATGGGGTTGGTCGCAATGACTCCGATTTTGGAGTGAAGCGCCGCAAGCAAGGAACCGCGAATACCACGTTCATCACTTGTTCTGCCTTGAGGCAAGGTACGAAGCGCTAATGTCATTGGTGCACCTAGTACCAAACCAATAGGTGCGATCATTCCCAAAACCATGTGGGACATCATGTGATATGAAAAAGAGAAATTCGCATACAAACCTAAGCCACCACTTGTTGCAAAGTTTGTTGTTGCGATTCCGAGTGCAAAAGCAATGGTTCGACCAACCGGCCATTTGTCTCCGCGCTTTGTTAAGACAAGTACTCCCTTTACATATAGCGCAACCATTAATGACAAGATTCCAATCATCAAGGCGTTTGGTTCGAAGCTAAAGAGAATTCGAGATATAGATGGTGGCGGTGGAGTTGGGATACCAACAATTGAAATTGCAGGGCTGAACTCTTGAACGCCTGGGCGATCTGGAGAGCCATTGGTGGAGAGCCAGGTTCCCATAATGACTGTGGCCACCATGATCACCGCTTCAGCTGTTAGTAACTTTGCAAAACCAACCCAGTTAATGGAATCTCTTTTTGCAAGTGTCTTGCGGTGAAGGTAGCCGATCCATACCAAAACAATTGTTGCCACAACTTTTCCAGTAATTACTAAGGCATAGGTACTGTTCCAGGCTTCGACAAAGTTCATACGTGCCCAAGCATTAACAGTTCCGCTAAGTACGACAGCGATCGCAGACCATAGAGCTAGCTGGCTAAAGCGTGGAACGGCGATAGGTCGATCTTGTGCTGAGAGTGTGCCTAGTGCAAATACGCCTCCGACCCAAAAAGCCAGAGCAATCACATGAATTACAAGCGAGCCAATAGCAAGTGAGTGCGAACCACTTGAGGCGGCATGACTTTCAAAAACAGGTGCGACTAAACCTGCAATGGATAGCGCAAGCAGGATGATGAGCGATTCAATTTTTTTGGCTGCAATAGAGAAGATGAGAACAACCGCGGCCATGAGCGCTTGGAAAGCAAGATACTTTCCGAGCGAAATCTGCGTCACAAAGGAGCGAATAACAGTTAGATCTAGCGCATCTGAAACCGTTGTTCCCAAAATCTGTGCCAAGGTAGTGATAATTGTTCCAAAAGCACCTACTACCCAAATAACTGAACTAATTTTGAGCAACCGGCGAAGTTTTTCACCTGAGGTTGTTAGATAGCCATCTTTGTTGATGAGCAGAAAGGCCATGGAAAGCAGTGAGCCAACCACGGCGAAGCCACCGATTAAGTTAACAAACTCAAAACCAGTTGTTAAAAAGTTCATCGGTTGTTAAATAATTTGCGGGCATACAGTGATAAGCCAACTGTTACGCCAACTGCCGTAAGTAAAAGAAGAATGACAAAGACATTTGTTGCCCAACTGCTGCTTGCTGGTTCTTGGGGCACTGTTGGTTGTGGAGTTGGGTTTTCTGGAGCAATGGTGCTCGGTGCTTGATACTTGAATCGGTAGCTACCCTCGAGCGGTGCATCAGCTTCTGCAAACAAAATGTATGAAACGGTATAAAAACCTGATTCAGTTAATGGCATTAATCCAACGGTGACACTGACGCCATCAACCATGATGGTTCCGTCATCGACGCGGACTCCATTGGGATCTGTTACTGAAATTTCATTGGCTTCAGGAAGTAATGGAAGCTGCCCTGTCACAGTGACACTGGTTGGAGAGACAGAGAGCGTTGAACCGCTGATGGGTGATGTGCTTACAAGTGCGTTAGAGAAAGCACTTGAGATTCCCAACAAAGTTAATAGAAGTACTAAAGCGCTACGGGCTGCGAACTTCCTCACATCTGCCTTTCGAGAGGCGCTAGGGAAGCGCCTCAATTCGCGCCAATCTTCTCACCTCTTTAGACTAAGCGCATAGCCCAACGGGACATTGAGCCAGAAGTGGAGTTGTGATGCCTACATATCAATATGCATGTACCGCATGCGACCACCAGTTTGAGGCGATTCAATCCTTCTCAGATGACTCTCTGACTATTTGCCCCGAGTGCAAAGGTGAGCTCCGTAAGGTCTACACCGCCGTTGGCGTTGTCTTCAAAGGTTCAGGGTTTTATAAAACAGATTCTGCTAACAAAACAGCAGCGCCAAGTACTCCGGCGCCTGCACCTAAAGCTGATTAACCCTCGTGATGTGGCGGTCTATCTGACTTTAACTCTTCTTCGCGCTTAGCTTGCTCGGAGGCAGCATCCAGATCAATTTCATCTGAGGTTACTTTCGGGAAGAGATCGCTCATGTTAGTAAGTCTACTACCGCTAGAAAAGTTTTAACTACAAAGAAAAGAGATGTAAATGTTTGAGAAGTTGGGTTACTTGATCTTTAAGCGTCGCAAGGGCGCTGTGATCAGCTTTGTTGTCGGAATTCTGGTTGCAGGTGCTATCGGTTCGATGGCCTTTACCCGTCTTGATTCCGGCGGATACAGCGACCCAAACAGCGACTCATACAAGGTTTATGAGTATCTCACTGAAGAGTTAAAACTTTCAGATCCAGCGGTTGTCATCATTGTTGATTCAGGTTCTACCGATGTGACTGATCCTGCGGTTGCGCAAAAGGGTATTGCTCTAGAAAAGAAGATCGCGCAAGAAGAAGGCGTCACTAGAACTCTTTCTTATTGGACTAGTGGTGGCGAAGCAACCTTGAAATCTAGTGATGGCAAAGCTGCATACATTTTGGTTTACGGCGATGGAGAAGCATTTACTCCAGAGAGCCAAGAGCTTGGAAAGGTAATGCAGGAAAAGTATGACGGCCCGTATGAAGACTTAACTCTGTATGCAGGTGGAGTTGGAGTAGTTGGTCACGCGATCACAAAGAAGATCTCTGATGATCTAAAGATTGCAGAGCTGATTTCGATTCCGTTGACCTTTATTTTGCTCGTCCTTGTATTCGGCGCTCTGGCTGCCTCGACAATGCCATTAATCGTTGGTGTAGCCGCGATTTTGGGTGCATTTTTCGTGCTCTACTTATTCACACTATTTACAAATGTGAGTATCTACGCACTTAACTTAACAACAGGTTTGGGTCTTGGTTTAGGAATTGATTACGCGCTCCTGATGGTTAATAGATTCCGTGAAGAGCTACACCGTGGAAAGAGCGTGGAAGATTCCATTGCGGCAACCATGGCCAGTGCAGGAAAAACCGTCTTTTACTCAGGCATGACAGTGCTTGTCACGCTATTTTCACTTACCTTCTTCCCGCTGCCATTCTTGAAATCATTTGGTTACGCAGGAGTTTCAGTTGTTGCACTTGCAGTTATCGGTGCCTTGTTTGGCTTACCTCCAATCATGGCCCTACTTGGCAATCGCATCGATAAGGGTGTGGTTCGCAAAGCTGCACTTACTCCAAAGGATGATGGACGGTGGGCAAAGACCGCTCGCTTAGTAATGAGACGTCCGGTATCTGCCGTTGTCTTATCGCTCGTGATTCTTGGAATCATGGCCGCACCAATTGC
>JACCDH010284480.1_pt1 | contig 11099 bp, 14 predicted proteins | sample 7442481 | NCBI WGS metagenome assembly JACCDH01 (sample SAMN15323433, study PRJNA562643) | freshwater metagenome | isolation source: river surface water | place: USA:Blue River Watershed | collected 2017-08-15 | reverse complement strand
GTTGGTGTTATTCACTCTAATAAGGAACAGAATTATCGCTTTAATACGGTGAATCAATTTAAAGCAGGTGTATTTAAATATATTATATCAACCGATGTAATGGCACGTGGTATTGATGTTGCAGAGGTTACGCACGTAATTAATTTTGATACTCCTGATGTACCAGAAAATTATATTCATAGAATTGGAAGAACCGGTAGGGCAGATAAAAAAGGAATTGCAATTACTTTTATCACACCTAAGGAAGTAAAAGAAAGAGCAGCTATTGAGTCATTAATGAAACAAGCAATTCCTATTCAAGGCCTACCAGAAAATTTAGAAATATCTGAAATACTAACTGAGGATGAAAAGCCAAAAGTGAGAATGAAGATTATTCAAATTAAAGTTCCTAAAAAAGAGGAGTCAGGTCCTGCATTTCACGAAAAGTCTTTAAAGAATCAAAAAGTAAATGTTAGAAAGAATCATAAAGACGCGATGACCAAAAAGTATGGCAAGCCCAAAAAACGAAAACCAAAAAAATAGAGTAAAGAAGAAGCCCTTAAAAATAAATTTAAGGGCTTCTTCTTTTTACCTCTTATGATTTTTTTTAGCACCCCATAAAGGAGTGCTAAAATTTACTTATTCTTATCTTTTAATTTAAGGGGTTCTCTCTTAGCTCAAAATAAATCGGTGCCCTCGTTTATGGGGGGCACCGAAAATATATTTAGCTGAAAAATAAAAAAGCCCTTAAATTTTAATAAGGGCTTTTTTATTGAATTAAAATCTTTCGAAACTACTAAAGAAGAAATTTCCTTCAATTGCTGCATTCTCATCACTATCACTTCCATGAACAGCGTTTTCTCCTATTGAACTTGCATATTTTTTACGGATAGTACCTTCGGCTGCATCTTTAAAGTTAGTTGCCCCAATTAAGGTTCTAAAATCTGCAACAGCATTCTCTTTTTCTAAAATGGCAGCTACAATTGGTCCACTACACATAAATTCAACTAATTCTCCATAAAATGGTCTTTCCTTATGCACTTCATAGAACTGACCAGCCTGAGTAGGAGTTAAATGAATCCATTTCATAGCTTTCACTTTAAATCCGGCTTGTATAATTTGGTCTAAAATGGCACCAGTGTAGCCTTTAGAGGTCGCATCTGGTTTAATCATTGTAAATGTTCTGTTGCTCATGTTTATTTTATTATAATGTTTTAATTCTGGGCGCAAAATTACACAAAAACATTGGTTTTGCACTAAATTTGTGGCCTTATGCAACCAATCGACCAGTTTTTCCCGTTATTGAAATCTCCATTTAAAGGCGTTATTACCTGTCATCAAAAACCTGATGGTGATGCAATGGGGTCGTCTTTGGCTTTATATCATTTTTTGAAACAACTAGGTCATGATGTAAAAGTTATTGCGCCAACCAATTGGGCTCAATTTTTGGATTGGATGCCAGGTGTTAATGAAGTAATTGATTTTGAGTCAAACAAGGAATTATCAACCCAAATTGTAAATGATGCGGATTATGTTTTTTGTTTGGACTTCAATATCTTACACAGAACCAAGCATTTAGAGCCGATTATATCTGCTTCAAAATCCATTAAAATTTTAATTGACCATCATCAACAACCTGATATACCAAGCTTTGGTTATGGTATTAGTGATGTAAAAATGAGTTCTACCTGTGAAATGATTTATGACTTTATTGTTCAATCAGGTCATAGTAATCTCATTAATTTAGACATCGCCAATTGTTTATATACAGGCTTAATGACAGATACTGGTTCATTTAGGTTCCCTTCAACAACTGCTTCAGTGCATAAAATTGTAGCCCATTTAAAAGAATTAGGTTTACAACATGCTGTAATTCATGAGAATATATATGATCAGGGTAGTGAAGCGAGGCTAAAATTCATGGGTAATGTTTTCTTGTACAGAATGCAGGTATTCCCTGAATTTAACACAGCACTAATGGCTATTCCAAAGACTGATATATATAAGTTTGACCTTAAAACAGGCGATACAGAGGGTTTAGTTAACTATTTACTGTCTATTCAAGGGGTGAAATTCGCTGCTATAGTGATTGATAGAGAAGAGGAAAGAAAATGGAGTTTTAGGAGTAAAGGTATCTTTGATGTTAATATATTTGCACGTAATCATTTTGAAGGTGGCGGTCATGCAAATGCTGCAGGAGGACGCTCATCAAAATCAGTTGAAGAAACTGCTAAGGATTTCATTAACATATTAAATGAATATAAAACACAATTAACACAATAAATAAAAAATGATAAAGTCAACATTAAAATTCGTCGCTGCAATTGTATTGTTTGCAAGTTGTAATCAATTCGAAAAAGCGCCATCAGGAATGATGTACAAAATTTCACACGGTAGCGGGAATGAAAAATTATTAGTTCAAGGTCAATTTGTAAAAATTAACATTGAATATCGTTTAAAAGCAAAGGATTCTGTTTTAAGTACCACTTTTGGATTTATCCCTGCTTATTTACCAATTGACACAGCAAGATTAGGTAAATATAGTTTTACTGAAATTATGATGAAATGTAGAAAAGGAGATAAAATCGAATTTAACTTAAGTGTTGATACTTTGGTTAAAATGAATGCTCTACAACTTAATGAAGTCTTCAAAACTGGAGATGTTGTTGTTGGTAAAGTTGAAATTTTAAATGTATTTGCTCAAGAAAGTCAAGTTGCTGAAGATTATAAAAAAGAACAAACAACTGAAAAAGATAAGGAAGTAAAAGCAATTGAAGCATATTTAAAGAAAAACAACATCAAGGCTACTAAAACGCCAGAAGGTGTATTTGTAGTAATTAAACAACCAGGTGATGTGAATGCAAAAATTGATTCAACTAAAGCAGTTAGCGTATTTTACAAAGGGTATACTTTTAAAGGTGAAACTTTTGATACAAACATTAAACCTAACGATCCAACAGCTAAAGGATACGAAGTTAATTTAGGGACTGGTTCAGTTATCCCAGGATGGGAAATTGGTTTATTATATTTTAATAAAGGTGCAAAAGGCACAATTTATGTTCCAGCAATGTTAGCATATGGCCCACAAGCAAATGGTCCAATTAAAGCTTATGAAAACTTAGCTTTTGACATTGAAATTGCTGATGTAAATGTTAAAAAACCAGTTGCTCCAATGCCAAATCAAATGGCTGGTTTACCACAAGGAAATTAATCCTAATTAACAATAATTTAAAATCCTCAACATTTACTTGTTGGGGATTTTTTTTGTCATTGAATATTAAAATATACACTTACCTAAATCAATAATTTGTTTTGCTTCTAAAACATCATGCACTCTCAAAATAGATGCTCCATTATGAAGCCCAATGGTGTTCAATACAGTAGTACCATTTAAGGCCTCATCCGCTGTTATATTAAGTGTTTTATAAATACTTGATTTACGTGATACACCCAGTAAAATGGGCAACCCTAAATCACAAAGAAAATTTAATTCTTTTACAATTGAAAAATTTTCATCAATAGTTTTACCAAAACCAAAACCTGGATCTATCACCCAATTTTGAATTCCTAAATTGGAAAGTTTTTTTATTTTTTCCTTAAAGTATTCATGGATTTCAATAATTACATTTGTCCTTGGGATTATTTCATGCATGTTGTTGATATTTCCCGTTAAATGCATGCCAATATAACCTGCATTATATTCAGCAGCGATTTTTAATATGTCAGCATCAAAATTTCCACAACTTATATCATTAATGATGTGCGCTCCCTTCGATAATCCTTCTTTTGCTACTTGACTATTGAAAGTATCAATGGAAATTAAAACAGAAGGATACTCGGCACGAATGTATTCAATCAATGGTATGATATTATTTAATTCATCCTTAGGGGAAATAATTTCAGCACCTGGCCTGGTACTTTGACCACCAATATCAATAATAGAGGCCCCATCCTTAATGCATTTTTCCACAAATTTTGCAACCCAACCCATATCAATAACCCTACTTGGCTTATAGAACGAATCGGTTGTCGCATTCATGATAGCCATTATTTGAGGGCTGTTAATTTCCCATATGCTGTCGCGGGCAGGAATTTTGAACATAGTTTTATTTTAAGGTCGTTATGCAGTATCTTGCAACTGTTCAAAGTTATTAACTAACCCTGAAATTTGTACTTAAATAATGAGCCAAACTTCTACACAATTTGATCTGGCAATTGCTAGTTGTAGTGATATTTTTATTAAAAAAACTAAGGATTACGGTACAGCTTGGCGTGTTTTACGTATTATTTCGGTAGTTGATCAAATATTCATCAAAGCCTTAAGAATTAGAACTATTCAAAGTTTAGGTACACAAAAAATAGGGGATGATATTAAGGACGAATTTAAAGGCATTATCAATTATGCAGTGATAGGTTTAATTCAATTGAAATTGAGTGAATCTAAAGTGGAGGAATTGCCTGTTGAACAAGTGCAACAAATGTATTTTGAAAATGTAAATTTTGCCAAATCGACAATGTTGGATAAGAATCATGATTATGGCGAAGCATGGAGAGATATGAGTCAAGAAAGCTTTGCTGATTTAATATTAGTCAAATTATTAAGAATTAGACAAATTTTAAACAACGATGGCAAAACATTAATTAGCGAGGGTATTGATGCTAATTTTGTAGATATATTAAACTACGCTGTTTTTGCATTAATTCTAATTGAAGAAGGAAAACATTAATCTTAACAAATTATACATACTTTAAAATTTTTTTATGCAGCAGTTTCTTAAAGTATTAAGATGGTCAGTTGGTTTACTATTTATATTCTCAGGACTTATTAAAGCAAATGATCCGCTTGGCTTAAGTTATAAAATGCAAGAATTTTTTGATGTATGGGGCATCCAATTTTTACAAGACTACACGCTTGGATTTGCAATCATCATGAACGTATTAGAAATTGTAACAGGAGTCGCTTTGATTATTAAATTTCCTTACAAGCAAACGCTATGGCTATTATTAGGCTTAATTATATTTTTCACTTTTTTAACTGGTTATGCATTATTTTCTGGAAAGATAAAAACTTGTGGATGTTTTGGAGATTGTATCCCTCTAACTCCTAAAACATCATTTATAAAGGATATTGTCTTATTTATAGCTATTGTAATATTACTTTTCAATCAAAAGAAAGTTAAAACAAATTTGCATCCTGCATTAGGTGTATTTATTTTATTACTATTTACAGCAGGCGTAAGTTATGGTCAATATTATGTTTTAAAACAATTGCCTATTATTGATTGCTTGCCCTATAAAGTTGGTAATGATATTGCTGAGAAAATGAAAATACCACAAGGTGCTGTTCCTGATAGTGTCTCTATTCAAATGGAGTTTGAAAAAAATGGTAAGTCCTATTTTTTTGATGCTAATAATTTTCCAGAAAATTTTGATTCAACCTATGTTTATAAAAGTAGAAAAGAGGTAGTCGTTCAAAAAGGAAATGGTTTAAAAGCAGCCATTGATGATTTTAGTTTAAATACTTTATCAAATATTGATACTACTGAAATGATATTCAAAACTGAAATTCCATATGTGTTAGTATTTACTGGTAAAGTTGATGAAACCACACCATGGGAAAACCTGTTGAATCAAATACATAAAAAATATAAGCTTGTATATATTGTAACATCAGATAAAACTGGAGCAAATAGGCTATTGTCTAAGGAAAATATTTTAATTGGTGATATTACCATGATAAAAACTGCCTCAAGAGTCTGGCCTACAATTTTTGTTATGAATAATGCTACAATTGTTCAAAAACAAAGCGTTGAAGCCTATCTTTCAAAATAGATAAAACATTACCGTTTATTATAGCTAACTTAGGATAACACTATTAACCAACTTTGTTATGTCTAAGATTAAAGAAATATTACAAAAAAAAGGTCCCAACTTTAATGTAGTAACTCCAAATACAAAAGTTGTAGAAGCTTTGAGTATCATGAAATCAGAAAACTTAAGCTATGTTGTCGTAATGGATGATGGCAAATATCTGGGGATTATGTCTGAACGTGACTATACTCATAAAATAAAATTACAAGGTAAACAATCTGAATTAACTGTCGTTAAAGAGATCATGTCAACCGACTATCCAGTAATTGGATTTGAAGAACAATTACAACGATGCATGGTATTAATGAATGTTTATAAAACTAGATACCTACCCATTTTTGATGAAATGGAATTCAAAGGTGTTATTACAATGAATGACTTAATGCGTGAAGTAATTGAAAAGGATGATTTATCAAAGCCAGGCTCGGATAGTTTGTATGAATTATAACTATTTAATGATTACCTCATTAATCATATTTTCTCCCATTTTCTCGTTGACTCTTTCTATGATTTGTACTTTCTGAAAACCTAACTCATTTTTTAAGGGGCCTACATTTGTTTCAATAAAAAGCTTCTTATCAAAAATGTATATTTTATTTGTATACTTAGCAATAGTCTGTCCCATGATCTCAGCCCATACTTCTTCAATTTGAGCAGCTCTAATACCATTTTTCAATTTGCTACTTTGTACAAATTGCTTCAATGCATCTCCAATTTTAAATAGTGCCATAGTTGCAATTTAAATTATAATTCAATCAATTGATAACTATTTAAATGCGTGCCTAATAAATCAGCCACTCTTTCTTTGTGCGTGTCAGTAATAAATACTTGACCATCCGTAAATTCGCTGACCCAGGCTAATAACTTTTTCATTCTTTCTTCGTCTAATTTTTCAAAAATATCATCCATGAGAAGGGTAGGTGAAAATCCTTTTATTTCTTTTATGAGTTCCCATTCAGCTAGTCTAATTGAAAATAATAAACTTTTTCGTTGACCTTGCGAGGCTTCTTGTTTGAAAGAATGATTTTGAATAGTAATGATTAAATCGTCTTTATGAATTCCAATACTTGTTCGTTGTAATATTCTATCCTTAGAAAGGGAATTACTAAGTAATTCTTTAAAATTTTGATTATTTAATGGAGATTGATAACTTATATCGATTGCATCGTTTCCACCTGCTAAATCATTATACAATTTTAAAATTGCAGGCAAATATTTTATCATTAAATTTTTTCTAAATTCAAATATTTGTAAGCCATTATCAATAAGCTGCTCATCCAATACTTCTAAAACAAGTGTGTCTAGATTTCCACTCTCTGCAGCGTTTTTCAATAAACTATTTCTTTGAATAAGTACTTTGTTGTATGCTATTAAATGGGTAAGGTATGCAGGATACATTTGTGATAATAAACTATCCATTAACCTTCGTCTTTCTTCACTTGACCCCGTAATAATTTGAACATCGTCAGGTGCTATCATTACACAAGGTATTTTACCAATGTGTTGTGATAATTTAGTGTATTGTATTTGATCGAAATAAAATTCCTTTTTCAAATTTTCTCTCAGTACACAGGTAATCGGTACGTTTAAATTATTGATTTCATATTCACCATGTACCCTTAACCCTTGATAGTTATGATGTACATTTTGAACATCGGGCCTGTTAAAATAACTTTTTGTAAATGATAAATAATAAATGGCGTCTAACACATTAGTTTTTCCAGTTCCATTAGGTCCTACAATACCCACAATTCTATGGGTAAAATCGAAGTTTTTTTGGACATAATTCCTGAACTGAATTAAAGAAAGTTGATGAAGCCTTACCATGAGTGCAAAATACATAAGAAAAAGCTGTATTTTTAGTCAAATTTTTAGGAATGATCCTCATTAGTGAGCAACAGCTTCCAAGTATCGTTAAAAGGCTTGCACATCAGATTTTAGAAACCTATCCTGGCTTAAATAACGCCGTAATAGTTGGCTTACAACCAAGAGGTGTTTATTTAAGTGACCGAATTGTGGCAGCTTTATCACAGGAATTAGCCCCGGAACAGGTATTGTATGGTAAATTAGACATCACCTTTTTTAGAGACGATATTAGAAGAGAATTGCATTTGGCTACTCAGACGCATTTACCTTTTAGTATTGAGGGAAAAACTGTTATTTTAATTGATGACGTACTTTTTACTGGTCGTACCATTAGAGCAGCTTTAGACGCCTTATTGTCCTTTGGCCGTCCATCCAAAGTTGCCTTATGTGTGCTTGTTGACCGAAAACCAAGTAGGGAATTACCCATCCAACCGGATTTTTCTGGCAAAGAAATGGATACTTTGACCCCACAAAAAGTAAAAGTTAGGTGGAAAGAAAATGACGGTGTCGATGATGTAATATTACTAGCAGAATAAGCTATGGTAAGTTCAAAAAAATATATTAATTTTGTTTTTTAATGGCACTATCTACCAAACATCTTCTTGGTATCAAAGACCTCCATCAAGAGGACATTCAACTTATTTTATCTACAGCTGGTCAATTTAAAGAGGTTTTACAAAGGCCTGTTAAAAAAGTACCAACTTTACGCGATGTCAACATCGTTAATTTATTTTACGAAAACTCAACCAGAACCAGAATTTCATTCGAATTAGCTGAAAAAAGACTTTCTGCTGACGTGGTGAATTTTACCGTTTCAAGTTCCTCCGCTGCAAAAGGAGAAACATTGCTTGATACCGTAAATAATATACTAAGTATGAAAGTGGATATGGTTGTAATGCGACATAGTGCCTCAGGGGCGCCACACTTTTTAGCAAAACATATTGACGCAGCCATAATTAATGCGGGGGATGGCATAAATGAACATCCAACACAGGCATTACTTGATGCTTTTTCAATGGTTGAAAAATTTGGGAGTTTAAAAGGACTAAAGGTTGCCATTATAGGCGACATTATGCATAGTAGAGTTGCGCTTAGTAATATATACTTACTTAAAAAAATGGGCGCTGAAGTGATGGTTGCAGGTCCACCTACACTCATTCCTACCTATTTACAAGCCGCTATGGATGTTAAAGTTGAATATAATATTGATAAAGCTTTGGCATGGTGCGATGTTGCCAACGTGCTTAGAATTCAATTAGAGCGTCAAAATCAGCCTTTATTTTCTTCCCTAAGAGAATATAACTTAGCATATGGCATCACTATGGAACGCCTTAATAAGCTAAAATCGGAAATAGTCATTATGCATCCTGGCCCTATTAATAGAGGTGTTGAAATGGACAGTGCAGTGGCGGATAGCAATCATTCAATAATTCTAGATCAAGTTGAAAATGGTGTTGCTGTTAGAATGGCTTGTCTTTATTTATTAACAGGACGCTCAAATCCTGCATAAAAGTCATTTGTTTTAACAAATTTCATACTTTTAGTACATGCAAAGAATTTGTTTATTTCCAGGCACTTTTGATCCAGTAACATTGGGTCATATTGATATCATTAACCGATCCTTACCACTTTTTGATAAAGTGATTGTTGGCATTGGTATGAATGCTGCTAAAAATCCAATGTTTTCAGCTGATCAAAGAAGGCTTTGGTTTGAGGAAATTTATAAAAATGAGCCAAAAGTAGAAGCGGCAATCTATGATGGATTAACCATTAAATATTGTCAAGAAATTGGTGCAAAATTTATTCTAAGAGGCATTCGATATGTAAGTGACTTTGAATATGAAAAAACCATCGCTGACGCCAACAGAACCATGGATAAAAATATTGAAACCATATTTTTGACCGGTGAGCCTAAATACACATCTGTTGCCTCAACAATTGTTCGAGATATTTTACGAAATGGGGGTGACGCTTCACCTTTTTTACCAGAACAAGTGACTAAGAGTTTAATTTAAGTCTATACTTTTCTACAACTTCTAATATGTTGTCATAAGTATTGTCTAAACAATGCCTTGCTGTATTTAACGCATTCCATTCAATTTTTTCAATATCCTCTGAAGTTTGAGGTATCCCATTTTGCATGTTAGGGATGGACATATGAAACCAATAGGTTCGTTTAACAACTTCCTCATTTAAGTATTTATCAAAATAAGTATGATTAGTAAAACATAACATTTCATGTAATTGAACCCCCACAATACCTGTTTCTTCTTGGACTTCTCTTACAGCGCAAGTTTGAATCGTTTCTCCCTCGTCCAATTTGCCTTTTGGCAAATCCCAAAAACCACGTCGATAAATCCACAAAATTTGACCTTGTGCGTTGGTAACTAATCCTCCTGCTGCTATAATTTGTTTTGGCATAAAAATGTGTATAGTATTTAGTAACTCTTCCTGTAAAATTAGGAATTAGCCTTTAAATTCGCATTTATAATATCAAATAAACATGACCAACGAGAAAGCAGTTGCCGAAAAATTATTACAAGTAGGAGCAGTTAAATTAAGTCCTACAAATCCATTTACCTGGGCTAGTGGTTGGAAAAGTCCAATATATTGTGATAATAGAAAGGTTTTGTCTTTCCCCTATGTTCGTGATTTTATTAAAAGTGAAATGTGCAATGTTATTTTTGAAAAATTCGATGGTGCCGATATGTTGGCAGGTGTAGCAACAGCTGGTATTCCATGGGGTGCTATGGCTGCCGATCAATTAAAGCTACCTTATATTTATGTTAGACCAAAACCAAAGGAGCACGGTTTAGGCAATCAAATTGAAGGTGCATACGCTACCACCAATAAAATATTAGTTATAGAAGATTTAATATCAACTGGAAAAAGTAGTTTACAAGTTGTTGATGTTTTAAGGAATGCAGGTTTGGAAGTAATTGGAATGGTTTCCATATTTAATTATGGTTTTAACATTGCCGATGAAGTATTCAAAGCAGCGGGCGTTCCTTATCACTCATTAACTAATTATGCAAGTTTGATTGATTTAGCAGTTGAAAAAGGAGATATTGATGCAAAAACACAAGCTACCTTAATGCAATGGAGAGAAAGTCCTTCCACTTGGAATGTTTAATTGAGCTTATAATTTCTGTATGGATTTTAAAACTTCCCTTACCATAGATTCTTTTAGATCTAAGGTTTTAACAGTTGTATAATTAATGGGAACTGTTTTGGTAAATATCCCTTTTGATAAAGTAGCATTGCCTAAAATGGTAATTTTCAGTGGTTTTTTAAACATGATATCTACGGTATAGGGTAGTACATTAGATAATTCAAATTCCATTCGAGCTGGAACATTAAAATTAGCATTGGACTTGATGATC
>JACCDH010156426.1_pt1 | contig 11099 bp, 5 predicted proteins | sample 7442481 | NCBI WGS metagenome assembly JACCDH01 (sample SAMN15323433, study PRJNA562643) | freshwater metagenome | isolation source: river surface water | place: USA:Blue River Watershed | collected 2017-08-15 | reverse complement strand
CGCCTTCCAGCGTCATCGGCATGGGGACGGTCATCTTCATCGACCAGGTCAGCTTGTTGCCGTCGATCTTGCCGTTCTCAAGGTCCATCGAACCCATCGCGCCGGTGTTCTTGCCGGTGAAGGTGTCACCGTTCACCTCGATGGTGAACTCGCTCTTCTGGTCGCCCATCGGGGTCTTGGTGATGCATTCATAAGTGCCTGCAATCGACATCGAATCTCTCCTCAACTTACAAGGGGGTAAGTAAGCCCTTCCTTGCCCGCCGGCGCGCTGCTGTCAATTGGGTGCAGCGCGCCGGGCGGGGCAGGCAGGCGCTACTTGGCGGCCGGAATGACTTCTACCGGCAGGCCCAGCTGCTTGAGCTGGGGTTCGACAACCTTGGCATCGCCAACCACGACATAAACCAGGCCCTCGCCCAGCTTCATTTCGCGCGCCTTGGCATCAAGATCGGCGGCGGTCATCGCCTTGTACCGGTCAGCAAGTGTTTCGTACCAGGTGTCCGGACGCTTGAAGTTGACGATGCTGACCAGCCCGCCCAGCACGTCGCCCGAGGTTTCGAACGAACCGGGCAGTTCGCGGGCGCTGCCGGTGGTGGACCAGCCCAGTTCTTCGGCGCTCACCCCGTTGGTGGTGAGGAAGCTGGTCAACTCCTTGCGGATTTCGACGATCGAATCCCCGGTGCGGTCGGCCTGGACCGGTGCCTGGACGCGGAAGGTCACGCGGTCCTGGGTGTTGCCCACGCCGCTGCCGGCACCATAGGACCAGCCCTTGGTCTCGCGCAGGTTCATGTTGATGCGCGAGAGGAAGTTGCCGCCCAGGATATCGTTGGCTGAGCGCAGCGTCAGCAGATCATCGGTGCCCTTCACCGGCAGGACCTTGCCCGCCAGGATCAGGGACTGCGGCGATGCCGGGCGGTCAACCAGCACGATCCGTTCGGCCTGGGTGGGGATCGGCACGTTGAAGTTCTTGGTCGGTGCCGGGCCGGCCGGTCCCTTCCAGTCGGCGAAGCTGGCTTCAAGCAGCTTGGTCACTTCGGCCAGCGAGGTGTTGCCGCTGACGAAGACCTTGGCAGTTTCGGGGCGGAACCACTGGTCGTGGAAGTCCTTCAGCTGCTCTCGGGTCAGCTTTTCGACCACGGCCGGATCACCCGTGCCCGACGGCGCGATGCCATAGGGGTGGTCCCTGCCATAGAGCAGCGGCTGAAGCACGCGGCTGGCGATCGGGCCGGGGTTCTTGAGCTCGGCGCGGATCGCGGCAAGCTGCTGGACGCGGACCCGCTCCAGCTCGGCCGGGGCCAGCGCCGGACGGCGGATGAAGTCCGAAAACAGCTTGAGCGAAGGGGCGAGGTTGGGCGTTACCGTATCGAGCTGGAACGAGGTGCTGTCGGTATCGGCAAAGCCACGGATGTTGGCGCCAAGGCGCTCGCGGGCGCGGGCCAGCTCGGTCGAATCGAGCTTTTCCGTCCCTTCGTTCATCAGCCGCAGCAGCAGTGCCTGCGTGCCGAGCGCCGATTTGGGATCGGCGGCAAAGCCTGCATCGAACGAGACGCGGACCGAAACCACCGGCACGGCGGCACGGCGGGCAAAGTAGACCTGCATCCCGTTGGAGAGCTTGGCGCGCTCGATGGTCGGGAAATCGAGCGGGGTCAGTTCGCCCACTTCGGGCAGCTTTGAGCGGTCAGCCTGGGTGGCAGTGGCCGCGCCACCGGCCCCGGCCACCGGGAACAGCGGATCGCGGAAGAAGGCCGGCCGCGCGCCAAGGCCATCGGGCGAAACGATATAGCCGCCGCGATTTTCCCCGCCTTCGGCGCGGGTGCCCGGCTCAACCGTCAACGAGAAGACCGGGCGCGAAAGCCACTTCTGCATCGAGGTGCGGACCGCCGCCGGGGTCAGCTTGGCCATCCGGTCGAGCGCGATCCGGTAATGATCGGGCGTGCCGTTGTAGAGCAGGCCCTCGGCCAGCGTGGGGGCCTTGCCGCTGAACCCGCCCACCGACTCGAGCCCGCGGATCTCGTTGGCGGCATAGGTCGTGCTGGCCCGGCGCAGTTCGTCAGGGGTCGGGCCTTCACGCAGGAACTTTGCCACTTCGGCATCGAGCGCGGCACCAACCTTGGCCGGGTCTTCACCCGGCTTGACGTCGGCATAGATCACGAACTGGCCGCCCTGGGCAAAGATCTGGGCGTCCGCAGTGACGCTGACGGCAACCTTCTGCTGGCGAACGAGCGCGTCATCGAGGCGCGAGCTGGCGAGACCGCCCAGCACCGAGCCGCCGGCTTCGAGCGCGAGGTATTCGGGATTGTCGAGGCCGGGGATCGCCCACATCCGGTAGATCCGGGTGGTCGCCACCTGGTCCTTGATCGTCTTGGCCAGCGGTGCCGGCAGATCGGGCACGGGCACGCTTACCGGCTTGATCTGCGGTCCGCTGGGGATCGCGCCGAACCACTTGGTTACCTTGGTTTTGGCTGTGGCCAGGTCGATATCGCCAGCCAGCACCAGGATTGCGTTGTTCGGGCCGTAATTGTCGCGGAACCACTGTTTCACGTCATCCAGGCTGGCACCGCTTAGGTCAGCCATCGAGCCGATTGTGGAGTGGTGATAGGGGTGGCCCGAGGGGTAGAGGTTCTCGTACTGCTCATACTCCACCAGGCCAAACGGCTGGTTGTCACCCTGGCGCTTTTCGTTCTGGACCACGCCGATCTGGTTGGTCAGCTTTTCCTGCGTCACCGCGCCCAGCAGATAGCCCATCCGATCGCTTTCCAGCATCAGCGCCCGGTCGAGCGCGCCGGTCGGCACGGTTTCAAAGTAGTTGGTGCGGTCAAACCAGGTGGTGCCGTTGAAATCGGTCGCGCCCACTTCCTGCAGCGGCTTGAAGAAATCGCCCGGCGCGTTTTCCGATCCGTTGAACATCAGGTGTTCGAACAGGTGGGCAAAGCCGGTCTTGCCCTTGGGCTCGTGCTTCGATCCGACCCCGTACCACACCGATACGGCCACAACCGGTGCCTTGCGGTCGGTGTGAACCAGAACACGCAGCCCGTTGGACAAGGTGAACTGCTGGTAGGGAATGTTGACGGACTTCACGAGCGCCGAGAGCGGTGCCGGCTGCGGTTCAGCGGCCTTGTCCTTGGCCAGGGCCGGAGTACCGGCAACGGCCAGAGCGATGATCGATGCAGTCAAGAATCGTGGCATGTTAGGCACCCTTTGCAATGCTTTGCGCCCAAGCTAGCAGACCAAACGGGCGGCGCCACTGTCGACGCTGCCTTTTCGACGAACTGCTAACGGCCTTGGACCTGCGCCGCTGGACTCAGTTGGCAATCACCTTGCGGCTGCGCGCGTGCGCCAGGATGCTGGCGCGGTCGAAATAGACCGGCTTCATCCGCTTCGCTGCAAACAGCGCCGCCTGATCCGCATAGTGGGGGCTGTTCGGCCGGGTGGTTGCTGCGCCATAGGGCTGGATCGATTCCGAATGGACGCGGCCGGCCTTGTCCCATTCGATCAGCATGACGAAGCTGTCACCGTGCTTGATCGAGAGGCGCCCGTCTGGATCGACATTCCAGTCGGTTGCCGCACGCAGCGTATCGCCGCCGCCATCCATGGGCAGGTCTGCCTGGCCCTGGCGAATGCGCAGGACATCGCCCAGCGGGGGATCGATGCGGCCGAAGTGCTGCTTCAGGTGTGCCACCGCTTCGGACAGCACGTCCTTGGGTTCTGGCGGAGCCTTAAGGCCATAGCTGGCCTTCATCGCCGGCTCGAGCACCATCACCGCCAGGGCATCTGCGCCATTGCCGCGGCCATCGGCGGTCATGTCCCAACCGGCCAGCAGGCCTTGGGCCACTGCCAGATCGCCGGACAGCTTCAGCTTGGCGATGCCATCGAGCATCCAGGCGACATAACCAGCGCGCTCATAGCCGGTATCAAACTTGATCCGCAGCAGATCCTCGCGCCCGATCCGGGGCGTTGCCGCCAGCAGCTTTGCGGCGCGCAGGGTGCGGTTGGTAAGGTCCGTCTCCACCCCCCAAATCGCCGGGACCTTGGCCGGGTCAAGCTCACTGCCGGGACCGGCTGCCAGGAACGGGGTGTTGTTGGAATTGAAGACATAGCCCGAAGCCGGGTTCACCACTTTTGGCACCAGGTTCCAGGCAATCGGACCCTTCCAGATCAGGTCAGAGCGGTTACCGGGAACTACGCTGCGCCAATTTGGTCCGGCCTTCCGGTCGGGCAGGGCAGCGTTGTACCAATAGGCAATGGTCCCGGTCTTGTCGGCGTAGATGAAGTTGGTGGCGGGCACGGCCTGCATCGCCATGGCGGCCTGCCATTGGTCAAAGTTCTGCGCCTTGGTAAGGCGATAATACTGGGTGACGCTGTCGATGCGGTCCATCCCTGCATACCGCACCGCGAAGGCCCCGCGAGCATTGACCATCGCCGGGCCATGCGCGGTGCGCCAGACCGTCTTGGCGATCGGCAGGACGAACGGCCCGAAGCGCACGGGCAACCAGACCTTCTCTTTGCGTAGCGGCTGCCATTGCCCGTCAAGGCGATAGCGGGTGCCGCCCTGGTCCAGTTCCAGCTGATAGACATCGATCAGGTCAGGTCGGTTGACCGTGTTGGTCCAGCCCAGGTTGGCGTTGTGCCCGAGGAACGGGAAGGGCGATCCGGGGAAAGTCGCGCCCGCGAAATTCCAGCCCTGCTCGCTTGCAATCCGCAATTCGTACCAGGCAACGCCGCCGCGCCACGGCTGGTGACTGTTGGAGAAGAGCCGCGTGACGCCATCGCCAGACCGTTTGGGGGCAATGGCAAAAGCGTTGGAGCCCGAGTTTTCAGCCGTTTCACCCACTGGCAGTGGCATCGGCCGCGCGGTGGCGAGCTGATCGCCGCCGCCCTGTCCGAACAGCGGCGCCGGCTTGCCATCCAGACGCGGGCCATGTTCGGGACGGAATTCGCCCCCTTCGCTCAGCGGCTTGAGCACACGGTCCAGGCCAAAGAAGAACGGCAGGCGCAAAGCGAAGCCCGTGGCGATATCCTTGCCATTGACCGGGAACAGCCGCGCCAGGCGAATCTCGCCGCGATGCTGCTCCGCATAACGATTAAGGCCTGCGGCATAGGCCTCGAGGATTGCCCGGACATCGGCGGGCAGCTTGTCATAGCCACGATCGGCCGCGCCGCGCGCATCGACGAAGTGATAGGCAAAGTCGACCCCGGCGCCGTCAACGCCGGCAATGGCGCCATAGCGGCCGCGGGTCATCGCCACGACTTCCTGGAGGGTGCTGAAATCGTCCTCGGCATGGGCCCAGGCTGTGCCGAATGCGACATCAGCGTCGGTCTTGCCGGCAATATGCGGTACGCCCCATTCGTCGCGGATCACTTCGGCCCGGTAGTTGCGTTTCGGAGGTGGCGGGCCGGGCTGTTCAGCGAAATAGGGCTCCCACGATGCGAGCGTTACCGCTGCAATGCCTGCAATCACTGCCAGGCCGCCAAGCCCCTTGCCAATCCGCCCCATCATGCCCCCCTTTTAAAATTCGCTTGTGCTTTGGCCGTCATTGTAAGGCACCTGCACAATGGTCAATCGGCACAAGCCGAGCTTCCTCTACTGCTGCACAACCAAAGGCCGAAACCTGACCTTTTTGCGTAGCGCCTCTTGTGTTGCCGATAAGCAACACTACTTTTGGTGTCACAGGAGGGTGACACACCGATGAACCTCGAGAAATTTACCGATCGCGCCAAGGGTTTCCTGCAGTCCGCGCAGACCGTGGCGATCCGGCTCAACCATCAGCGGATCACGCCCGAGCATATCCTGAAGGCGCTGCTCGAAGACAATGAAGGCATGGCCGCGGGTCTGATCCAGCGCGCTGGCGGCAATCCGGCGCTGGCCCAGGCCAGGGTCGATGAAGCGCTGGCCAAGATTCCCGCGGTTTCCGGCAGCGGCGCGCAATCACCGCCGGGGCTGGAAAACGATGCCGTCCGCCTGCTTGATGCCGCCGAACAACTTGCCACCAAGGCCGGGGACAGCTTTGTCTCGGTCCAGCGCTTGCTGCAAGCCATCGCGCTGGGCGCAACCAATCCGGCTGGGCAGGCGCTCAAGGCCGCAGGTGTCGATGCGCAGAAACTTGAAGCCGCGATCCAGGAAGTGACCGGCGGACGCGCGGCTGACAATGCCAGCGCCGAAAACGCCTATGAAGCGATGAAGAAGTACGCCCGCGACCTGACCCAGGCGGCGCGCGACGGCAAGCTTGATCCGGTGATCGGCCGCGACGAGGAAATTCGCCGGACTGTCCAGATCCTGGCCCGCCGCACCAAGAACAATCCGGCGCTGATTGGCGAGCCCGGCGTGGGCAAGACCGCCATTGCCGAAGGCCTGGCGCTGCGCATTGCCAATGGCGACGTGCCCGACAGCCTCAAGGACCGCCGCCTGATGTCGCTCGACATGGGTAGCCTGATTGCCGGTGCGAAGTACCGCGGGGAGTTTGAAGAACGGCTCAAGGCCGTGCTTGACGAGGTCAAGGGCGCCGAGGGCGAGATCATTCTGTTCATCGATGAAATGCACACCCTGATCGGGGCGGGCAAGGGCGAGGGGGCGATGGATGCCTCCAACCTGCTCAAGCCAGCCCTGGCCCGCGGCGAACTGCACTGCATCGGCGCAACCACGCTCGACGAGTACCAGAAGTACGTCGAGAAGGACCCTGCGCTGCAACGGCGGTTCCAGCCGGTCTTCGTGGGTGAGCCGACGGTCGAGGATACGATCTCGATCCTGCGCGGGCTGAAGGAGAAGTACGAGCTGCACCACGGGGTGCGGATTGCCGACAATGCGATTGTCGCGGCGGCAACGCTGTCCAACCGCTACATCGCCGACCGCTTCCTGCCCGACAAGGCGATCGACCTGATGGATGAGGCCGCCAGCCGCATCCGCATGGAAGTGGAGAGCAAGCCCGAAGAAATCGAGGTGCTTGATCGGCGGATCATCCAGCTCAAGATCGAGGAACTGGCGCTTGCCAAGGAGAGCGATCAGCCATCGAAAGACCGCCTCGCAACCCTGAAGGAAGAGCTGGCCAATCTTGAACAGCAATCGGCCGAACTGACCACCCGCTGGCAGAACGAGCGCGACAAGATTGCCGCTGAAGGCAAGATCAAGGAAGCGCTCGACCATGCCCGGCTGGAGCTTGAACAGGCCCAGCGCGCTGGCGACCTGGCGAAGGCGGGTGAGCTGTCTTACGGCAAGATTCCCGAACTGGAAAAGCAGCTGGCCGAAGCGCAAGGCGTCGATACGTCGAACATGCTGCTGCGCGAGGAAGTGACTGCTGACGACATTGCCGCCGTGGTCAGCCGCTGGACCGGGATTCCGGTCGACCGGATGATGGAAGGTGAGCGCGAAAAGCTGCTCAAGATGGAGCAGGTGATCGGTCAGCGCGTGATCGGACAGCAGGATGCGGTGATCGCCGTGTCCAAGGCTGTGCGCCGCGCTCGCGCCGGGTTGCAGGATCCGAACCGGCCGCTCGGCTCGTTCCTGTTCCTCGGGCCGACGGGCGTCGGCAAGACCGAATTGACCAAAGCGCTCGCTGGATTCCTGTTCGATGATGACACCGCGATGGTGCGCATCGACATGTCGGAATTCATGGAGAAGCACTCGGTGGCCCGCCTGATTGGCGCGCCTCCGGGCTATGTCGGCTATGAGGAAGGCGGCGTCCTGACCGAGGCCGTGCGGCGTCGGCCCTATCAGGTTGTGCTCTTTGACGAGGTTGAAAAGGCGCACTCAGACGTGTTCAACGTCCTGCTGCAGGTGCTTGATGACGGGCGCCTGACCGATGGGCAGGGGCGGCAGGTGGACTTCACCAACACGCTGATCATTCTGACGAGCAACCTTGGCAGCCAGTATCTGGCGAACCTTGAGGAAGGCCAGGACGTGGAAACGGTCGAGCCGCAGGTGATGGAAGTGGTGCGCGGGCATTTCCGCCCCGAATTCCTCAACCGGCTGGATGAGATCATCCTGTTCCACCGCCTGGGCCAGGAACACATGGGCCCGATCGTCGAGATCCAGGTTGGCCGCGTGGCCAAGCTGCTCAAGGACCGCAAGATCACGCTTGACCTGACCGAGGCGGCCAAGCGCTGGCTGGGCCGGGTTGGCTACGATCCGGTTTACGGCGCCCGGCCGCTCAAACGGGCGGTGCAGCGTTACCTGCAGGATCCGTTGGCCGAAAAGCTGCTGGGTGGAGAGATTCCCGATGCCAGTACGGTCAAGATCGATGAGGGCGACGGCGGGCTGAAGTTCGTGGTCGTTTAAACTGCGCGAACCAATTCGGGCGGCGGCGCGGGTGGGCAGAAATCCGCCCGCCGCCAGATTGGATCAGCCGGTTCCTCTGGATCGGCGGGCGCAAAGTCCAGATAGCCGAAGAACGTCGCAATTTTTCGCTCGGCAGCATCGGTGATCGCGGTGCGGCCGTGCAGAAACCGGGTGTTGTCCAGCACCAGCACATCGCCTTGCTGCCAGTCGATCGCAACAGCAAGCCGGTCGCCCGTGGCCTTGATGGCCTGTAGCCAGTCCTCTGGCACTGGTGTCATGTCATCAAGCAAGGGGTGATGGCCGTTGCCATTGTTGAACCGCGCGAACAGCAGGAAATTGCCAAAAGCGGGCCCCTCCGCAAACATCGGGCGGTGCAGGGCCGGGCGCGTGAAATAGCGCGCAATCCGGCCATCGGGCAGTCGCACAAAGCGATAGGGGCACTGTGGCGGCGGCGCTTGCAGCAGGGCATCGTCCGGCCTGTCGGTGCCCAGCCAGAAGCGCAGCTGTTCCGGCCAGGTGGTTTTGAGATAAATCAGCCGCCGCCCTTCCAGCCCGGCGCGAATTTCAGGCGGCAAGGCCGCAGCCAGTGCAATCCCGTCACAAATCGTCGTGGCTCCACCCGCCTGCGGCGATGACAGGCAGCAGAACAGCGCCGCATCGGGCTTCCACGGCTCCCGCGACAATTCCGGGTGCAGCGCAAAGGCATTGGTTCCGCCGTCAACCGAATAGACTGCCCGGGCCGCATCGAGCCGCGAGCGGCCGGGCGTTTCATTGACCACCGCGGTGCGGCACAGGCTGCGGGCAAAGCGGCCAAATTCGTCAAGATCAGCACCGAACCCGCGCAGCAGCAGCGCGCCATGAGTGCGGTAGAGATCGACCACGGTCGCTCGATCGAGCGCGGTCAGCCGACCTTCGGCTGTAGGGGTGATGGCGACATAGGGCCGGCCAGGTTCAGGTAATATGATCTGTCCCACAGGCCTTGCCATATCGGATCGCACCGACTTGGGCTATAGGTGGGGGATGGACCCCGCAATCGCCCGCCGCCTGGCCAGCCCGGACTGTTATCTCCACGCGCTGGACGGTGCGGCGGCACAGTTTCTGCCAATGGACCGCGCTGCCTATCGTCGGTCAATATTCCTCGACCATCGGATATCGCCGGCCGATGGAGAGGCCTTTGTGCTCGATCTGGCGGGGCTAGCGGGCGTGGTCGCGGATGCCGTGCCGGCTGGTTGGATCTTTCATGTGGCGCACTGCGGCTCGACCTTGCTGGCGCGGGCATTGGAGCAGTTGACCGATACCCTGGTGCTGCGCGAGCCGTTGGCGCTGCGCCAGTTGGCGCTCTATCCCGATCAACGCGTGCTGCCGATCGTGCTGGCGCTGTTGGCGCGGCGTTATCCGGGGGCGGGGCGGACGGTGATCAAGGCCAATGTGCCGGTGAACTTCATGCTCGACAAGATTGCCGCTGCCGACCCCGAAGCTCCGGCAATCCTGCTTTACAGCCACCTGCCGGACTATCTGCTTGCCGTCCTGCGCAGCCCCAACCATCGCGGCTGGGTGCGTACGATCAGCGGGCAATTGGCCGCGCACATCGGCAGCCAAGACGCATCAAGCGATGCGGAACTGGCTGCGGCACTGTGGCTCGCACAGCATCGCCGCTTTGCTGCGGCGCTGTTCGCCATGCCGCAGGCGCGGACGCTGGAGGCAGAACAATTCTATGCCGACCCGGCCGCAGCCCTGACCAAGGCTGCTGCGTTATATGGATTGCCGTCCGACCCAGCGCTTGCGGCGCAAATCGCCGCGGGTCCGCTGTTCGCAACCTATTCCAAAAATTCGGGGCAGGCATTCGACAATGCGGCGCGGCTAGCGCGGCGTGATTACCTGGCGGGGCAGCTGGGCGGCGAATTGGCCGAAGCAGCGGCTTGGCTTGATCGCCACGAAGTAGACGCGGATGCTTTGGTGGCAACGCTTGATCAGGCGGCCTTGATGGCCTGAGCTCGCCAACTTCCTGCAGCCCCAAAAAGGAAGGGCGGCGAGACCGAAGTCTCACCGCCCTCTCTTTTGCCTTGCGGTTCAGGCCTTAGAAGTTGGCCTTGAACCCGGCGTAGAAGAAGCGACCGAACGTATCGTACGGGTCACCACCGCTGGTGCCGAGCAGACCGTAAGGCGGCTTGATGTCGGTGAGGTTATCGACGCCGGCATAGAAGCTGTACTTCTTGTCCGCCAGTTCGAAGTTCACGCGCATGTTGTGGTAGATCTTACCCGGGTAGAACACGACCGGGAACTGATCGAGGTTCTGCGGATCCAGGGTGGCGAGCTGACCCGGGATGCAGGTGCGGCCCGACAGGCCGGTGCTGCCCGAAGTGGGGCAGAGACCGGTGTACTGGTTCTGGGCTTCCCAGGTGCCGACAGTCTGCTGACCGATGTAACGTGCCGAGTAGGTCACGTCGACCGCGCCGAAATCATAGTTGATCGAAGCGTTGGCAGCCCAGATCGGATCGCCGAGTTCGCCAAGCTGGCGGTTCGGGACCTTGGGGTTGGTCGGATCGGTGTAGTTGTCGAGCGTGGTGACGCGGGTTGCAATCGCACGAACCGACAGCCGCTGGCCGTTTTCGAAGGTCTTGCGATAGCTGAGGTCAAAGTCAAAGCCGCGAGCCTGCTGCTTTGCAAAGTTGACCCCGCCCGAGATGACAGCCGGCTGCACGAACAGGCCAGTCGAGCGATCGCGGTTCACGGTCGCGCAGAACGGATTGTTGATGCCGGTCGGGCTGTCATAGCACAGGTTCAGGATGGTCTGCGCACCCAGCGACGCGATCAGGTTGGTCACGTCGATCTT
>JACCDH010382225.1_pt1 | contig 11100 bp, 9 predicted proteins | sample 7442481 | NCBI WGS metagenome assembly JACCDH01 (sample SAMN15323433, study PRJNA562643) | freshwater metagenome | isolation source: river surface water | place: USA:Blue River Watershed | collected 2017-08-15 | reverse complement strand
GCTTGGAGGCAGCGATCTTATCGCGGATGCGTTCGCCGGTGACCTCGCGCTCAAACTGGGCAAAGGAGAGCAGCATGTTAAGGGTCAGCCGCCCCATGCTCGTGGTGGTATTGAACGCTTGGGTAATCGATACAAAGCTTGCCTTTGCGTTATCAAGCACGTCAACGATCTTGGCAAAGTCAGCCAGGCTGCGGGTTAGCCTGTCGATCTTGTAGACGAGGATGATATCGACCTTGCCTGCGGCAACATCAGCCAGCAGGCACTTGAGCCCTGGTCGTTCCATATTACCGCCGGAGAAGCCGCCATCATCATAGCGCTCCGGCAGCAGGAGCCAGCCTTCGTGCTTTTGGCTCAGCGCATAGGCAGCACAGGCTTCATACTGAGCATCGAGGCTGTTGAACTCCTGTTCCAGCCCATCTTCGGTCGATTTGCGGGTATAGACTGCGCAGCGTAAGATCTTCTCAGCCACGGCTTGCAATCCCGAAGAACCGCGGGCCTGACCAGCGGGTACCCGTCACCGCCCGGGCAATCTCGCTCAGTGAGCCATAGCGCTGGTCATTCCAGACATAGCTCTCGCCCTCGACATCAACGCTGATGGTGCGGCCGTTCCATTCGCGCACCAACCGCGTACCAGCCGAGAGCATGACCTGGCGTGGTGGTGGGGGCAAAGGTGCCCTGCCCTTCCCTGTTTCGGCTGCAGCATTAGCCAGTTCACGCACCACGGATGCAGGCAGGCCGCCGAAGGCCTGTTCTTGTAGCAGCTGGGCATAGAGGCGCTGCAGCAGGCGCAGTGGTACGCGTGGAACTGCCCCCAGCCCCTGCGCCTGCCAGCGAGCGGTGAGTTCGGCTAGGCTCAGCGTTGGGATCAGTGGGAGTTCTTGTTCCACTCCGCTCATTTCAGCACCTCGAGGGTGTAGCGGCTCATGCCATCATTCTTGTGCCGCAGCAGCTTGTAGCGGTGGTGTTTGCGCTGTGAGGTCAAGAAGGACCGGCAGGAGCACGCCTGCCAGCCCGTTGCCTCCATGATCTCTGCAAGCGTTGCGCCGCGATCGGTGCGCAGCATGGCGCGCACCATCTCGGCTTTGCTCGGTTCAGCCAGGTTCGTTTGTTTTGCTTGGTTCAATGGGTGATCTCCATCAGCGGCCCGATTGCCGCTGCACCACCTCAGGCCCCGCCGGTCGCACCGGTCGGGGCAATTAGCGCCTTAACCCAGGCGCCTCACTCTTGCCGGTCCACTCGCTCCAGCCGCAGCAGAAGTCGAGTGGAATGTGCATGCAGCAACAAAAAAGCTGCAGCTGGACTGATGTGGGGTGCTGTGGCTCCACCTAGCGCATGGATGAGGAAACGAGAGATCAGGTTGTCGCTCTGCTTACCCGCATTGGGATGATGGCGGAGGACCTTAGTGCGATTGCGCTGGGTGCAGCGGAAAGGTCGAACGAGGAGCTTGCTGGTTTAGTTTCCGCAATTCAAGGAAGAGTACTGACGATAAATGTGCTGGGCGAGAAAGCCGCGTCACACGTCTTTATTGCCCACCAAGGACTGCCATTAATTTAATAGACCTGCGACCCTTTCAGGCCATTTTTTTCGCGGGTCGTAGGTCAGATATTTTACGTTCATACGGGCCAGCGCATCGTGAACAAAATTTTCAAGGTTTGCATCTTCGATACTATGCAGGATAATCGCAGCGTCCAAAGGCTCGTAATCGGAAGCCATTGCGTTAACATAGCATGCTACTTGGAAGGCGCCCTTTGCAGCTTGTGCTACAATATTCGCAGATGTTGAGCTTTTGATCTCGAATATTCGATTTTGATCTTTCAGGGTTATCATCAGATCGATAGAAGAAGATTCATAGGGATAAACGCCGTTTTCCTTCAGGTATGAAGAGATGTCGCGCAGCATGTCCTGATGAATTTTTTCTGCGGCCTCCGTCTTGCTCAAGGCGCTCTCCAAGTCCGGCAAGAAACCTTCGGAAAGGATGAACTCTCTAGCATATATTGTTTCTGGATCTATCTCCGTGAAGTCGAGGTCTATGCACTTCTCGATCGTCCGTGCCGATAACTCAGACTTTGAAATCACCGCCTCGTCTGTCGGATTTAGGCACAGATAAACGGGGTCGTTAGCCTTTAAAAAAGAGGTTGCCTCCCTTGCATCGTAACCGTGCAGCGTAAGAAGTCGCGAGGCAAAATTGCTGAAGGGGCCAAGTTTGTCCCCGATACCAGACGCCCAAACTTGGTCGAGGGGGAGAGCTTGAGTTATTTGCGAGAGCGCAGCTTTTGCCAGCCCAGTCCTTCCTTTCGGAAGGACATCGAAATTCACACGCTTCAGACCTGATTCCGCAGGAGGCACAAGCTTGACCTGCACCGTTCTAGAAACAGCACCCTTCAGCTTGTTCACAGCTTTCTCAGGCGCCTCGTGAATTCCCAACCCATGATCCCGAAAATCATCAAGCGCATATGATCTAGCATCCTCGAAGGAGTTACTGATACGAAAGGACATCGTGGTATCGCATGACACCAAGAAGTCGCTCTCATGGTAGCCTTCCCGGAACCTTTCTACGGCTTTTATAGAGGCTACGGCTATGCACCTATCCTCGCCGCCCCGTAACACGATCCAAAGCCTCTTTCTGCATAGACGGCCTTCTTGCGCATTCATCTGCCCATGGGGTATGATATAGCTCGACGAGATGCCGTTGCTACCGAGAGAGGACAGCCTCTCGGAGGGGACGATCCATACGAAATCAGGCATGGCCGCCCAATTCTCTTAACGCATCGTCGAGCGAGGTTGGCCAAGGGATGTGATCCCCCAATAGATCATGTTGTCGCACTTCCTTACCGCGCAGCCTGACGACTTCAGTTTCTTCGATGGTATCCTTACATATTAGCAGATAATAGTTGACGTGATCTGAAACTTGTCCTCTGCGATGGATGCGATCTAACGATTGCAGATAATGCGCAGCTTGATTGGAATAAGAAACGTATACGGCATCATAGGAGGCGTGAAGCGTAATTCCAGCACCCGCAGCTGCGGGGTTGCCAAAGAAAATCATCGTGTTAGGGTCTTCTTGGAACGACTTAACAGCAGCCCTCCTGTCGGATAAGGCGATTGATCCATCAACACGCACTGGATTGAAGCGGCGATAACGTTCCATCATTTCATCCAAGCTTTGCTTGAAGAAAGACCAAACAATCACCTTCCTCTTTTCAGAGACTAATTTTTCCAAAAGCTCATCGAGCGCCGCATATTTTACGGGCGTCTCCGACAGCGTGGGGTCGAGCGCGCCAGGGCAGGCGCAGATTTGCAATAAAGCCGCGCGTCGTTGAAAATAGGTCGCTAGCCTTTTCTTGAATGTCTCATTGCTTAACGTCTTGAGCTCGAGCTCTAAGTCCGACCGCGCATTGTCGTACATAAGTGCCTGCTTCCCCTTAAGGTCGACACTTATGACATGGAAATTTTTTTCGGGGACGTGTTGCAGGATTTCGGGTTTAAGCCGTCTAATAAAAAGGCCGCGCGCGTCCACTAGTCCAGCAATCTCATTCCAATCTTCGCTGGGGTCTTTTGACTTCGTAAAGCCACCAAAGGTATAGCCTAAATCGGCAAGATCAAACTGGTTCACGAGGTCATGCGCGGAATTCGGCGCAGGCGTGCCGCACAGGACAAAGCAACGCTCGCAATGCGATCGCAACCGTCCAACGTTCTCAGAACGAACGGAATCGCTATTTTTTAGGTAATATGATTCATCGACCACCAGAAGGTATCTCTTCGTCGCAGCGGATGCCACGAGCGAAGTAAGCATGACGTTCACTCCCTCGTAGTTCGTGACGAGAATGTCGAAATCTTTGAAGGCAGCCTCGTATTTTTGCTTTTTGTCGCCATCAGCGGCGACAGTCTTATATTTTTCATTGGTGAAACGCTGAATGTCCTTTGGCCATTCGCTGACCATGCTTTTCGGGCAAACAACGATCATAGCGTCTACTGCCCCGCTATCCTTCAGCACATCGAAGGCTGCAATGGACATGACTGTTTTTCCGCTACCCTGTTCGTCGAACAGGCAAAGTCCCAGTATACCTGGTAGCGCCATCGCAGACACGGCAGTCGCTTGCGCGGGATCTAAAACTTCAATCCATTTGGTCGGAATACCTTCTGCGCCACCATTGTCTACAATCTGCAACGCCCGATCCCTGGCGATGCCGTGATCCGCAAACACCTTCAAATGGCTTCTGAAGGCGCCATCGTTCTCAACTTTATCTTCCAGCAGGTCCTTTACCAAAGGGAGCGTTGACACTGGAAAGGTGATTGTATCCTTCGTGGCCTTGAGCCGCTCGCCTATACGCTTTCCGATTTCAGTTTTCAGCTTTAGTAACTGCATCCCCGATACGAAGATAGTGACCTCACTCAAACCGATGCTTATTTTCATGCCGTATTCTCGGTTGCCGCTCGGCTCATTTTGATGACCATCTCAAGCGCCTTTTCCAGGTTGTTTTTTGATGTGTCTGGGAGGAGACTCATCTCCGCCGCTGACATGTTGTTGAGGAAGGTCACGAAGCTGTCGATGCGGCCGACAGCCTCATCTGTGCTACGGCCAATGCGGTTGTTATAATCGATGATGGCCTTCGCGTCCTTCGCAGCGGTAGGATGAGGTCGCGAAATAGCAGCCATGGCTTCCGGGCTCGCCCACGCTTTGTATGCTACGCGAACTTCTGGAAAGCTTGAAAATTTTCCTTCGTATATCCACTTAAAAAATTGAATTTTAAAATCAAAATCTGACTTCAGTGGTTCGAAAAACGATTTCTGCGCTTCGTTGAAAAACTGGTAGTTTTTGGCTGCAACTGTTTCGGCGTCTTGCTCCGACAGGCCGAGGCCACCGCCGCTTTCATCGTCTGGATCGACAGCGGAGGTGGCGTATGTCAGGAACTCGGAGATGATTTCATGGATTCTCAACGTCTCCCTGATCTTCGCTTTCGCCCAACTGAACTTCTTGGCGATTTCCGTTTCCGTCAAACCTTCCTCAGAAGCTGCCACAACATGCATCGCCTTAACGTAGTCGGGCCACTCGATCTTCAAGGACGGAGAGAAGTTCTCCTCCACGAGAACATTCTGTTCGTCCTCCTCCGTTGAATCCTTGCTGAGGATATATGCGTTGACGGCTTCCAAATCTTGCCTGTTAGGATCGGTGGCAGGCATCGTCTCCAGAGCGAACCGCAAGGCGAAGAAGCGCCTGTTCCCGTCCAATAGCTTTCCACTGAAAGACAGGGTCAGTGGTTCGCGCAAGCCGTTCTTTATTATGTCATCTCTCAAATCCTTCAGCTTCACTTCAGGATCGTTCTTCATAAGGTCGAATATCTCGTCCTGCGACAAATGGCGATTACCAACCTTTTGTACCAACTTCTTTTTGGCGATCTCTATGCGTGGATTCTCGACCCAGCCCTGAATGCTTTCGATATTCACCTTTCCTTCCCAGACGATCAGCTTTCTACCATTGTAGAGCCGTTGCTTGACGTGAGGTTCAGGCTGATTAAGGATGAAGGATGGTTTCGCAGTCATCTGTAATTGCTTTCGACTAGAGATTTGAATTGAATCTGATTTGCGTCCAAAATTCCTTCGAGGTACGAAATATAATTTATTAACCCATCACGAGATACAGCGTCAGAACGATCTTCCGCGATTATTTTCGTAAATCTTGCAAAGGCTTGATGGGTGGGAGAGAATGGATTATCAAGAATATGCTTCGCGAGAAGTTTTTCCTTCTTAATCTTCTCGATCCAGAATTTTGTTAATTGATCCGAGAAGCGCGCGCGAATAGCATTAGAAAGCACCTCGATGTAGTCGCCTCCCGCCAAACTCGTATCTCTCATGACGAATATAGCCAGGTCAGTAAAAGGCGTCGAATCCTTCACCTCTGATAGCAACTTAGGAAGGCTGGCAGGCCAGTCTTGATGGTATTCCATCCCCCATTTTAACCCCGTAGCTGTCGGGCCTAGCTTTATCATCGGAGCTGACCGCGGTCTCTTTGGATAAAAGAATGCCTCCGCCTGTTCCGTTGCCTTCTTGAGAGGTACGGTCAAAAAGTTCGACGAAAATCTCTCCGCGGGGTCCTTGCCTCCGCCGGCGACCTTTCCAAGTTCCAAGACTTGCTTAAGCTCCCTGGGCTTAGGATCTAGTAAGACCAGCTTGGCAAACTCAAGTGCAACAGCCTCTCTGTTAGCTTTCCCATTGGACTTATCCGGATCCATGTCGAGCCGGGCTAGATTGACACTTTTGCATCTGGCGTCGAAGGCGAGAAAACACATCAGAACGGATGTCCGCTCAAGGTGAGTCTTAGTTTTTTGCCCGTCATTTTGTTTTCTGGAAGCGAGCCGCTTAAAGGAGACGGACACCTGATCTTCGCTGAAATACATGGGTTGGCCTCAGATTTTCGGCTTTTATTTGAGTTAACATTAATTCTTTGTTGCGGTGAGCTGGATCCTAAATCGTGGACCGGATTGGATGCCGCCTCCGTAAGTGGGCTGGGATTTGGCTAAATCGCAGTAATCTAAAGATCTGACTACCTTAAAGAGCTCGAAATTTTTGCAGGCCTACCCTGTCATTTCGAGAATTTTTAGGCGGTTCAGTATATCGACCGACTGGTCCTCTATCGGACGGTTCACATTTAACTCATGGCTCTCAGGAAGGCTGCGTTCGTGGCCAATTTCTTCGCCAGCGATGATCTTATGTAGCTGATTTGCGATTTGGAATGCCATGAGCGGCGGGACTGCATTACCAATTTGCTGATATTTACTACGTATGGTTCGCCCTTCGAAGACGAAATCGTCTGGAAAAGTTTGGATCCGGGCGATCTCGCGGACCGAGAGTATACGGGGTTCAGTTGGATGCCAGACCCCCGCGTTCTCGGGCTTAAATGCCGCAGTTATGGTCCCAGATATCTCATGCTCCGCATATCGACGAAAGAAATTAGGATAATGATACCTGGGCATATCATTTCTGATTTTTTTCCAGCGCTCCGGCAGGATGTCATAGGGCAGGCTCTTCCAAGACCCCCCCGGAGGAATCATAGCGCCGTAATGAAGCGCCTGCGGGTTCAGTCGCATCAACTCCTGCTGATTGGCGGTTTTGGGTGTAAGGCCATCAAGCGTAGCCCTAAGCGACAGGTCTTTACCTACCGTAATAGTTGGGAACGCAAAGGGCAGTAGATGACCATCTAGAAGGCCAATGACGACAACGCGAATGCGATTTTGCGGCACACCAAAATGGCTGAAGTTCATAAGTCGGTAGGAAACGTGATATCCCATTCCGCGCAGTCTGCTCTCCATGACATCGATTAGCCGCTGCCCGTCGACTTTCGTACTCAACAAGCCTCGAACGTTTTCAAACACTACAGCTTTAGGCCGAAGCGCGCTTATGAACTCCATGGTGTTTTCGTAAAGCCGCCCCCTTGGATCCATTACCCCTTTGCGGGAGCCGGCATTCGAAAACGGCTGACAGGGGAAACCAGATGTGAGGACATCGACTTCACGCAGGGACGGCAACCCAATCTCGGCTATGTCTCCCTCGATGATTTCCCCAATGTTGCGTCGGTAAGTCGCGCAAGCATCAGGATCTACGTCATTCGCCCAAACAATCTCGTAGCCAGCTTGCCGGAAGCCCAGATCCATTCCCCCGCACCCTGAGAACAAACTGACAACACGTGGACGGCTGAAATGTTTCATAAAACCTGTTTGTTTTGAGTGGGACTTCAAATCGAAAACCTTTTTCCACGAGAGGCAGTGGAATTGCAATGCCCCCGAGAGAGATCGGCGCGGATAAAATTTTGACTATATATCATATTCATAGGGCTTCTTCCCCTCTCGGCCTCGATTATCTCAAGTGCAGGCTTAGAGCGAATGCCTTGGCGCCTCACTTCTGCCAGGCCGACTAGCAATGAGTGGCAGAACAGACTGGCTAACAAAGTCTGCGCGCTTGTTGCTTGGAAATGTCGGCGCTCTTGCCAAAACTAAACACACCACACGCTAACTGCCGGAACAACTTCACCCTTCTTAATGAGTTTGCTATCCACCAACTGGATATGCATTCTCAAAAGCAATTCTCTAAAGCGCTCACAGCCTCCCAAAGAGCAGCTCTAACATTTTTCCAGGATGGCCACTGGAAAGGGGTCTTCCCGGTCGTCAACCCCCGAACTGCTGCCGCACTGCTGAGCTTAGGTCTGCTTGAATGCGAGCAAATAAATGGCCGGCGCATTTATCGGATAAATGAGCATGGGATAAATTTCCTCAACTCCATGGATCGATAGATATTGCTTATGTTTAGAAAAATGATGAGCGCCGCCATTATTTCTTGTCTTTAATGCAAGATTGGCTCGGCGATGCAATATCATTTTATTCAAAGTCATGGCATCGCAGGCCACGATGGACTGCTTTCAGGCATTAGGTGCCTGAGTGCGGTAGGTTCTATGACCTCAACCTGATCGCCCCAACTCATCAAATGCCAAGCCATCTCGAGCAATCCGCCAGCACGAAACCGCACTATAAGCTTGCCAGAAGTTTCCTCTTCGATCGACTGGCTATGGTGGAAGACAAAGCTTCGAGCGAGAGGAGCTGCCTCGGCTGAGAACCGCCAAACCACATCAACCGGAGGCTCTTCAAATACCCCAAAGCTGCCAGACACAAAGTCACGAAGACTAAAGTTGGGGTCACGCTCAAACACTGCCTGTTCGATCTTCAGCTTACCAATCGATGGCAGACTAAAGAACTTTGGCTTGGCAGCGCCATCCTGGATCGCGACCAGATAATGTCTATGGCCATACAGGAAACCCAAGGGCGCAACGGTTCTGCGACTAACGGATTTACCGCTTCGCGACGCGTAATCGAACGATACCTTTCGGCACGATTTAATTGCCGTCCGCAGCAGGTCAAAGACGGCCAACGGAATATGTGGCTTTGGCCCAGCTCGATGTGCCAACCCCTCAGCCTCGGTTAACGCCTCAAGGTCCGGCTCGATGTGATTAAGAACAGACGCTTCAATGAGATTGCGGATCTTGGCCGCCACCCCGAGTAGGTTTTGAGCGTGCACATGGAGGTTTGCAGCCTCCATCGCCTCCGCGGCAATTTCAACGCTCGCCAAATCATCCGACGTGATTTCAGCAAAATTTTGCGCAACGCCGGGGTTTAAACGCCAACGCTTAGTGCGTTCGCCAGTTTGAACCTCTGAGGAGTTTGGAAATGCGCGCAAGACTGCATCGCGCATGCGGATGGCAGTTCTACGGCTGACATCGAACTTTTGCTCGATGTCGCCAATTGTCAGGCCTCCACGCGCAGCCTGCATCTCCAAGGCAAGTTGGATCAATCTTTCAGCCCGGCTGTAACGCATCTGCCCCCCTCATTCTCGAGTAGGCTAGCAAGCCTACATGCTTCTTTGCACCCCTGGATCGCTCAATGATGTCCCGCTTTGACATAGCGCAACAATACAACAGCAAGGTTCGGTAGACGCAGCAGGAGCTATTCGGTGCTATCCGCAGAAACCCACTCAAGCTTTGACTTATGCATTCGCGCCACAATGCGGCCACCGGAAAACTCCTTATATCCTGGCACTTGCCAGAAAATCATCTCGAGCTCAGCGCCGTCCTTGAGCCCATCGAGGTACTCATAAAGCTCTTCTATCTTCGTAAATGAACGTCCGTTTACGTACATTAGTCGATCTGAGGACTGGGCATCGGATGCGCCGAGATCAGATTCGGTGTCGAAGTCGACAACTACCAAACTCCCCAACGGGTCGACCTCCGCATTATCGACACGCCATGGCTCGCTAATGATGACACCCGAGATGTTTATCGCCTTGTGCTGAAGCGGATCAGGCACAGTCCGAAGAGGAGATAACACCTCAATGGCAACTCCACCTCTCTTCACGCCCACCTTCACCGGCTGACCGGCACCACGCAGACGGTTCAACAGGTCCGGGTAGGTCGCCACAGCGGTTGAGCCATCAATGCTTACAATTCTGTCTCCTGGCAGAAGCGATGTCCCATCTGTGAAACTGGCAACTGTTGGCTCCCGGCCATTGCGGCCGGTCGCTATATCTACTGGCAGCAGTTTCGTATGTGCATTGCGACCTTGCTTGAGCAATTCCAGAAGGTGGCAAATAGGAGGAACTGGCTGAGCGAGACCTACCGCCGTTGCGTTCTGATCCTCAGGGTCTTTGTAACTGTGTGAACTGACACCAACCACAAGGCCATCAGAAACCCTGATCAAAGGGCCGCCGGAATTCCCCGCATTAATTGTAGCGTCGGTTTGGACGAGTATGAATGGCGAGAACCATGACGCACCAGAAACGATGCCGCGAGATGCAGTAAAATCGAGTCCCGAAGGGTGACCATACGCAAATACGGAGGCGCCAGAACTCGGCAGCCCCGAACATTCCAGCTTAGCCGGGACGGCAGAAGCAGGTATTTGCTCAAGAGGGACCGAAAGGATCGCCACGTCCATGAATGCGTCCACATGGACACGCTTGGCTGCGGTTGGCTCGCCATCTTTGAACGCAACAGTGATCCGTCCAGGCGAACGTGAGGCGACGTGCGCATTAGTCAGGATCCATCCGCGCGCCCTATCAATCAAAAAGCCTGTACCGCTGCTTTGACCGCGCTCATCATTCCTCAGGCCAATGGTAGTCTGAACCGCAATCTTGACTGTGTAGCGCTCAGCATCAGCCAAGATCTCTTCCGGAGCCTTTGCTGGACGAGGATCGGCGGAGAGCACTTGAGCGGGGGTCGCTAGCAAGGCGATAAACAGAGCGAACTTCAAACGCATGTTATTTTAAACCCCGCAGGATAAACCTTTACCTGTCTCTCCGTGGCGCTGAACCAAGAGCCACACAACTAGCACAGTTACCTACAGTGCCCTCTTATGACACACTATGCCTTGCCAGCGCCCTCCACAGTGGTTCAACTTGAACCACCTCTTCGCGGGCATGTCATTTAAGGACATGCTTAGGTAAAACTTGGGTAGCTGATAGTTGATTTTCGTTGTTAAGAATGCGGCGCACTCTAACTGTTAAGCATCGTCAAGAAGGGCTTAGCCCTGCCAACCGGCCGGCTCCGGCATCGGTGGCAAAATG
>JACCDH010025389.1_pt1 | contig 11103 bp, 8 predicted proteins | sample 7442481 | NCBI WGS metagenome assembly JACCDH01 (sample SAMN15323433, study PRJNA562643) | freshwater metagenome | isolation source: river surface water | place: USA:Blue River Watershed | collected 2017-08-15 | reverse complement strand
CAAAAAATATTGAAGCCGCCTACCCTGGTACAAAATCCTATCATAGTTATGAGGAACTTTTAGCGGATGATACCATTGATTTAGTGGTGGTAAATAGCCCCAATGATACTCATTATACTTATACCAAAAGTGCCTTGCTCGCAGGTAAACATGTAGTTTGTGAAAAAGCATTTACCAATACTTCGGCAGAAGCGCAAGCATTGGATGAGCTTGCTCAAAAAAAAGGATTAAAATTAGCAGTATATCAAAATAGAAGATACGATGCCGATTTTTTAACTCTGCAAAAATTAATTAGTGAAGAGGCTATTGGAGATTTATTAGATGTGCACATTTCTTTCGAGAGATACCGAACCACTTTAAGTCCTAAAGCACATAAGGAAGCAGTGACACCAGGGGCTGGATTATTATATGACCTAGGGCCCCATTTAGTGGATCAGGCATTGTTATTATCAGGTATGCCTTTAGCAGTGTTTGCAGATATCAGAATTATAAGAAAGGTATCCTTGGTGGACGATTATTTTACGATGATTCTGTATTATCCAGGACATAGAATCACGTTAACCAGCGGAATGGTTTTTATGACCCAGCAACCGGGTTATAAGGTATATGGTACTAAAGGAAGTTTTATTAAAAACAGGTCTGATATACAAGAAACTGAACTTATTGCAGGTAAAAAACCAAATTCCGAAAATTGGGGAGTGGAAGCTGCCACTGATTACGGTACCTTATATACCGACCATAATGGATTGATTACTTCTCAAATAGTTCCAAGTATTCCAGGCAACTATGGTACGTTCTATGAAAAAATGGCAAATGCTATTTTACATAATGGACCTGTTCCAACGAGTGCAAAAGAAGCAACAAATATCATTCGCATTTTAGAAGCTGCCCGAAACAGTGCATTTAATAAAAGAGTAGTAGGTATTTAGCGTCACAACTGCATAATCATATAAAATACATTGTTATTCAATAGATAAATTCCGCAAATGTCTCACCCCTACTTAATTAGCATTAAAAAAATATTTTCAGCCAATGCCGATGCAAAAATTGCAAAAGGAGCTAAAGCCTATATGCTGAACCAATTTGAATTCTATGGTATTCAAACACCTTTAAGACGAACACTGAGTAAAGAATTTTACAAAGCCAACCCCATAAAGGATCATCATGAATTAAGCATTATTATAAAGGAATGTTTTGCTGAACCACAAAGAGAGCTTCATTACTTTGCCATTGAATTATTAGGACACCATAAAAAATTATGGAGTAAAAAAACATTGCCCCTAATTGAATGGATGATTACTCATAATAGTTGGTGGGATTCAGTGGATAGTACTAATACACATGTCATAAGTAAATTCTTTTTATCCTTTCCTGAATTTACGGAGGAATACACTTACAAATGGAATCGCTCAAGTAATAAGTGGCTCCAAAGAATGAGTATTTTATTTCAATTAGTGTATCATGAAAAAACCAATACAACCCTACTCGCCGAATACATTGAGTATTGCCAATTAGAAGAGGATTTTTTTATTCGCAAAGCCATTGGATGGGCATTACGTGCTTATGCAAAAACAAATGCAAAATGGGTGGTACAATTTGTAAAGGCGCACCCTCAACTATCTAATTTGTCCAAGCGAGAAGCCTTGAAACATCAATAAAAAAAGCCCCGCAACATCTGCGAGGCTTCCATTTTTAATATATCCTATTAACTAGCAAAAAATGCTAATTGTTTGAATTACATTTTCTTAGCGTCTTCCAAAAACTTCGCTAATCCTATATCCGTTAAAGGATGTTTTAACAAACCTAAAATAGAATCTAATGGACAGGTACAAACATCAGCACCCGCTTCGGCCGCTTTTACAATATGCAAAGCGTTGCGAATAGACGCGGCTAAAATTTGTGTTTGAAAACCCTGTACGTCATATATGTGACGGATTTGGCTAATTAATTCCATTCCATCCCAAGAGCTATCATCGATACGACCAATGAATGGAGATACATAAGTAGCACCTGCTTTAGCAGCTAATATGGCTTGACCAGCTGAAAAAACTAAAGTACAGTTGGTACGAATACCATTATCAGTAAACCACTTAATGGCTTTGATACCGTCTTTAATCATCGGCACTTTCACTACAATATTGGGGTGAATCGCAGCTAATTTTTTTCCTTCTTCTACCATTGTAGCAAAATCGGTAGATAATACTTCGGCGCTAATGTCCCCATTTACAATTTCACAAATTGCTTTGTAATGGGCAGCAATGGCTTCTTCCCCCTTCACACCCACTTGGGCCATTAAGGAAGGATTGGTGGTTACGCCGTCTAAGATACCAAGTTCATTGGCTTCTTTGATTTGAGCAAGATTACCAGTGTCGATAAAAAATTTCATATGGGTAGGTTTGTAGTTTAAAAGTCTAAATACGATTTATGCAAAAAAAATGCCACTTTCTATTAAAATTCATAAAAAGTGGCAGGCTACTCACATCGCACCGCTCAACCGCTTATCCTTGCTACATTCCTGTCCTGGGGAGGTTCTGCAGGAGCTGGTCGTGTAAGACCTGCCGGTGCAAATGTAGGACAAATGAGGGGATTAAAAAAGAGGTGGAATAACTAGTGAATAAACTGCGGAAAAGCAAGCTCATTACCAATTTTGGAAGCTATTGACAGTGGCAAAACCAACCAATTGATTGTTCCTAGCACCTGGTGCATGGTAATAGACCAAAATGGTATAATTATTCTCAGTTTCAAAGTGATTGCCCTCGGTTTCGGTATAATCGTCCAAATCATTGGGATCATTTCTGTCCCTTAAAATATAATAGTAACTATAATAGCCTTGTTTTAATAATAGGGTTTTTTGGTAGGCCCCTTTTTTAACATCGAATTGCATTTCCGCATTTTGATCCAATACATTATTGGTCAATGCCCCCGATAAATATAGTTTTTGATCCAAATAGGGAATATTGTCCTTTGGAACATAGGTAAACAACACTTTAGCATAATCATTTTGAAATTCACTTTGCAATGATTCGGTATTCATAATTAAGAATCCTCCATTTAAATCCCTAAAGGGATTATATAATAAATTGGATCTTGACCCATCGGGCTTTACCATAATTTGTGTAATACCCGCCTTATTATTTATTTCTGCCACACGGTCGGACCTTAATTGTAAGCTTTGTATATCCAACCATCTTGCCTCTTTCCCAGCTGGAAAAACCAATTCCACTTCATTGTTAAATTCTAAGTATGTATTGCGCATAAAACTAGGTATAGCTGTTGTTTTAGCGTCATTGTATCGAAAATTCTGTACTACTTTTAAGGTGAGTAGATTGTTTTGAAAATTAGGAATATTTTTTGTGTCAACACTAGCTTTGATTCGTTGATGTGTTTTTGAAATATCCCCATCAAAAGGCTCCACTACCGAAGCATTAACAGTGGCTAATTGCTCTACAACAAAAAAACGTCTAGTAAAAACCTGTTTAGATTTATCCCCTTCTTTATACACTTTCAAAATATAATTTCCAGAAAGTTTTGGCATTACATTGCTATTTGGAAAAGTAAATTGATAATGAAAATATCTTTGAAGGGCAATATTTGAAACAACATATTTGGTTATTTTATTTTGGTTGAACCCTCTTATATAATCAAAGTCATTCATTTGAATAGGCATCCAATTACTATCTACCAATTCGACTGTATAAAAATAATCCTGATAGTTGGCATTGAAGTCGTCAAAACTAATTTCTAGTGCATTTCCATTATTTAAGGAGATAATGGGAAGGGCCAAAGGTTGACCAATGGGATGTATTTGCACTGTATGAATGGCGGAATCAAAAATTTGATCCGGATTATGCTGGGCTTGTATTTGCCCAACAAAAAACAAAAAAACAAAAATAATACCCCTTTGATACTTCATTTTACCCATTTTATACACTACGAAACTAAATGATAAATTGAAATATGTAAGGAGAAAAAAGTAGTTTTGAGAAAAATTTATCATTTGTCAACCGCTTTTGACATAGCCAAAAAAATAAGTTTCCAAAAAGGAAAAAGTTATTCCCGATTTATCGTCAACTTATCTATTGCAGCCACCGCCATAAGTGTAGCAGCCATCATTTTGACATTATCGGTTGTCAATGGATTCCAAGAAAGCATTGCCGACAAAGTTTATCAATTCTGGGGGCATATTCGGATTGCCTCAGTGAATGGAAGTCCGATTGACTCCTCCGTTAATTCCTCATTTTTTTTGAATGACCAGGTAGAAAGTATCATCCCCCTTAAAAACCAATCTGGTGTCATTTCTTATAAACAAGACATTGAGGGCGTAATTGCCAAAGGAGTACCCCTAACAAGCAAAATACCCTTTTTAATCAAAGGGCGTTCACTGGCATCAAGTAAGGATAGCAACCAAAATGAAGTAATCATTTCAGCACAATTAGCTAGTAAATTAAATGTGCCCTTAGATAGCAATATACGTTTGTATTTTTTGAATACAGATAAAGTAGAGCAAAGAAAAATGAAAGTTGTGGGTATTTATCATTCAGGTATAGAGGAATATGATCGTCAATTTGTAATTGTAGATTTAACGACATTGCAAAAAATTAACCAGCAAAATCAGGGATTTGACGCTTATTCGGTTTATTTAAAAAAAGGGGCTCCCATTGACCAAATCAATGATCAGTTTCAAAACAAAATTCCAACATCCTGGGTGGCTACTCCAATAAAAGATTATTTCCCGCAAATATTTGACTGGATTAATGTACAAACCGTCAACAAAAATGTAACCATTATAATTTTATTAATTATTGCCATTGTCAATTTGTTGACCTGCTTGTTTATATTGATGCTTGAAAGAGTCAATATGATTGGCACTTTAACTGCCATGGGGGCTTCCAATGCATTCATAAGACAAATATTTTTATACCAAGCTAGCTTTATATGTTGGATAGGTATTGGCATTGGAGTTATCCTGGGTGTTGGATTATCCACTGCGCAATTGTATTTTGAATTTATTCAACTAGACGAATCAGCCTATTTTATTAAAACCTTGCCAATACAAATGAATGGAATTGAAATACTAGGTGTTGTATTTGGAACAGCATTCATTAGTTACGCTTCTTTTTTACTTCCCACTTTTTGGATTAAAAAAATTGCACCTGCACAGGCAATTAAATTTGATTAGTTTTTCAAAAAGTCCTGAAAAGGGATTATTGCATTTTCCATTTAGACAATACAATCCCTGTTGCGACTGCAGCATTTAAGGACTCTGCTGCACCAAATTTAGGAATGGCTACTGGATGGGTAATATAGGATTGTATAGCTGGCCTAATTCCTTTTGATTCATTTCCAATTATTAAAAAACCTGTTAATGGTAGGGCTGTTTCATCAATAGAATTTCCCGACAATAAAGTCCCAATTACAGGCAGCTTGTTTTCATTGAATACTTTTTCAATATCATCCACCTGCACTTGCACCCTAAAACAACTTCCCATGGTACTTTGAATTACTTTGGGATTGTACACACTTGCCGTGTCCTCGGAAACTAGGATATGTTTAATACCAAACCAATCCGCTGTACGAATAATAGTGCCTAAATTACCAGGGTCCTGAATGCCATCCAACACTAGTGTTAGTTGCTTTGAATAATTTACTTTCTGGGCAGGCTGTTTATTTACAAGGGCTAATACTTGATTTGCGGTATGTAATTGACTGATTCTTGACAACATTAGTTCGTCCACCTCCTCTATTTCAACCTTATTGGGTTGATTAGATGCAAGCCAATCCTTGGTAGCATATATTTTTTTTATTGGGCAGTTGGCCCCAAAAGCCTCTGCGAGCATTTTAGGTCCTTCAATCAAATAAACAGATTCTTCCATCCAATGTTTTTTTTGGGCAAAAGATTGAATATATTTGAGCTCATTCTTATTCATTTGATTAATGTTATTTACGAAGCTTAAAAATATTAGTTTCTTTTCAAGATTTTCACTAGTTGGGCTTTTATTTTTTATAACCGCCTGTGCTGATGTAAAAAAAGCAATTGTACACGACTACCCTAAAGAAAAAGCTTTTGTATTTGACAATAAAATTGTAATCAAAGACCCTGAAACAAAAAAAACCAACCGACTCTTAACCTACAATTTAGACAATTACTGGGATGACAGTTTAAAAGTAAAACGAATAAGGCAATTTGGCGTTTTCAATACCATTGTTCAGCCCACCCTATTCAATCCTGATAGAATTGAAAGGACCATACAGTATATGCACAACTATTTGTCCACAAAAGGATACCATCATCCCGACTTAAAGATTATCACCAAAATTGATACGGTGAAAAATGAATGGAGGGTGTATTTGAAAATGGAAGTAACCCTCAATAAGAAAACTTTAATTGATACAGTCACTTACCAATTGGGGGATGCACAATTGCAATCAATAGCGCTTAAAAATAATGAAGAAGCATACGTAACAAAAGGAAGTGCCTACTCTAGTGAATCCATAAATAATGAATTAGACCGATTGGTTGACTTATTCAGATCAAATGGCTACTACTATTTTACCAAAGAAAAAATATTTGCCGAAGTTGACACCATGAACACTAGTTTAATGCAATTAAACTTAGACCCGCTAGCACAAATAAATCAGGTTCAGGATGCAGAAAAAAAATCCAAACAAAATCCAAGTTGGAAAATAAATTTTCAATTAAGAAATGTAAACCCAACCATCACTAAGGCTTACCCAATTAAAGAGCAAATTTTTTACAGTGATTTATCTTTAGCCGACAATCCTGATTCTGTTTTGGTTAAAGGACAAGCAAATCAAGATTCTTTCAATAACATAACACAGCAATACAATAAGCCGAAGTTTAAAACTAAATTTTTCAAGCAACAGTCAATCATCGAAAAAGGAGACCTTTTCAATGAACACTATTTATTCCAAACCTTAAACCATTTAAGTAGCCTAGGAGCATGGCAACAAATAGATTCTAGAACCAGTGTACAAAATGACAGCGTCACTTTGCACTACTTTTTAGTACCTGCATTACGTAAAAGCTTTAGCTTGGATTTAGAAGGAAGTAGGAATACAGCTGAAATTGGAGCGGGTAATTTATTGGGATTATCCACTAGCTTTACTTACAGAGACAGAAATGTTCAAAAAAGATCCATACAATCCATCACTAGTTTCAGAACAGGGGTTGAATTGGATTTAAATAAATCCAACCTTACCCAAACATTGCTATTTAATGTAGGCCAAACCTATAGTTTTCCTGGACTATTGATTCCATTTAGGCCTTTACATAAATCGGTGAATAGTAATGAGAAAACCAATTTTACAATCAATGGTTCCTATATTGACAGGCTTAATTACTATCGTTTAAAATCCTTTACAGCCAATTGGGGATATGAATGGAAGAAAGTTAAAAATGGGAATGAATACGTCATTTCTTACAAACCAATTAATGTAGAGTTATACGAGCTTGGTAAATTTGGTAAACTAGATAGTTTATTAATTTTAAATCCTTTTTTAAGGTCTTCCTTTAACAATGGAAATGTAATTAGTCAAACAATTAGCTATGTTAAATCTGGTCCTTCACAAAAATATCCGAATCAAAATAATTACTTTAGAATTGGTCTTGAAGAAGCAGGAGGCCTTTTAGGAACCTCTCCTGCCATTCAAAAAAATATTTACAGGTATATCAAAGCAGAAGTTGAATTTAGGAAGCTTATTAAATTTGACTACACCGAATTGGCCTGGCGTTTTATGGGGGGATGGGGAAATAATTACAGTAATGATGGTGCATTGGGTGGACAGCTACCCTTTTTTAAGCAATTCACCGCCGGAGGACCATATAGCATGCGTGCATGGGGTTTAAGACAACTAGGCTTGGGAAGTTCTACCTTTTACGACACGAGTAGGATAAGTCAAAACTTTGATCGATTTGGCGACTTACAATTAGAAACCAATATAGAATACCGTTTTAATATTGTTCAATTCGGGAATTATAAAATAGGGTCTGCCTTATTTGCCGATATCGGAAATATATGGAACACAAGAGACAATTCAAGTGATTTAGCAGCGAGATTTAAATTTGATAAATTATACAGGGACCTTGCCATTGGCGTTGGTACAGGTTTAAGAATAGACTTTAACTATTTTATTGTAAGGGTAGATTTTGCATTAAAAATGAAAGACCCAACAAGGCTATATAATAATGGTTGGTTAGATGTACAAAATATGAAATGGGCTGAATTAAAACCGAATGGTACAAGAGTGAATAATTACGCTTGGCAATTTGGTATTGGTTTACCCTTCTAGTAATCCCTCTACTTCATCGCGTAAATCCTCCCATTGTATGGCATTGGCTATATCAAATTCACCAATTTTAGTGCGTCTTAAAGAACTCATATAGGCACCCACTCCCAGTGCAGCCCCAAAATCATTCACCAAACTCCTAATGTAAGTTCCTGTTGAACAGCTTACTTTAAATTCAATGGTGGGCAAATTAATATTCGTGATTTCAAAATTTTCAATAGTCACTTTTCTTGGATCAATTTTCACCTCAATTCCCTGACGTGCTGTTTCATACAAACGAACTCCATCTTTTTTAATGGCAGAATGCTGTGGAGGCACTTGCCATATTTCACCTATAAATTGTTGTGTGGCTGCTTTAATTTGCTCGATAGACAAATGCGTTATGCTTTTAAAATTTTCTGGCTCAGATTCTAAATCATAGGTGGCAGTAGTTGCACCCAATTCAAGGGTTCCAATATACTCTTTATTCATACCCATAAAATCATTAATCTGTTTAGTACATTTACCCGTACAGATAATTAAAAGGCCTGTTGCTAAAGGATCCAAAGTGCCGGCATGTCCTACTTTCTGCACAAAGGTAAGTCCACGTACACGACGTATCATTTTAAAAGAAGTCCACCTTAATGGTTTATCCATTAACAACACCTTTCCCTCCAAAAAAGGCACAAGTGCGTCAGGAATAGGTCCTTGTTTCTTCATCTTGCTGATTGCTTAATACGCTCTTGCAAATAAAACGCGTTGCGTAGAAGGATTACCGGATAAAATACATTTGCCCGTCTCCAAAGGATTATCCAAAGGAATACAACGTATAGTTGCCTTGGTTAATTCTTTTATTTTGTCTTCGGTTTCAGGGCTACCATCCCAATGAGCAGCAACAAATCCCGCTTTGGTATCTAATATGTTGACAAACGCTTCCCAAGTATCCGCTTTAGTAATATGTTCGTCGCGATATTGTTTCGCACGATTAAATAAATTAGATTGTATTTCAAGTAATAAATTATGAACAGTCTCGGTTAAACCGTCCATAGAAATAGTTGTTTTTTCCTTTGTATCACGACGTGCAATTTCTACCTGATTGTTTTCCAAATCACGTGGACCAATTGCAATGCGTACTGGCACCCCTTTTAATTCGTACTCTGCAAATTTCCAACCTGGTCTTTGATTGTCGGAGTTATCATATTTCACGCGAATACCTGCAGCTTTGAATGAAGCAACTAGCGTATTTACTTTTTCATCTAATAATGCTTTCTGCTCATCGCCTTTATAAATTGGCACAATCACCACTTGTATAGGTGCAATTCTCGGTGGCAATACCAATCCTTGGTCATCGCTATGCGTCATCACCAAGCCCCCAATTAAACGTGTACTCACGCCCCAACTAGTTGCCCATACATAATCCAATGTATTATTCTTGTCACTAAACTTTACATCAAAAGCTTTCGCAAAATTTTGTCCCAAAAAATGAGAGGTACCTGCTTGTAATGCTTTGCCATCCTGCATTAGCGCTTCGATACAATAAGTATCTTCGGCACCTGCAAAACGTTCATTGGCCGATTTAACGCCTTTAATTACCGGCACCGCCATCCAATTTTCTGCAAAATCAGCATACACATTTAACATTTGAACCGTTTCCGCAATTGCTTCCTCCTTGGAAGCATGTGCAGTATGTCCCTCCTGCCATAAAAATTCGGCAGTACGTAAAAACAATCTTGTTCTCATTTCCCAACGCACTACATTGGCCCATTGATTTACTAAAATGGGTAAATCACGATAAGACTGAATCCAATTTTTATAGGTATTCCAAATAATCGCCTCACTGGTTGGACGAACAATTAATTCTTCCTCCAACTTTGCTTCAGGATCCACCATTAATTTTCCTTTATTATTCGGATCCGATTTTAAACGATAATGGGTAACAATGGCACATTCTTTGGCAAACCCTTCCGCATTTTTTTCTTCCGCCTCAAATAAGGATTTAGGAACAAACAAAGGGAAATAAGCATTTTGATGCCCTGTATCCTTGAACATTTTGTCTAAAGCAGCTTGCATATTTTCCCATAATGCATAGCCATAAGGCTTAATGACCATACAACCTCTCACCGCACTGTAGTCGGCTAATTCACCTTTTAAAACTAGGTCATTGTACCATTGTGAATAGTCCTGCGCCCTTGTAGTTAATTCCTTTGCCATTTTTTAATAAATCTTAACAATTTTAGTTCCAAAAACAATCTACGAAAAATACTCTATATCTTATTTTTATGTAGCTTTGGAGTAGCAAATGTATGCTAATTTAAGGGCATATAAAAACCTAAACTGATTCAACATGAATACACGTATCCCCTCTTTACCACTCAAGCTAATTGCAATGAGTTTGGTTACGCTAAGTTGTATTGGAACAAGCTGTACTAGTTTACAACAAACAACCGTTGCAACAACGGACGATTTGTATTATACCCCTAATAATACAAACACGATTGCAGAGGTAAACAACAATCGTAAAAATGAGCAAATTGAAGGGGACAATCAAGCTGAATACCAGGACTACCAAAGCTATCCTGACGATAGATTTTTAAGACTTAAAGTTGCTAACAGAAATCGTTGGGATGCCATTGATGATTTTGGTTATTGGAATGACCCAAGATTTAATATTGGTTGGAATAATTGGTATAATGGATTTTATGGTTCATCCTGGTTCAATCCATTTGGTATTAATATGGGTTGGGGCGGTTTAGGTTGGGGTGGTATGGGCTGGGGAGGTTTAGGTTGGGGCGGCTGGGGCTGGGGCTTTGATGATAT
>JACCDH010533809.1_pt1 | contig 11104 bp, 6 predicted proteins | sample 7442481 | NCBI WGS metagenome assembly JACCDH01 (sample SAMN15323433, study PRJNA562643) | freshwater metagenome | isolation source: river surface water | place: USA:Blue River Watershed | collected 2017-08-15 | reverse complement strand
GCCCCGGTGTCTGGCCGGGGCAGGGCGGTCGGGATCGGCGTCAGTCGCCTTCGACGAACACCTCATCACGCTTGGCGCGGATCGTGGGCAGCAGCACGACGATCAGCACCGCCACCGTCAGCGCTAGCAGCACCGCACTGATGGGACGAGTGACAAAGACCGTCGGATCGCCCCGGCCGAGGATCATCGCGCGGCGCAGGTTTTCCTCCAGCAGCGGGCCAAGGACAAAGCCCAGAAGCAAAGGCGCAGGCTCGCACCGCAGCTTGATCAGCGCATAGCCCAACAGACCAAAGAAGGCGACGGCGAACAGGTCATAGACATTGGCGTTCACCGAATAGACCCCGATGGAACAGAAGGCCATGATGATGGGGAAGAGCACATGGTAAGGCACCTTCAGCAGCCGCACCCACAGCCCGATCAGCGGCAAGTTCAGCACCACCAGCATCAGGTTGCCGATCCACATGCTGGCGATGATGCCCCAGAACAGCGCTGGCTGTTCGGTCGCCACATTCGGCCCCGGCACGATGCCTTGGATGATCATCGCCCCCACCATCAGCGCCATCACCGGATTGGCCGGAATCCCCAGCGTCAAAAGCGGGATGAAACTGGTCTGCGCGCCTGCGTTATTGGCCGACTCCGGCCCCGCCACCCCGGCGATGGCGCCATTGCCGAAGTCCTCGGGGTGGTCCGACATCCGCTTTTCGATGGAGTATGAGGCGAAAGAGGCCAGCACCGCGCCACCCCCCGGCAGGATGCCAAGGATCGACCCCACCACCGTGCCGCGCATCATGGGGGCGACCATCGCCTTCAGATCCGCCTTTGACGGAAACAGCGCGCCCAGTTTCGCTCCCAGCACGCTGCGATCCTCTTCGCCCTCAAGGTTGCGCAGGATTTCGGCGATGCCGAACACCCCCACCGCCAGCGCGACAAAGCTCAGCCCATCGGCGTATTCGGTAATCCCAAGAGTAAAGCGCGGCGTGCCGGAATAGATGTCCGTCCCCACCATGCCCAGCAAAAGCCCCAAGACCACCATCGCCAGCGCCTTCAGGATCGACCCGTGCGCCAGCGCGATGGCCGAGACAAGGCCAAGCACCATCAGGCTGAAATACTCCGCCGCGCCGAATTTCAGCGCGATGGCGGTCAGCGGCGGGGCGAACAGCGCCACCAAGAGCGTCGCCACCGTGCCCGCAAAGAACGATCCCAGCGCCGCCACCGCCAGCGCCGTGCCCGCCTTGCCCTTGCGCGCCATCTGATAGCCGTCAATCGCGGTCACAGCGGACGAGCTTTCGCCGGGCATGTTGATCAGGATCGCCGTCGTCGATCCGCCATATTGCGCGCCGTAATAGATGCCCGACAGCATGATCAGCGATGAGACGGGTTCAAGCTGGAAGGTGATCGGCAGCAGCATCGCAATCGTGGCCGTGGCCCCGATGCCGGGCAGAACACCGATCAGCGTGCCAAGGATCACCCCGATCAGGCAGAACAGCAGGTTTTCCGGGCTGGCCGCCGTGGCAAAGCCAAGCCCAAGGTTGGAAATCAAGTCCATGCGCGCCCCCTTACAGCGTCAGCCAAGGGCCAAAGCGCCGGAACGGCAGGCCAAGGGCATAGGAAAACACCAGCGTCGAAAACAGGGTGACGATCAGCGCCAAGAGCAGCGCGCCTTGCGGTTTCATCTTCAACGACGCGCAGCCCGCGATCAGCGTGGTCAAGAAAATGGCGGGCACGAAGCCAAGGCCCCGCACCGTCAGGCCAAAGAAGATCGGCGCGGGCAGGATGAACAAAAGCCCCCGCCACGCCAGCACTCCGCCTGTGGCGTTGCCCGTGGTTTTCAGTGCGTTGAACAGGATCAGCAGGCCAAAGCCCAGCAGAACGGCGGACAGGACCAAGGGGAAATACCCCGGCCCCATGCGAAAGGCGGTGCCCAATTCAAGGCCCAGCGATTGCAGGCCGAAGAACAGGGCGAACAGAATGAACAGGATGCCTGCGGCGGCATCGGTGCGGTCAATGGATGTCATGATCTGGTCCTGACGCGGTGAAAGGGCGGGGGCCACGCCGCGCGCAGCCCCCTATGCGGTCAGTCGGCGTAAACGCCAGCGGCTTCGATCACCGGTTTCCAGCGCGCGATTTCCGACTCGAGCTTGGCCTTCAGCGCCTCGGGCGTGGCATCGGCGGCGGGGGAGGGCGCGGTGCCCAGTTCGGCCAGTTTGGCGGCAAGCTCAGGATCGGCCAGCGCCGATTGCAGCGATTGCGTCAGGCGGGCCACCGCTTCGGGCGGGGTGCCCTTGGGGGTGTAAAGCCCGTGCCAGACCGACACTTGCAGATTGGGCAAACCCGCCTCGGCCACGGTCGGCAGGTCGGGGAAGATGTCCAGCCGCGCGGGGGAAGTCACGGCATAGGCTTTGATCGCGCCGCCCTTGATCTGTTCGGCGGTGTTGGTGGTCTGGTCGCACATGATGTCGATCTGCCCGCCCAGAAGTTCGGTCATCGCCGGACCCGTGCCCTTGTAGGGAACGGTGACGATCGGGGCCTCAAGCGCCTGCATGAACAGCATCCCGCACAGCTGCGACGCCGCCCCGATCCCGGCATTGGCCATGGTGATCGTATCGGCGTTTTCCTTCACATAACTCACCAACCCGGCGAAATCGGTGGGTTCAAGGTCCTTGCGCGCCACGATGGTCATCGGCACTTCGGTCACCAGACCGACGTAATCGAACGCCTCGGTCGGGTTATAGGCGAGGCTGCGATAGAGCGTGGCACTGGTCGCCATGCCGATGTGGTGCAGCAGGATGGTGTAGCCATCCGGCTCGGCCCCGGCGGCCTGACCGGCCCCCAGCGTGCCCCCCGCGCCGCCGACGTTTTCCACGATGATCTGCTGGCCAAGATCGGCGGACATGCGCTCCGCGATCAGACGGCCCACGGTATCGGTCGGTCCGCCCGCCGAAAACGGCACGATCATGGTGATCTGGCGGTCCGGATAGCTTTGGGCCAGCGCGGCGGATGCGGTCAGCGTGACCCCGGCCAACAGGCCGGTGAGCGTTTTGGTCTTGGTCATGGTGTCCTCCCAGACGAGTGTTTGTTGCCCCGCGCCAACCCTCCTCGGTCGCGCGGTTGGCATCAGAAAGCCGTGCCCGCCCGCCGGGGGGATAGGGCGAACTGCCCTTGGGCCGGGGGATTTGCAGGCGGGTCCGGGTGTTCTGGGTGGAAACGGGGACAAAGCCGGGAATGGATGGGTGGATTTCCACCCAAACCCCGCGCCTTAACCGTCAGCGCCGTCGCCATCCGCGATCAGGCGGCGGTCCAGCCCGTGTTTCTGCATCTTTTCGTACAGCGTCTTGCGGCTGATCCCCAGCGATTCATAAACCGGACGCAGCCGCCCGCCATGCGCGGCGATGGCGGCGGCGATCACGCCGCGCTCAAACGCCGCCACGCGGTCGGCCAGATGGGCGACCAGATGCGTGGCGGTGCTGTCGGTGCTGTCCTGCCAATCCAGCCCCAGCACATGCCGTTCGGCAAGGTTGCGCAATTCCCGCACATTCCCCGGCCAGTCCCGCGCCGACAGGTCGGAAAGCAGCGCAGGGTCAGGCAAGCGATCCTCAACCCCATGCCGCGCGGCGGATTCGCGCAACAGGTGCAGATAGAGCACCGGCACATCATCCCGCCGCGCCGAAAGGGGCGGCACCCGCAGGCTGGCCACGTTCAGCCGCCAGAACAGATCCTCGCGGAACGTGCCCTGCGCCATGGCCTGCGCCAGATCGGCCTTGGAGGTCGCCAGAAACCGCACGTTCAGCGGCACGGGATCATTCGACCCCAGCCGCAGGATCACGCGGTCTTGCAGCACGCGCAGCAGCTTTGCCTGCAAATCCAGCGGCATGGAGCCGATTTCATCCAGCAGGATCGTCCCGCCCCGCGCATGTTCAAACCGCCCGAACCGCGCCCGCATCGCACCGGGGAACGCGCCCGCCTCATGCCCGAAGAGTTCGCTTTCGATCAGCGCCGCAGGCAGGGCGGCGCAGTTGATGGCGACAAAGGGTTTTCCCGCGCGCGGCGACAGGTCATGCAGCAGACGGGCGACCACCTCTTTGCCCGATCCCGTGGGGCCGGTGATCAGCACATCCGCCTCGGACGGGCCAAGGCTGCGGATCTGGCGCCGCAACTCCACCATCGCGGCGGAGCGACCGGGCAAGCGCGCCTCGACATCATCGCGCTGGCCTGCGACGGCGCGCAGACGGCGGTTTTCCATGACCAAGGCGCGATGGTCCAAGGCGCGTTTCAGCACCGCCCCCAGCACCTGCATCGAGAACGGCTTTTCGATGAAGTCATAGGCCCCGCGCCGCATCGCCTCGACCGCCAGGGCCACGTCGGCATGGCCGGTGATCAGGATCACGGGCAGGTCGGGGTCCAACTCCCCCAGACGCTGCAAAAGTGTCATGCCATCCATGCCGGGCATGCGGATATCGGTGATGACAACGCCATCCAGCACCGGCCCGGCGACGGTCAGCGCCTCTTCGGCGCTGGCAAAGGTGCGCACGGTGTGACCGGCAAGCTCCAGCGCCTGTTCTGTGGACTGGCGCATGGCGATGTCATCATCGACCAGAAGAACCGTCTGCGCCATGCTACCCCGCCGCCTGCATCACCACGGAAAACACCGCGCCCCCGTCGGGGTGACTGTCCACCCGCAGGTCGCCGCCGAAATCCTGCAGGATGTTATAGCTGATGGACAGCCCCAGCCCCAAGCCGCTGCCCACGGTCTTGGTGGTGAAGAACGGATCAAAGATACGGTCCCGGATGGCCGGGGCCACGCCGGGGCCATGGTCGCGGATGGTCAGGGTGACGCTGGGGCCAGCACCAAACGCCGCCACCTCGATCACGCCGCCGGTGCCGTCCATCGCATCCGCGGCATTGCACAGCAGGTTCACGATCACCTGTTGCAACCGCACCGGCCCGCCCTTGACCGCAGGCAGATCGGGCGGCAGATCGACGCGCACCGTCACGCCCGACGCCGCCAAGCGCGCGCCCGCCGTCGCCACCGCCTCTGCCACCGCCGGGGCAAGGGGCAGGGTCTTCAACGGCTCATCCGGTTTGCGGGCGACGTGGCGCAGGTGGCGGGCAATCGCGGCCATGCGGTCGATCAGCGACAGGATTTGGCCGATATTGTCCCGCGCGCGGGGCAGATCATCGCGGTCGATCAGCAGCGCCGCACTTTCGGCATAGTTGCGCGCGGCGGCCAGCGGTTGGTTGATTTCATGGCTCAGCGCCGCCGACATGCGGCCAAGGGCGGCGAGTTTGCCCGCCTGCACCAGATCGGCCTGCATCCGGTGCAATTCGTCATTGGCCTGTTGCAGATCGGCGGTGCGTGCGGCCACCTGCCCCTCCAGCGCGGCCTGCGCTGCGGCCTGCAACGCGATGCGTTCCGCCAGCCGCGCCCGGCGCTGCCACAGCGCCCATGCCAGCGACAGCGCCACGCCCAGAAACATCACGAAGGTCGCCACCGACAGCCGCAATTGCGCATGCAGGGGCGCGGTGTCCAGCAGCACCTGCACTGACCACCCGGCCTGCGGCATCTCGCGGCTGACCGTGAGGTATTCGCGCGGCACGCCATCGGACCCGGCCAGCGTGATCAGGTGCCGGTCGTCATCCCGCGCCACGGTCTGGCCCAAGGGGTGCAACGGCTGGTCGGCATAGCGGCGCGAGGCTTTGGTCCGTTCGATCCGGTCCGGTGTCAGGTCAAGCATCCCGCGATACAGCCAGACCGGGTCAGTCGCCATGAAGACGATGCCTTCGGGATCGGTGACCAGCGTCTGGTGCGACGGGGCGGTCCATGCGGCCTCGACCGCATCCACGCCGATCTTCAGCGCCACCACCCCCACGATCCGCCCCGCCCAATCCCGCACCGGTGAGGCGAAGTAATACCCCCGGATGCCCGAGGTTGTCCCCAGCGCGAAGAACCGGCCCGCGCCGCCCGCCATCGCCTCGGTGAAATAGGGGCGATAGGTGAAATTCTGCCCGATGAAACTTTCCGCGCGGTCAAAGTTCGAGGCGGCCAGCGTCGTGCCATCCGGCGCGATCAGGTAGAGATCCGAGGATTCGATCACCCGGTTGGTGTATTTCAGCCAGAGGTTCATCCGCTGCACCCCGTCAGGGCCGGGCGGCGCGGTCAGGAACTCGCGCACCTCCACCTGACGGGCCAGCAGGGCGGGCAGGGTTTCGAACCGGCGCAGATGCCCGTCCAGCGCATTGACCGTCTGGCGCAGGGTGGATTCGGCGGCCTCCATCCCGTTGGCGAAGGTCGCGGCGCGGACCAGCCGTTCCACGGCAAAGACCAACGCAAGGCACAGCGTGGCAAGGACTGCCGCCGTCACCAACCGCCGTGTTGCCGCCCGTGCGCCCATGCCGCCTCCGCCGTCCATCCGGATGTGATGCCCGCCGGTCAGCCGGGGCGATAGACGCGCTCGGCCTCGGGGTCGACGGTGGAGAAGGACAGGGCCGCCAGATCGCGCCATGCCGCATCGGCAATTCCGGCCGCCGCCCAATCCAGCGTCTGGGCCACGCGTTCGGCCTTGGACACGCCGACGATGGTGCAGGCCACACGCGGATCGCGCTGCGAGAATTGCAGCGCCGCAGCGCCGGGGGCCACGCCATGACGGGTGCAGACCTCTTCGACCGCGCGCACGGTGGCCAGCCCGGCCTCTGTGCTGTCCTGATAGGTGATCTTCTTCACCGTCGCGCTGCCCTTGGCCAGCACCCCGCCCGCATAGGGGGCCGCGTTCAGGATCGTCACGCCCTTGGCCTGCGCCAGATCGAACAGCGCATCGGCAGAGCGGTTCAGCAGCGTATAGCGGTTGTGGCTGAGGATGACGTCGAACGGCCAGTCCCGCAGCAGCGTCAGCATCAGATCGACCCGCCCCATGGCCAAACCGACGCAGGTGGCGACGCCCTCTTCCTTCAGGCGGAACAGCACATCCAAGGCCCCGCCGCTGCGGGTGATCTCGGACAGGTCGCGGGCATGTTCGGGGTCATGCAGGTGCAGCATCGGAATCCGGTCCAGCCCCAGCGCCGTCAGGCTCTGCTCGGCCGATTGCCGGGCGCGATCCCCGTCAAAGCGCCCGGTCTCAAGGTCGCGGTCCAGTTTGGTAGACAGCACGAAGCCCGCAGGCAACCCGCCCCGCGCCCGGATGGCATCGCCGATCCGCGCCTCGCTGCGGCCAAAGCCATAGACGCGCGAGGTGTCAAGCAGGTTCACTGGCCCGTCGAAGATCGCGTCGATGGCCACCCGCGCGGTCGCCTCGTCCACGCCATAGCCATAGGTGTCGGGCATGTCGCCCAAGGGGGCCGCCCCAAAGCCTAGGTCGGTGACCGCAAGGCCCGTGGTGCCGATCGGATGCAGTTTCATCGTCTCTCTCTCCTGTCGTTGCGCAAAGCTTACATCCCGAAGCGAAAGAGCCGCCATCCTTTTCGGACAGGCGCGCCTGTCGGATTTCTGCCGCGGGGACCGGTCAAGGACCCCCGTGATTGCCCCGCCCTGCGCCTGTTAAAGAACGGGCTCCGCAATCCACGCCCCGTCGGGCCGCATCACATATTCACGGTTTAAGGCAATTTGGACGATCATGAATTAAAACAGTGATTTAACCTAATAACCCGACCTTTCCGCGCTTTGTTGATTAAAACTTTCGTTCTGTCTAATACTATCCGAAAGTGTGTTTCCGGGTGAGTCATGAGTCACGATCGTAATGTCGGAAAAGGCCGGTTCAGCGCTGTCGTAGGGCGTCGGGGTCGCGAAACGGGGGTGATGGCGGCGGGCATGGTAATGGCCCTTGCGGCCGAAGCCGATGCGCAGGCCGCCGTTGTTCCGACCGTCAGCAACGCCGGGGTCACCGCCGCCCGTCTGGTGGCCGATGGCGCGCTGGAAGTGACGCTGGCCGATGGGCAGACCCTGCTCCTTGCGGCGGATCAATTCACCCTCGCAGCCGATGGCACGGTGGTGCTGGCCGATGCCGCGCTGGAACAGATCGCCGCGATGCTGGGGATTGAGGCGACGAACCTTGGCGTGGCGCTGGCACCCTTGGCCGGGGCAGGCGGCGTCGGTCTGGCCATCGTGGGCGGCGGCGGAAACGAGAGCGCGCCCATCGCCAACACCCCGGCCACGGTCGGCGGCACCCGCAGCGGCAGCGTGACCGAAGACAATGGCTCGGCCCTCTTGGCGGGTGGCCAACTCACCATCACGGACCCCGACCCGGGCGAGGCGGCGTTCCGTCCGGCCTCGGTGCGCGGGACCTACGGGGATTTCAGCATCACCGCCGATGGGGCCTGGAGCTACAGCGGCAGTACCGGCGCACAGGTGATCCAGCAACTTGGCGCGGGCAAGACGCTGACGGACCAGGTGATCGTGTTCACGGCGGACGGCACGCAGCAGGTGCTGACCATCACCATCAACGGCGTGAACGATGCGGCTGTGGTGGGCGGTGACCGCGGTGTTGCGGTGACCGAGGACACTGCGGAAATCCTGCGCGCCAGTGGCAAACTGACCGTGACCGATGTCGATTCGGGTCAGTCCGGCGTCTTGCCCGGCGCTTCGCTGGGTCGGTCTGCCGGATATCTGGGGTCTTTCGTGGTCAAGGCGGATGGCACCTGGTCCTACGAAGTGCCGAATGCGTATGCCCAATACCTGCGCGAGGGCGAAACCAGGACAGAAAGGTTCACGGTCTCCACGCTGGATGGCACGACCCAGACCCTGACGGCGGTGAGCACCGGCACCAATGACGCGGCCACGGTGGTCGGGCAGGACTTCGGCACGATGGACGAACATGGCGCGGCCAACAGCGCCTCGGGCATCCTTTCGGTCATCGACCCTGATCAGGGCGAGGATAGCTTCATCCCGGACTCGGCGATTTCGGGCAGCTATGGCACGGCCAGCATCGATGCGACGGGCAACTGGACCTATGAACTGAACGACCCGGGGTCGGGTGTGCCGGGCTTGCTCCCGGGCCAGACGGTCGAGGATCGCTTCACCGTGACAACGGTGGATGGCACGACGCATGAGGTGGTGATCACCATCACTGGGACTACCAATTTCAACGAGGTGGACCTGGCCAGCTTCGACGCAGCCGCCCCGGACGTGGCAGTCCGCGCGGATGTGTCCGAGGCGGCGCCGGACGAGACGGCGCCGGACAAGGGCTTTGCCATCCATGGCATCGCCGAAGGGGATGAAAGCGGCTTCATCGTCACGGGTGCGGGGGATGTGAACGGCGACGGGCTGGAGGATGTCTTCGTCACGCAAAACATGGACGGCCTGTTGGGCGAACGCTCAGAGGACAGCTTTGTCGTCTTTGGCAAGGCCGGGGGCGGGGCGGTCGAACTTTCGGACGTGGCGGCGGGCGATGGCGGCTTCGTGATCAGGGGGCTCGGCGGGTCCGACGCGCGGGGGACGACCATCAGCACGCTGGGCGATGTGAACGGCGACGGCTTGGCCGATCTTCTGATCGGCACGCCCCGGACAACGGACTATGGCACCTTCACAAACAGCGCCTATGTCGTGTTCGGTAAGACCGATACGGCAGCCATCGACCTTGAGGACGTGGCAAAAGGCAACGGCGGCTTTGAAATCATCAACATTCCTGGCAGCGAACTGGGCCTGACCCTTGCGGGCGGCGGGGATATCAACGGCGACGGCTACAATGACTTCGTGCTGGGCGTGGCACAAAGCAGCACGCCGGACATCCCGCCGGGGGGCGGGACGGGCGATGGTCTGGGGCTGGTGGCCGACCAGCCGGATGGCCCGGTCGAACCCGCGCTGCGTCCGGGTGCTGCCTATGTGATCTTTGGCGGTGAGGGCGATGGACAACTGACCGATCTGGCCGCGCTGGGGCGCGGCACGGGCGGTGGTTTCAAGATCACCACCGACACCGTGGGGGACAATTTCGCGCTGAGCGTCGCCATCGTCGGCGATGTGAACGGCGACGGTCTGGATGACATCGCCATCGGCGCGCCCAAGACCGGCGACGGCTATGACCACACCGGCAGCGTCACGGTCATCTATGGCAAGACCGATGGGGAAACCGTGAATGCCGGTGCGGCGGTCGAAAACGGCGGCGGCTTTCTGATCATCGGCGGGGCGAGCGGGGAAAAGCTGGGCACCTCGGTCGCGGCTGCGGGTGATGTGAACGGCGACGGTCTGGCGGACATCCTGATCGGATCGGGCCAGAGCTTCGGGCTGGATGGCCCCGATGACCCGTTCGAATTGGTCGCGGACACCGGACCCGACCCGGCGGACCCGGGTGCCGCGACCGTCAAGATGGCCTATGTCGTGCTGGGCAGCACCGTGACGAAATCGGTGATCGACGTCCAATCCACGACCCCGAACCCGGAGGATGACCCCGACATCGCGGGCGATACGGCGACGGTCCCCGGCGCGGATCCGGGCGGCGATATGGAGTATGGCGACAGGGTGCTTGCGATCAGCGCCCCGGTCGGCAGCCAAAGCTGGGTCGTCAGCGGGGCGGGGGACTTTGACGGCGACGGAATCGATGACCTGATCGTCAGCATCTACCGCGACCAACCCTATGGCGACACGACCGCAACGCCGGTGACGCAGGTCACCTACGTTGTCTCGGGTGCCAGCTATCTGGCGAATGACAACGCCGATGGCAGCGCGATCACGCTGGATGACCAACTCAGTGGCAAGGTGAACGCGACGCTGATCTATCAGGGCAGCTTCCGCGACGGGATGGGCCGGTCGGCCAGCAGCGCGGGTGACGTCAACGGCGACGGGTTTGACGATGTGATCATCGGGGCAGCCAACGCCGCACCCAATGGCGACAACTCGGGCGCGTCCTACGTCGTCTTTGGCCGCAGCTACATCAAGACCACGCCGGAAGAGGGCCTTGGCGGCACCGGCGATGACAGCCTGACCATGCAGACGCCCGACGATTCCCTGATTGGCGGCGCGGGCGATGACAGCCTGACCGGCGCGGGTGAGGAGGGGGTGCTGATCGGCGGGTCCGGCGATGATGTGCTGTCCGTCTCTTCGGCCCTTTTTGCCCGTGTCGATGGCGGCACCGGGCGGGATACCCTGACGCTTGACGGCGAAGGGCTTCATCTGGACCTGACG
>JACCDH011293153.1_pt1 | contig 11106 bp, 9 predicted proteins | sample 7442481 | NCBI WGS metagenome assembly JACCDH01 (sample SAMN15323433, study PRJNA562643) | freshwater metagenome | isolation source: river surface water | place: USA:Blue River Watershed | collected 2017-08-15 | reverse complement strand
CGGCATGATTGGCGGAGCGACGGGGGCTTATGTTCTCACTTCGCTGGACGCTGCAGTGGTCAAGCCGTTCGTCCTGGCTTACCTGACCGCGATCGGTCTGATGCTGCTGTACCGCGGGTTCAAGTATCCCCCGGCGGGCAAGCCGGCCAAAGTGGTCGCGCCGCTGGGTCTGGTGGGCGGTTTCCTCGATGCCGCCGGCGGGGGCGGCTGGGGCCCGGTGGTTACTTCGAACCTGCTGATCCAAGGGGCCGATCCGCGCCGGGTGATCGGCACCGTCAATGCGGTGGAGTTCTTTCTGACCCTGACGATCAGCGCGACCTTCATTTACCATCTCGGTTTCGCCGATCTGGCAGGGGCGACACTCGGCCTGCTGATCGGTGGCCTGGCCGCCGCACCGCTGGGCGCCTGGGCGGCCAAGCATATTCCAGCCAAGCCTATGCTGGTGATGGTCGGGATCGTCCTGACCGCCACCAGCGCATTTGGAGTGTACAAGGCCTGGGGCTGAGCGGCGTTTAGCCTGCCACCCCGGCCGCGGCCAGTACTGCCAAAGTCAGCACGTCCGGCGCGATTGCCGTCATCGGCGCAATCTGCACCGGCTTTTCCATGCCAATCAGCATCGGACCGATCGTGGCATTGCCCGCCAGTTCGCGCAGCAGCTTGGCCGAAATATTGGCCGATTGCAGGCCGGGCATGATCAGGACGTTGGCCGGAGCCGAGAGACGGCTGAACGGATAGTTCTTCATCACGGTGGGGTTCAGCGCCGCATCCGGAGCCAATTCGCCTTCGTATTCGAAAGCCGGCTTTTCAGCATCGAGAATCGCCACGGCTTCGCGGATCGGCTCGAGCCAGCGGCCCGGGGGATTGCCGAAGGTGGAATAGGACAGGAAAGCGACCCGCGGTTCATGCCCGAAGCGGCGCGCAACCGCGGCGGTTTCCTTGGCGATCAATGCCAGATCGTGCGCGTCAGGACGTTCGTTGACCGTCGTGTCGGCCAGGAACGCGGTGTAGTTCTTGCCGATCATCAGGTGAATGCCGAAGGGCAGCTGTCCTTCTTTGGGGTCGAGCACCTGGCGCACTTCGCGCATCGTCTGGGCAAAGGTGCGGGTCTTGCCGGTGACCATCGCATCCCCGACCCCCAGCTTAAGGAGCAACGAAGCGAAGACGTTGCGGTCCTGGTTGACCATGCGCCGGACATCCCGTTCGAGGAAGCCACGGCGCTGGAGGCGCTCGTAAAGCACCTCGACCATGGCGGGGACATAGCTGCTGGTCGCGGAATTTTCGATCTGGAAGCTCTCGCTGTCGGCGATGCCCAGTTCCGCCAGCTTGGCCTTGACCTGATCGGTGCGGCCGACCAGCACCGGTTCACCATAACCGAAGTCGCGGTACTGGATCGCGGCGCGCAGGACGATTTCGTTTTCAGCCTCGGCAAAGATCATCCGCTTGGGATTGGCCTTCACGGTTTCATAGACCTGGGTCAGGACCGAGGTGGTCGGATTGAGCCGCGCCTTGAGGCTGTGGCGATAGGCTTCGAAATCCTCGATCGGCTTGCCGGCAACGCCGGTATCCATCGCCGCCTTGGCCACCGCCGACGAGACGACTTCCATCAGGCGCGGATCGAATGGCGCCGGAATGATGTATTCCGGGCCAAACTGATGCTTCTTGCCATAGGCCACGGCCACTTCTTCGGGCACGGTTTCGCGGGCCAGTTCGGCAATCGCGCGCGCCGCGGCGATCTTCATTTCTTCGTTGATCGCGGTGGCGTGAACGTCGAGCGCGCCGCGGAAGATGAAAGGGAAGCCCAGCACATTGTTGACCTGGTTCGGATAGTCCGAACGGCCCGTCGCGACGATCGCATCGGGGCGCACGGCCTTGGCGTCGGGCGGGGTGATCTCGGGATCGGGATTGGCCATGGCAAAGATGATCGGCTGCGGGGCCATCTTCTTGACCCATTCCGGCTTGAGCGCGCCGCCGGCGGACAGGCCCAGGAAAATGTCGGCGCCTTCCAGCGCTTCTTCCAGGCTACGCGCTGCGGTATCGATCGCGTGGGCGCTTTTCCATTGGTCCATGCCGCCTTCGCGGCCGCGATAGATCACGCCAGAGCGGTCGCAGACCGTGACGTTCTGGTGCTTCACGCCCATCGACTTGATCAGCGCGGTACAAGCCAGCGCCGAAGCGCCTGCACCGTTGACCACCACCTTGACGTCTTCGAACTTGCGCCCGGTGATGAAGCAGGCGTTGACCAGGCCGGCTGCGGCAATGATCGCCGTGCCGTGCTGATCGTCGTGCATCACCGGAATCTTCATCCGTTCGCGCAGCGCCTGTTCGATCACAAAGCATTCCGGCGCCTTGATGTCTTCCAGATTGATCCCGCCAAAGCTGGGTTCCATCAGGGCAACAGCCTCGATGAACTTGTCAGGGTCTTCGGTGTTGATTTCGATGTCGATCGAATCGACGTCGGCAAAGCGCTTGAACAGGACTGCTTTGCCTTCCATCACCGGCTTGGAGGCCAGCGCACCGAGGTTGCCCATGCCCAGGATCGCGGTGCCGTTCGAAATGGCTGCAACCAGGTTGCCCTTTGCAGTGTATTGGTAGGCATCGGCCGGATTGTCGGCAATCGCCTGGACAGGGACTGCGACGCCTGGCGAATAGGCCAGACTCAGGTCGCGCTGGGTCGCCATTGGCTTGCTGGCAATGATCTCGATCTTACCCGGGCGGATCGTGCTGTGATAGAACAGCGCCTCGCGCTCGGTGAAACGGACGTTGCTTTCGTTGGTCTGGGTAATGTCTTCGGCCACGGCTTATCTCCGGATTCATCGACGCCCTAACGGAACGAAGGCGGCTGCGATAGGGGATAGATTACCTAGAGAGCCTCCCGAATCGGCAATACAACCGCTAGGTCAAGATGATGCACGGATCATCCGCCCCTGCCGGGACCACCCCGATGATGGCCCAGTACCTGACGCTGAAGGCCGAAGCGGGCGATTGCCTGCTGTTCTACCGCATGGGCGACTTCTTCGAATTGTTCTTCGACGATGCCCGCACGGCAGCGCAGGTGCTGGATATTGCCTTGACCAGCCGGGGCGAGCATCAGGGCGAACCGATCCCGATGTGCGGGGTGCCGGTCCATTCCGCCGAGGGTTACCTCGCCCGCCTGATAAAGGCCGGGTGCCGGGTGGCGATTGCCGAGCAGGTCGAGACCCCGGAAGAGGCGAAAAAACGCGGCGGGTCAAAGGCCCTGGTTGCGCGTGACATCGTCCGCTTTGTCACCGCCGGAACGCTGACCGAGGAAGCCTTGCTCGAACCGCGCCGTGCCAATGTCCTGGCCGCCGTGTGCGAAGTGCGCGGCACGATTGGCCTCGCCGCCTGCGACATTTCGACCGGCCGGATGGAACTGGAAGAATGTTCCGGCGATCGGCTCGGCGCGGCGCTGGCGCGTCTCGGGGCAAGCGAAGTGGTGGTGCCCGAGGGCTGGTCCGATGCCCCGCACGAAGCAATCGTGCGTCCGGCCCGCGACTTTGCCAGCGATGGTGGAGAGGCCAGGTTGAAAGCGGTCCATGGGGTGGCGACCCTTGACGGGTTTGGCAGCTTTTCCCGCGCGATGCTGGCTGCGGCGGGCGGGCTGGTCGGCTATCTTGACCACGTCGGGCGGGGCAAGCTTCCGTTGCTGCTGCCCCCGGTCGCGCGCGACGGGCAGGCGCACCTGGCGATGGATGAGGCGACCCGGGCCAGCCTGGAAATCTTGGTTTCCAGCCAAGGAAGCCGCCGCGGGAGCCTGATCGAGGCGATTGACCGCTGCGTCACCGGCGCGGGCGCGCGGCTGCTGGCGGAGGACCTTTCGGCACCGCTGACCGATGCTGCTATGATCGAGGCCCGGCTCGCATTGGTTGACTGGCTGCACGGCAATCCGCTGCTGCGTAGCGATCTGCGGGCCGTGCTGCGCGCCCTGCCGGATATCGGCCGCGCCTTGGGCCGGATCGTCGCTGGTAGGGGCTCCCCTCGCGACCTGGGGCAATTGCGCGACGGCCTGTCCGAAGCGCGCCGCATCCACGATCATTTGCACCGGCAGCAAGACCGGCCGGCTCTGCTCGAAGCGCTGCTGCCGCACTTCACCGGCCATGGCGCGCTGACCGATTTGTATGCCCGCGCGCTGGTTCCCACGCCGCCGACCGAACGCGCGCAGGGCGGCTTCATTGCCGAGGGCTATGATCATGCGCTTGACGAGCTGCGCCGCATTTCGGGAGATGCCCGCCGCGCCATTGCCGTGCTGGAGGCGAAGTATCGGGAGCAGACCGGGATTGCCGCGCTGAAAATCCGCCACAATGGGGTGCTGGGCTACTTCGTCGAGGTCCCCGCGCGGCATGCCGATGCGCTGATGGCACCGGACAGCGGCTTTACCCACCGCCAGACCATGGCCGGCGCAGTGCGCTTCAATGCGCTAGCGCTGCATGAGGAAGCCAGCCGGATCGCCGAGGCTGGCGGCCATGCGCTTGCTGCGGAAGAAGCGCACTTCGAGGAACTGGTTACGCAAGCCGTTGCTGCGCGTCACGCGATTGCCGCCACGGCCGACGCGCTTGCCCGGCTCGATGTCGCCTGCGGCCAGGCCGAACGCGCTGCCGAAGGTGGCTGGTGCCGTCCGCAGATTGCCAAGGACAACCGCCTGGAAATCGAGGGCGGTCGCCACCCCGTGGTGGAAGCAGCGCTAGCGGCGCGGGGCGAACGCTTTGTCGCCAACGATTGCCGTTTGTCTGCCCAGGACCGGCTGTGGCTGGTCGGCGGTCCGAACATGGGTGGCAAGAGCACCTTCCTGCGCCAGAACGCGCTGATCGTCCTGCTTGCCCAGGCCGGCGGTTTCGTGCCTGCGGCGCGGGCGACAGTGGGCCTGACCGACCGCCTGTTCAGCCGGGTCGGCGCGTCCGACAACCTTGCCCGGGGCCGTTCAACCTTCATGGTCGAAATGGTCGAAACCGCCGCGATCCTGGCCCAGGCGAGCGAGCGCAGCTTCGTTATCCTCGACGAGGTCGGCCGCGGCACTTCGACCTATGACGGTCTGGCGCTGGCCTGGGCCGTGGTCGAGGCAGTGCACGGGGTGAACAAGTGCCGCTGCCTGTTCGCGACTCACTATCACGAACTGTCGCGCCTGGCCGAAAGCTGCGATGCGCTGTCCCTGCACCATGTCCGGGCGCGGGAATGGCAGGGCGATCTGGTCCTGCTGCACGAATTGGCGGAAGGCCCGGCGGATCGTTCCTATGGCCTGGCCGTGGCCAAGCTGGCCGGGGTTCCGGCTTCGGTGGTTGCCCGCGCTTCGGCCGTTCTCCAGCGGCTGGAGAAAGGCCGGGCCGAAACCGGCGGACTGGCCGCAGGGCTGGGCGATCTGCCCCTGTTTGCCGCGGCCGTGGAGCAGCACGAAGAAGTGGTCGATGCCCTGCGCGAACGGCTCAATGCGCTTGACGTCGATGCGCTGTCCCCGCGCGAGGCGCTTGACCTGCTCTATGAACTGAAGCGCGAGGCGCAAAAGCTTCCTTAACCATCGCGCGCTAGCCTCTGCGAATGTTCGGTTTCGGGCCAAAACTGAGCCATGTCTTTGCCAGCCGGTGGAAAGCGGCCATCTGGTCGCTGGGCGTGTTGCTCACCGCCTATTGCTCGGTCCCTTCGCCGGAACAGACGCGCCAGAGCGAGCCGGCCCCCAGCGCGGCGCAGGTGCACCACAAGTCGCCATGGAGCAAGGATTAGGCCATCCGGGTTCGGACGAAAGCCAGGGCCCGGTCAATGATCGTGTCCTTGTGCCACCGTTCCTCAGCGCGACGGACGGCGGCTGCACCCAGTTGATGGCGGCGAAGCGGGTCGTCGGCCAATTCGGCAATGGCCCTGGCCAGTGCAGCGGCGTCGCCCGGGGGTGTGTTCATGCCGCAACCTTCAACTTCTGCGAAGAGCCCGGTTCCTGGCGCGCAGGTCGCGATGACCGGTCGACCCGAAGCCAGCATGTTGATCAGCTTTGACGGCAGAACAAGATCTGCCGCCTCGGCAAGCTGCGGCAAGAGGTGGAGATCGGCCATCGCCATCATCGCGCCCATCCGTCCTGCCGGTTGCAGGTCGCGCAGCAGGACATTGGATAGGCCCGCGCAGTTTTGTTCCAGTTCGCCGCGGTTCGGTCCTTCGCCGCAAATGACAAAAACGATGTCGTGGCGTTTCTCCAGCAAGCGTGCCGCCGCGATGACAATTTCGATGCCTTGCTTGCGGGCGATATTGCCCGAATAGAGTGCCACGGTCTTGCCCCGAAGGTTCCAGGCGGTACGGATCGTTGAGGCTCCGTCAGGATCGGGCACGAACCGGTCGTCCAACCAATTGCGCATTTCAAGCACTCGGTCCGGAGCGATTCCCTTGTCGATCAGGCGGCAGCACATTTGTGGGCTAATCGTCGAAACGGCCTCACCCAGAGCGAGCAGACGCCGCTCCACCCAGGTGGCAGCATGGGCAAGCGGACTGCCCTTGCCCAGCAAGCCGGTGGCCATTGCTACTTCGACTTCAAAATCCTGAACGTGAATCCACAGCATCGCGCCGGACAGCCGCGCCGCTAGCCACGCGGTGAACACGCTGGGCAAGGCCGGGGCGATGGCGATCACCAGATCAGGCTTGTCGCGGCGGGCACGCAGCGCGGCGATAAGCGCGGGCAGCAGCGCGGACGAGGCAAAGCTGGCAAGATGTAGGATCCGCTTCAGCGCCGATGGCTGCGCCGGGACAAAGTGTGGACACCGCGTTACCTTCACGCCGTTGTCGTCATCCGCGCTCCAGCCACTGCCAGCATAGGCGGCATCGATGCGCCAGTGCGGATAGAACGGCTGGCCGCAGACCACGCGAACCTGCGCGCCGCGCGCGGCCAGTGCTTCGGCCAGACCCTGGGTGTACGGACCAATTCCAACCGGCTCGGGCGCGTAATTGAGCCCGACGATCAGGACCGAACTGTCCTTCACTGGTCGAGCCAAGTGCTCAGGGCGGCCAGTTGCCGCGATTGCTGGCGCACGTCGCGCCGGGCCAGATCGCGAACATTGCGCACCAGCCGCGATCCGGCCCAATACAGCACGCCGCCCAGCCCGCCGGCTGCGCGGCGGCCGCTGAGCCGGGCCGCCAAACTGGCGGATCCGCTGCTGAGGGCGGCGGCAAACCCCGCGCTATGGCGGGTGTCCAGATTCTGAAGCAGCAGAGCGGGGGCCAGGCCCAGCAGCGCCGCCGGCACGGCTGGGCCTTGGTCCGCCGCGAAATCGATTGGCGTTTCAGGCCGGTAATGCGCCACCAGTTCCAGCATCAAGCGTGCGCCATTCCGCCAAGCATGCTGCGTGGCATCGGACCAGAATTGCATCCAGTCAATATTTTCTTTTTGAATCAAAAGGGAAATATCGGAAATGACCAGCGGGCCACAGTCAAGCCGGTGGCTGTAGACGGCATGGACGATAAGATGCACCAGCTGGTCTTGCGGGCAAAGGAACCGAACGCCGTCGGAATCGGTCAATGCTGCCTTGTTCGCAAAAAGGGCCGGGCTCGGGCTGGCGTGGTTCAGCCTCCCGTCCAGTTCCCACAGCCGATGGTGCAGCTCCACGCGGGTTCCGCGCCGAGTAGTAAGCGGCGGCATGTGCTTGTCGAGCCTGACGATCTCCTCAACCGTCATCTCGGCAGGCGCTTCTTGCCTTAAACCATGTTTGAGCAAGGCACGGAAAGCCGGGATCACTTGCTCCGGCGGAACCAGCAGATCAAGGTCGCGCATCGGCCGCTGCGCTGCCTCGGGATAGGCATGCCGGCTCAGCCATGCCCCTTTCAGGGCGACCGGGGAAAAGCCCTGACGCTCCAGCAAGGCGCAAGTTTCGACCAAGTCGGCGCGTTGGGCCAGTGCGTGCATGGCCGAAAGCCGGTGCGCTGTCCGCCAGGTGGTTCTTGTTTGCCCCGGAATGTCTTTGCGGTGCCCGTGCCGGGCGTGGAGCAGCGGCTGCAAACGGTGCTGCGCGGCCATGGCGTCGACCGCTGCCCAGTCGCCTGGCGAAACCTCGCCCAGCGGAGGGACCCCTGTTGCGGCGACCAGATCGAGCAGGAAGCGCTGCTGCGCCGCCAGGTCCATCGGCCGCGTTGGATTTAGTTGGTAGAGCGTTTCGGGACAGTGAAGGTCCCTGAAATCCGCCCGCCGCGCGGCGTCGGTCCTTGGCCGCCCAGCGCCGGCGAACCGCCACCGATCCGGCCATCGAGCGTCGACAGGCCTGAATTGAGGTCAATCGTCAGCCGCCCGCCAGACAGCCGGTTGGCCCCCTGCAACAGAGTGACATTGCCCGACAGCGTGATCAGCCGCCGGTCGAAATCATAGATCGCGACGTCGCCCGAGGCAGACTGGTTGTCGCGGTTGATCTGGACCCCGCCGACCGCATCGACGCGGTGGATCTTGAACCCGCCGCCTTCGGTGGTGAAGGCCATGGTGGTGCGTCCGGCGCGCAGAGTCAGGTTGGCCTGGTTGATGACGACGTTGCCCGCCAGAATCGCCCGGTTGGCCTTGCCCTGCAGCTCACCATGGTCGGCCGAGAAGCTGACCGGAGCATCGCTGTTGTGGCCACTGAACACCTGTGCCTTGGTCGGGGCAAGCGCAAGGATGGCGGCCGTGCCCAAAGCGAAGCCGCCCAACAGCGAACGCAGCGCGATGGTCTTGAGACTGGAGTTTGCTGGCTGGTTCATCGCGGCATCCTGAAACTGGTCTGCACGAACCGCATCCTGACATTGCCGTCGAGCATCAGGAGCCGTTCATCCAAGTCGGCACTTATCCGGTCGGCGCTGAAAGTGCCAGACGGAATGGCTCCGCTCACCCCGCCGGTGCCGGTAACGAACCGCTCCGTCAGGTTGATCGAGACGTTCTGGGTAGTCAGACGATAGCCATCGGCTGCGGTGAAGATCACCGGACCTTCCACCGCGACCATCTGGTTGGAGAAGTTGTACTTGCCTCGGGCGGCCGTGAGTTCGGCCGGGCCATCGGACAGGCGGATCCGCGCCGCCAGGTTTTCCATCAGCACTTCGGGCACGGCAGCCGAAGCTTGGACCGCGCTTCCCGCCGTGACGGTGAAGGGACGGCCACGCTTGTCCTCGCCGCGGTACATCGCGTTGTTGACCCGCAGCCGTTCCTGCGTGATCGCCACCTTGTTGCGGTCGAGCAGGAAGGAAAGCTCGCCCTCGGTAAACAGCGGACCGACGATCATCGCGGCGGCGACCGCGCCAACCAGTCCCGGCAGCCAGCGCGCCAGAATCCGCACCTTGCGGTCATGCGAACCGCCCGGCGCGGCCCAGTGGCGGCGCTTGTCCCGGATGATGTCGGCGGCTTCGGTCATCTGCGTCAGGTTCAGCCCTCGTGGCTGAAGATGTCCTTTTCAGCCCAGCCGGCCAGGTCGAGCCGGGCGCGATAGGGCAGGAAGTCGAATGCCGCCTGGGCCAGGGCAGTGCGGTGCTCGCGCTCCAGCCGCTCGGCCAGGATGACCTGCATCGCATGGAGATAGCGCACGTCGCTGGCGGCATATTCGCGCTGCGCCTCGCTCAACTCCGCGCCGCCCCAGTCGCTCGACTGCTGCTGCTTGGACAGTTCCTTGCCGAGCAGCTCGCGGACCAGGTCCTTGAGGCCGTGGCGGTCGGTATAGGTCCGGACCAGTTTCGACGCGATCTTGGTGCAGAACACCGGCGCGGCGACGACGCCCAGGTAATGTTCGATCGCGGCCAGGTCGAACCGGGCGAAGTGGTACAGCTTAACCCGTTCCGGATCGGCCAGCACCGCCTTGAGGTTGGGGGCCGCATAGTCGGAACCGGGCGAAAAACGCACCAGGTGCTCATCGCCCCGGCCATCCGAAATCTGCACCAGGCACAATCGGTCGCGCGGGGTTATCAGCCCCATCGTTTCGGTATCGACCGCAACGGGACCCGGGGCGAGCACGCCAGCGGGAAGATCTTCTTCGTGGAGATAGACTGCCATATCGACTTTGTGCTTAGGCCGATCCGGCCGGGGTGAAAAGCCCCGCAGTGGCGGAGTTTCGCAAGTGCCCCTATCCGAAACAGTCCCCGAAAGCTGGCGCGCAGCGCTGCAGGATGTCCTGGCCAGTGCCAAGTCCGCCGCGCTGGGTGATTTTCTGGTCCGTGAGGAAGCAGCGGGCAAGGCGATCTACCCCCCGCGTGGGCAGCGATTGGCCGCACTGGAACTGACCCCGCTGGACCGGGTGAAGGTCGTGATTCTGGGGCAGGACCCCTATCACGGCGCGGGGCAGGCCCATGGTCTCAGCTTTTCGGTGCAGGACGGGGTGCGCGTGCCGCCCAGTCTGGTCAACATCTACAAGGAACTGGAAAGCGACCTCGGCCTGCCGCGCCCGACCACCGGCAATCTCTCGCGCTGGGCTCGCCAGGGCGTCCTCCTGCTCAATGCGGCGCTTTCGGTGGAAGAAGCCCGGCCCGCGTCGCACCAGGGCAAGGGCTGGGAGGAAATCACCGATGCAGTGATCGCCGCCGTCGCTGCGCGGCAGGACCCTTGCGTCTTCATGCTGTGGGGCAATCATGCGCGGAAAAAGGCGGACCGGGTGCCGGGACTGATGAACAGTCACCATCTGGTCCTAACTGCTCCTCATCCCAGTCCGCTCTCGGCCCATGCGGGTTTTCTGGGCTGCCGCCATTTCAGCCAGGCCAATGCCTTCCTTGAACAGGTTGGGCGCGGCGCGGTCGACTGGCGCGTTTAGCAGGTAGACGGGGACCACGCGGCGCGGCACAACAGCGCCATGGCACTCGAACTTCCCCTGACCGAAACTGCAACCCTGCTGCAGCAGTCGATCCAGCGTTACCTGGCCGATCACCCGCGCCCGACGTGGAATGACCTCGCCGAACTGGGCCTGATGGCGGTCGGGATTCCGGACGAGGCTGGCGGCGTGGGCGGCGGCGCGATCGAGCGCGCGGCGATCATGGCCGAGCTGGGTCCGGCACTGGCCGGATCGGACTGGCTCGCCCATCACATCGCGGCCAGCCTGCTCGCGCGGCTCGCGCCGGAGCATGGCCTGCTGGCGAGCCTCGCTACGGGCGAAGCGCGCATTGCCTTGGCCTTGGGTGATAGCGGTG
>JACCDH010160330.1_pt1 | contig 11106 bp, 12 predicted proteins | sample 7442481 | NCBI WGS metagenome assembly JACCDH01 (sample SAMN15323433, study PRJNA562643) | freshwater metagenome | isolation source: river surface water | place: USA:Blue River Watershed | collected 2017-08-15 | reverse complement strand
TACAGCACGCAGGCCGATTGCGACCTGATTGCGCTGGGTGTGTCCTCGATCGGCCGCATCGGCACGACCTACAGCCAAAACGCCAAGACCCTGGAAGAGTATGCCGACCTGCTCGACCAAGGCCATTTCCCGGTGGTGCGCGGCTTGGCGCTCACGCGCGATGACCTGATCCGTCGCTCGGTCATCATGGCCATCATGTGCCAAGGTCACTTGCAATACGAAGCCATCAATTTGGCCTGGTTGATCGATTTCAAAACGCTGTTTGCCAAAGAGATGGCGCAGCTGCAAGAAATGCAGGCGCAAGGCTTGGTCACGCTCAGTGACGCTGGTATTCAGGTCACTCCCATGGGCTGGTTTTTTGTCCGTGGTGTGGCCATGGTGTTTGACCGTTATGTTCAGGCTGACCGCAACCGCTCGCGGTTTTCCAAAATCATCTGATGCCTCTGGGCTTGGGCTTGGGCTCATCGAGAGCTGACATCTTGGCTGACAATGCGCCTATAGACATTCAAACGAACAAGCCATGCAAAGTTCTTTGGCCATCACGGCCTTGATGATGGGGGTGCTGGGTGGACCACATTGCGTAGCCATGTGCGGCGCGGCCTGCGCGGGTCTGGGTCAGGCTGCGGGTGAACGGCGGGCGCAGGCCTTGCTGGCGTTTCAGTTGGGTCGCCTTGCTGGTTATGCGCTTTTGGGGGCGGTGGCTGCGGCCAGCGTTCAGGGCCTGGGCTGGTTGACCACGCAGTCGGCCGCCATTCGCCCGGTGTGGACCTTGCTGCACCTGTCGGCCCTGGTGCTGGGCTTGCTCCTCATGCTGCAGGCGCGGCAACCTGTATGGCTCGATGCGGCGGCTCGCCGTTTGTGGGCGCGCGTTCGTGCCTTGAATACCCGCTGGGGGCGTGCTGCGCCCTGGATGGTGGGCGGACTCTGGGCCTTCATGCCGTGTGGTTTGCTGTATTCGGCCTTGATGGTGGCCGCCTTGACCAGTCAACCCCTGGAAGGTGCGGTGACCATGGCTTTGTTTGCTTTGGGCAGCAGCATCAGCCTCTGGGTGGGTCCGTGGCTCTTTTTGCGCATGCAGAGCTTGGGGGATGGGTCTTGGGGCATGCGCTTGGCAGGCTTGGCGCTTGCTTCTGTGTCGGCCTGGGCGCTTTGGATGGGCTTGGTCCATGACCAGGCCCCTTGGTGCATTACACCGGTTTGATCAGGTGGAGAGGCCTTTGTAGAGCATGTACGCTGCCAGCAAGTACAAAACACTGGCAAACACGCGCTTGAGTTGTTTGACAGGCAATTTATGGGCGGTAGCGGCACCCACGGGTGCCATCAGCACGCTGCAAACCGCAATCACGACCAAGGCTGGAAGCCACAAATAGCCAAAACTGTAGTCTGGCAAATTCTGCACCCCTTGACCACTGACGACGTAACCGGCCACATTGGCCAATGCGATGGGGAAGCCTAGCGCGGCGCTGGTGGCCACTGCGTTGTGAATGGCCACATTGCACCAGGCCATGAAAGGCACGCTGATGAAGCCGCCCCCTGCACCCACCAAGCCCGACAACAGCCCGATCAGGCCGCCAGCACCCAACAAGCCCTGAAAACCGGGTACTTGCCGTGACGGGGCAGGCTTTTTGTCTAGAAACATCTGGGTTGCAGAAAAACCCACAAACAGTGCAAAGAACAGGGCCAGGTAGCTGCCTTTGACAAAAGAGAAGATCGCCAGGCTCCCCAGTAGGCTGCCGATCACGATGCCGGGGGCCAGACCTTTGACCAAGTCCCAGCGCACGGCTTTTTTCTTGTGGTGGGCGCGCACGCTCGACACCGATGTGAAGATGATGGTGGCCATGGACGTGGCAATGGCCATTTTGACGGCCAGATCTGGGCCGACACCGCGAGCACCCAAAAAATAGGTCAAGAAAGGCACCATGATCATGCCCCCGCCAATGCCCAGGAGTCCAGCCAGAAATCCGGTACACAGGCCAAGCAATGCCAATTCGGCCAACAGCAGGGGTTCGATGATCATGGGAAGAATGGAGAAAGTGAGATAAAGGTGTCTGCAAGTGCCACCGGACCGGCATCCTGAACCGGGGTTCAGGTGGGCGAGGGCAGACTGGCGTTGGGTTCATCTGACGCGAGACGATCACGCTCACCAGCCAATGTACCAAGCCCGGGCTCTAAGAGCATTGGTTCAAGGAAATATAAAGCCCAGCATGCACCGCAGACGAATGGATTGTAGGCCTTTGTCGGTGGACGTTTCAGTCACCAGCGCTACCCGGGATCGTGCAAGCTTCAAATCAGCTGGCCATCATTTCCGAGGGCCTTGTCCAAGCGTTGCAGCAAATTGACCAAGCGTGCTTGCGAGTCGGCTGACAACTCATCGCTGCTTGGATTGGCAGGGGTGTCTGTGACCACGGAGGGGCCAACCTGCTCAAAAGCCAGATTGAGCGCGGCCAATACGGCGATGCGGTCGCGTGCTTTGATCTTGCCCGCGTCACGAATTTTGCACATGGCTTCATCGACTTTGCGCACCGCAGTCATCAAGTTTTCTTCGCCGCCCGGGGGGCAGCCCAGAATGTAGCTCTGCCCCATGATCTGCACATCGATCTGTTTGTTACTCATGCGGAAGCCTCAGGCGATGTAGGGGCAGACGATGGCAAGCGTTCGATCAAGGCATCGACTCTGGCCCGCGCAGCTGCCAGTCGGGACTTGAGCTGATCGCGCTCGCTGGTCAATGATTGCACTTGCTGCGTCAACAAGTCGTTGGTCCTCTGAAGCTCTTCGTGACGCAGCAACAGATGATCCACACGTTCGGCAATTTGATCGATGGTGTTGGGATGTGCCATGGCAGACTGAAAAAGGAAGTGAGCCATTGTAGAACCAGTGCTTGTCGGTTCAATCAATTTGTAGGTTTCTTGACAGCTTTGAGCCTAAAATCGACAACTGTTGGTGCTCGCGGACTGGTTCACGGTCCGCAGTTCAACGGGAAGCAGGAGGGCGAGGCCAACACGGCCCACCTAACCTGCGCTGCCCCCGCAACGGTAAGCAGACGGGTTTTCAGTCCAACGAAAACCCCGCTTTCATCTCAAACCACTGGCCGCCCTGAAACAGGTGGCCGGGAAGGTGGTGAAGGTCGCCTCTGCCAGCCCGGATACCGGCCAACAAGGTGACCTGTCGCAAGACAGGTTGTAAAGCCCATGCACTGTCGGGGAAGGCGGTGAGGGCGTTTGACTTGTTTTTTTCTTATGAAAAATCGTTCCATTCGTGCGCGTCATTTCGTGCCTGCTTTTTCGTTTTTGTCCTTGGCCGTGTCTGCTTCTTTGCAAGCTCAAACGATTGAGCTGAATCCTGTGGTGGTGTCTGCCACTCGCATCCAACAAAAAATCTCGGATGTCATTCCTTCAGCTACCGTGATTACCCGCGAGGAGATTGAGCGCTCCCAAGCGCCAACTTTCATCGATCTGATTCAAGGGCAGCCTGGCATCGAGATTGGGCGCAATGGTGGACCAGGCACGCTCTCATCCATCTTCATGCGTGGACAAGCGAGCGCAAACGTGGCCGTTTTCGTTGACGGGATGCCCGTGCAACGTGACGCTTTCGGAATCCTGAAGCTTGTGGATATCCCACCGAGCCAAATTGAACGCGTTGAAATTTTGCGGGGCAATATGAGCGCCCTCTACGGCGAAGCGGCTGTGGGCGGCGTCATTCACATCTTCACCCTGGCAGGCGCGAAAAAATCTGGCGCTACGGGTTCGTTGACTTTGGGTTCGCGCAACACTTCCAATCTGACTGCAGGCTACAACCTGACCGGGGACGACTTCAGGCTCGGCCTCTCGGTACAAAAATTCAAGACCGATGGTTTTTCGGCGATGAATCCAGGTCAAAGTTCACTGGCCAATCCCGACAATGATGCATTTGAGCGGGAATCTTTTTTTATAAATGGTGAAAAAAGAGTGAGTCAAGATTTGGCGATGGGCTTTCAAGCCAATAGCATTGATTCCAAGGTTGACTACGACGGTACCAATGGATCCAGTGTCTTGCACAATTCAAGTCAAAAATCTTCCGATTTGACGCTCTACAGTCGCATCCACCTGTCGTCAGAATGGAATTCACGCATCGCGATGACAAGATCCAATTTTCGAAACCGCGATTTCAGAAATATCACCACACCCAGTGGTTCATACGAGGGTGAACAACTAGGATTTCAGTGGGGTAACACCTACAAGCTTGGCACTGGCCATGCCAATTTTGGCGTGGATGTGACCAATGCAGAGTTCAAGACGCCAACAACATATGAGCGTGATGCTCTGGGATATTACGTTGGTTACAGTGGTCGCTTCGATCGATTGGATTACCAAGCCAACTTGCGCCGCGATGAGATTAAATCCAAAGAAGGAAATACCGCCAAAGAAAATTCTGCAAGCACTTGGCTTTTGGGGGTGGGTTATCAGCTAACGGACACACTGAAGCTAACGAGTCTTGTGTCAACATCTTTCCGTGCACCGGCTGTAGGCGAACTTTTTGGGGTCTACGGCAATCCAAATTTACAGCCGCAAGAACATCAAGGTGGTGAATTTGGACTTCAGCATCAAAGCGCACTGGGTCGGTTCCGTGCGGTTTATTTCAACACTGAAACGAAAAATGACTTTGGTTACGGTTCTGACTGGAAGCCGTACAACATTGCCAAATCTGAAAACAAAGGCATTGAGCTCAGCCTCAATGGCAATGTAGCAGGGTGGGGTTACAAGTTCAGTGCTGTAGCCCAAGATCCAAAAAATGCAGAGACGGGGGCGCGTCTTGCTCGTCGTGCCAAAGAATATGGCTCGATTGGTTTGACCAAGACCGCAATGGGTATTGATTGGGGATCCAATGTCATTTGGTCAGGCAATAGAACCGACAGTCACGTAGTTTCTTTTGCGCCCGTGACCAATTCAAGCTACACCGTTGTTAACCTCACTGCTGTCAAGAAGTTAACCTCGGAGTGGACAGGCCGGATCAAGGTTGAAAACGCTTTCGATGACAGTTACCAGCTCGCTCATGGTTTCAACACGCCGCCACGCGGCGTGTTTGTGACCCTGCAGTATCAGCCCAAGTAAAGCGCATGCAACACCTTTTGCCCCAACGCATCGTCTGCCTGACAGAAGAGGCCACTGAGTGGCTTTACCTGTTGGGGCAGGAGCATCGCATTGTGGGGATCTCGGGCTACACGGTGCGCCCGCGCCGGGCCCGGGAAGAAAAGCCCAAGGTGAGTGCGTTTTTGAGCGCCAAGATCGACAAGATCCTGGCGCTCAAGCCGGACTGTGTGTTTGGCTTTTCTGACTTGCAGGTCGACATAGCATCCTTGTTGATCAAGGCTGGCGTGCAAGTGACCATCTTCAACCAGCGCAGCGTTGACGAGATTTTTTCGATGCTCTACCAGGTGGCGGCCGCGGTGGGGCAGGCTGATCAGGGCTTGGCGCGTTTGCAAGCCATGCGGGCCGAACTGGATTCGATCGCGCAGCGAGCCGCAGGCTTCAAACGCCGCCCCAAGGTGTTTTTTGAAGAATGGGACGAGCCCCACATCAGCGGTATTCGCTGGGTGTCTGAGCTGATGGGCATTGCTGGTGGCGATGATGTTTTTCCGGAGCTTGCGGTGCAATCGTTAGGCAAGGATCGGATCATTGCCGACGGCCAAAGCATTGTGGACCGTGCGCCCGACATCATCATTGGCTCTTGGTGCGGCAAGAAGTTTCGCCCGGAAAAAGTCGCGGCCAGGCCCGGTTGGCAAGATGTGCCGGCTGTGCGCACCGGGCAGATTTTTGAAATCAAATCGGCTGACATATTGCAGCCCGGTCCGGCCTCTCTCACGGATGGTGTGGCGCAGATGCACCGAATCTTCAGCCAGTGGGAAGCGCTTTATGGCTGAGTGTTTTATTTCGGCCCTGCGCCACCTTGACCCAGTTCGTGCCTGGATGCTCGTCGGCGCCCGAATGACCACATCTTTGTTTTTTGGGGTGTTGGCCTGTTTCTTTTCAAGCGGATTACTTCAGTCTGCTCAGGCCGTCACCGTGCTCGACGACCGCCAGCAAAAGGTAATGATTGCCCAACCTCCGCAGCGCATCGTGAGCCTGTTGCCATCCCTGACCGAAACCGTCTGTGCCTTGAATCAGTGCCACAAATTGGTGGGACTTGACCGGTATTCCAATTGGCCTGAGTCGGTCAAGTCGGTGCCGCGTGTGGGCGGTGGGCTGGACCCGAACATCGAAAGTATCGTCGCGCTCAAGCCCGATTTGGTCTTGGCGGCAGGTTCTACCCGGGGCGCGGACCGCTTGCAGGCGCTGGGCCTGAACGTGCTGCGCCTAGAGCCGCGTAACCACGCCGACGCGCAACGCGTGTCGCGCACGGTGGCGCAGGCCTTGCATGTGCCCGCCGCCGACAGTGATCGGGTCTGGCATGGCATTCAACAAGGCGTGCAGGCTGCGGTGCAATCGCTCAGCGCTGCCGCGCGGCAGCAGCGTGTTTATTTTGAGGTCAGCCCTGCGCCCTATGGCGCGAGCGAGTCTTCCTTTTTGGGCGAAACGCTCACGCGCATGGGTGTGGCGAACATCTTGCCTGCCTCCATGGGGCCATTTCCGCAGGTCAATCCCGAGTGGGTGGTGCAGGCCCGGCCCGACGTGATCATGGCTGGGGACAGCAGCCGCGCCAGCATGCTGCAGCGCCCGGGTTGGAGCCGCTTGCGGGCCATGCAGGGCCAGCGCTTGTGTGTGTTCAAGCCCGGTGATTCAGACATGCTGGTGCGGGCCGGTCCGCGCATGGCCGAAGGCGCACAGCTGATGGCCGATTGCCTGAACCGCGCAGCGGCCCAAGCCGCCACTGGAGATATGCGGTGAACACCAACACCCACGCACCGCGCTGGGCGCTGATGCTGTCGGCATTGGGATTGGTCGTGGTTTTGCTGGGAACGGCCGCTGGCAGTCAGGGCTGGCAGGCCTGGTGGGCGACGGGAAGTGATGCGGTGTCGCGCCAAATCGTGTGGGACATTCGTTTGCCGCGCAGCCTGGGCGCTTGGCTGGGCGGGGCCTTGCTGGGCCTGGCCGGGGCCGTGGCGCAAGGCTTGTTTCGCAACCCGCTGGCCGACCCGTACTTGCTGGGCAGTGCATCGGGTGCAACGCTCGGCGTGGGCGTTTATCTGAGCTTGTGGGGCGGCAGTTCTTGGGCCATGAGTGCTTGGCTGGGCTTGGGCCTGACAGGCGCTGCTTTTGTGGGGGCGGTGCTGGCGGTGGTGCTCACGCTGCTGCTGGCTCGCGGTGTGCAGCAAACATTGCGCCTGTTGTTGGCGGGTGTGGTGGTCGGCGTGGTGCTGGGGGCGGTCACGTCCTTGATCTCGCTGTTGCAGCCGCAGGTGTTGCAGGCCATGCAGGGCTTCATGTTGGGCTCGACCGCGTTTGTCAGCTGGACCGCCTGCGCCACCATGGCCGCAGTGCTGGCCCTGTGCGTGGTGCTGGCCTGGGTCTTTGCCCGCGTGCTGGATGCGTTGAGTTTGGGCGAAGCCACTGCGCAAAGCCTGGGCGTGCCGCTTGTGCAGGCGCGTATGGTGCTGGTGGGCGTGATTTCTTTGGCCACTGGGGCGGCGGTGGCGCACATCGGGCTGGTGGCATTTGTGGGTCTGGCCGCACCGCATTTGGTGCGCTCGCTGGTGCGCTGCACGCACGCCTGGCGCTTGCTCTTGTCGGCCCTGATGGGTGGGGCCTTGCTGGTGCTGGCCGATGTGTTGGCCCGTGTGATGTTGGCGCCGCAAGAACTGCCTGTGGGCGTGCTGACAGCAGTGCTGGGTGGTGGCTATTTGCTGTGGCGCGTGTACCGCGACGCGGACACTGGAGTGCGTTCATGAGCGCCGCGCTGCAAACCCAGCAATTGAGCGCTGAACTGGGAGGGCGGCGAGTCCTTCAAGGCATTGACCTGCAGATCACGGCGGGCCGCTGGACCTGTGTGGTCGGCCCCAATGGCGCAGGCAAATCGAGCTTGCTCAAGGCACTGTCGGGCTTGTTGCCGCACAGCGGACAAGTGCTGTGGCAGGGCCAGCCATTGGCCTCGCTTACACGTCAGCAAAGGGCGCTGCAACTGTCATGGCTGGGGCAAGGCGAAGCCAGCACGCTGGACCTGCGCGTGTGGGATGTAGCCATGCTGGGCCGCATGCCCCACCAAAGTTGGCTGGGTGCGCCATCGACGCAAGACGCGCAGATGGTGGAAGCCGCGCTCAAGGCCACACAAGCGTGGGATTGGCGCGAGCGCACGCTGGGTGAGTTGTCGGGCGGCGAGCGCCAGCGCGTGCTGCTGGCACGCGCCATGGCGGGTAACGCACCCACCATGCTGATGGATGAACCCTTGGCCAACTTGGACCCGCCGCACCAAGTGGACTGGCTGGAGCAGGTGCACTGCCTTTTGGCGCAGGGCACCACCGTGGTCACCGTGCTGCACGAAATCGGCATGGCGCTGCACGCCGACGACATTGTCGTCATGTGCGAAGGCCAGGTCGTGCATCACGGCGCGGGCAATGATGCGGCGACGCACGCCGCCATCGAGGCGGTGTTTGGTCAGCGTATCCGCATCCATGCGCTCGATGGTCAGTGGGTGGTGTTGCCGCGTGTGTCTTGACGCCCGCTGCGGGCATCACCGTGGCTAAAATCCAAGCCATGGAACTCAAAATCGTCGTTTACTCCAAGTCCGCCTGCCCGCAGTGCGAATCCGCCAAGATGGTGCTCAAGTCCAAGTCATTGGCTTTTGAGGAAATCAAAATCGACGGCGAAGCCGAGCGCATGGCGTTTTACGAAAAATGTGGCCCGTCGGTGCGCCAAATGCCCCAGGTCTTCATCAACGACCAGCGCGTGGGTGGTTTGGCGGGTTTGCAAGCTGCCTTGTCGCAGCTGGGTCGCTGAAACAGCCTACTTCTTGGTGACCGAGGCACTCGCGGTTCTTCGCGGTGCTGCTTTGCCCACGCCTGCCTCGTCCAGGCACAAGAGTGTGTCCACATAGCCCATGAAGCGGTTGAGGTAGTCGGGCGAAATGTCGCGCATCAGGCCCAGCGAGCGCAGCACCAGCATGTGCGAGTTGATGGGGCCCGCATTTTGTGGCGCTTGTGCAATGGCTTGGGTGACCTGCTTGTGCACGCTGATCTGGCTCAACTGCTTTCGAAACTGCTGAATGCGTGGGGTCTCGGCCAGTCGACCTGCGATTTTGTCGACACCCTGCGGGTCAGTTGGCGAGCCCATGTCTTGCAGCAAAACGGACATGGAGGAGGGCAGCACAGGGCCAGGTGCAATCTCGGTTTGAGGGGCAGCCACCTTTTTCATGCGCCCCTGAAATTCCGCAAGTGCTCCTTGCAATTTGACCAGCAGCAGGGACTGCGCAGTGCCTGATTGCGCATGGGTGCGCTGTGACAGTGTTTCGATGTAGTGCCAGCCCACAGCATCCACCCGAGCCGCACCTGCCGCCCTCAGGGTTTCCAGGTCATGCAGGATTGATGCAGTTGTCATGGCTTGGCCGAGCTCTGCTGGGTGCTGGCCGAGTTGGTGGCGTTGGCCGATTTGGGAACAGGGGCCATTTCCACACGGCGGTTTTGGGCCCGGGCCTTGTCGCTGGTGTTGGGGACTAAAGGTTGCTCTTGCCCAAAAGCTGCAGCGAACAGCATGGACGATGGCATTCCTTCTTCGATCAAGGTGCGCGTCACCGTCAAGGCACGCTGGGCAGAAAGCTCCCAGTTGTCTTCAAATTGGCGGTTGCGGTTGCTGACCGCCTTGTCATCGGTGAAGCCACTGACCATCAGCATTTCGTCCCGCGACTGCAAGTAACTGCGCAGCGGCACCACCAGGCTTTTGAGCAGTTGACGGCCCTCCGGTTCGAGTTGATCAGAGTTCAACTCAAACAGCAGTTTGCCGCTGATGCCAATGCGGCCGTTGTTCAGAGTGATGCGGCCGCTGGCCAAAGGCACGGCCAGGGCTTGCTCCAGCGACAGGCGCTTTTGCTCTTCGACCTGACGCTTTTGCACCTCGTCTTCAAGTTTGGAAGCCATGTCCAGTTGCGCCGCCATCACACCCACCAGCAGCAGGACAAACGCACCCAGCAGGCCGGTCATCAAGTCGGCAAAAGAAATCCAGGTCGGTGCCGTGGACTCGACGTCTGCGTCTGGTTCCAGCATCAGGCAACCCCTTGCGCCTGGCGTTGCTGCAGGGCTTCGAGCACGTCTTTTTGACTGTGGATGCTCAGGTCGATGATTTCGCGGGCTTGGGCCACGTAGTAAGCCAGTTGCTCATCGCTGCGGGTCATCGACTTGTCGATGGACGCTTCGATGCGTTGCAAGTGGGCCATGAGTTTGTCATTGGTCTCGCTGAACGAACGCACGGCAAAGCCAAAGGTTTCGCCCAGGCTGGCCACATCTACAGCGCTGGCGGTGACCTGCGCCGCAATGTCGCCCAGCTTGCCGGTCTCGGCCGCCACGTGGTCGTGGAACTTGCCGCTGGCTTCGTTCAGCGTGGCCTGGCTTGAGGTCACCAACGCGTCGATCACGCCACGCTGCTCGGTCGAAGCATGGTTGATGGCGTCCAGCAAGGTGCTGAGCGTGCCCAGAATGCGGGTGCGCTCTTCGAGCAAGGCGTTGTCACGCGCCACGCTGACTGAGATTTCCTGGCGCAGCTGGCCAATGACTTCGGCAGCGGCTTTGGGGGCTTCAGAGGCGGTTTCGATCAAGCGGGCGATGGGTTCTTCCAGCGCTGCGCCCAGCGTGGTCAGGTGTGCGGTCAGGGCCGTTTGCAGCTCGGCCAGGCGTGCCACGGCTGTCTGACCGCGCACGTCTTCGGCGTCTCGCAGGGCCGAGAGTTCCTGGCGCAGCACGGCCGCCAGTTCTTCCGCACGTTGCTGGTGCTCTGCAGTCCACTGCGCCTCTGTGGCGATGCGATCGCGCATCAGCGCTTCGCTGCTGGCCATCAGGCGTGTGATTTCTGCCAAGGTCTGTGTGGCCTGGGTTTGGGTGTGGGTGGTGATGTCCTGCGCTGTTCGGCTCAGGGTGTCGCAAATGGTTTGCTGTTGCGCCAAGGTCTGTGCACCTGCACTTTGCCAAACGCTCTGCAGTGTGGCTGCCAT
>JACCDH011076595.1_pt1 | contig 11107 bp, 7 predicted proteins | sample 7442481 | NCBI WGS metagenome assembly JACCDH01 (sample SAMN15323433, study PRJNA562643) | freshwater metagenome | isolation source: river surface water | place: USA:Blue River Watershed | collected 2017-08-15 | reverse complement strand
TTGGGCTGCTCATAAACCTCCGCCACCGTAGCCAACACCTTCTGCATCGCATGGCTAAACTTCTCATCTATGCGCCCCGCCCCAATGCTCTGCACCAGCGCCAAAGACTCCCGAATACTCGCAATGTCATCGGCACTCAAATCCAGGTTACCCAACTTGAAATCCGGGTCGGTATAATAATACCCCCGATGATACCTATCATAACTGATCGGCGCCTCAAAACCATCCGGCACCGACATCTTCATCTGCTTGATATCCTTCTCCAAGGTATTGAGCGTCGTCTCGATGTGCAAACGCTCCCAACAAGCATCTATGAGCTCCTGCATGGTCGGGTACGGCCGCATCTTGTTGCGCAGCATGCTGTCTATCACAACATACCGCTGGTAGGCATTTTTGTTGGTGGGCATGAAAAATGATTTTCCTTAAAGGTAGCAATATTTTTTATTCCGTATTGGGGTACGGAGTAAATTTGATGTAAACTTAACAAGTAAGTTTATTACTTCAAGTTCTTCGACGAAACCTTCATTTGTGCATACCCAAGCAATCCTAATCCAACAATAACATCAACAATATTCCAAAGTGTTCTTCCTAAAGAAATTTTAAAGAATGGCTGGAACAAGATCGCTAGAATGACAAACACAATCGCCAACTCCTTACTACCGGATTCATTTTCAGTATAAGCGCCGTATGTAAAAAATGCAGCGGCTGCGAAACGCACAAATTGGTAATAACCGTAGGGCATGTCCGCCAGGCAGAGGAAAAGGAGGATGGCGAGGATGATGGAAAGTAGTTTCATTTACTTCTCCAACAACTTCTCGATGATTGATTTGAGATGAGCATTTTCATCTTTTAACAACGCAATTTGCTGTTCAAATAATTGACGTTCAATCTCTGAATTCTGAATAACTAAGCCATTACCAGTTTGATTGTGCATGACATTAAAAACCATGCTTTCGTTAAATGCAATGACTTCTTCCGGACGCATGCCTAATTCTTGAGAAATGCGTTCTAGTTTGGAGTACGTAACTTCCGTATCTCCTAATTCAAGTCTACTATATGCACTTTGCGACAAACCAATCACCTCTGCCATGTGCTCTTGAGTCAAATTTTTCAACTCGCGGAGCTTCTTGATTTTCTGACCAATTCTTAAGTTATCCATGGAAAATGATTTAAGTACTAAGTTAAGAACTTAGTTCATTCTAGCCTCCATAATAAGCATAAAATAGAATCTGTGCGCATGCATTATGCATCTCAAATTCTTTACAGACGCTTGAATGGGCGTAAGTTTGGTTACACAATATTATTACGTAAAAATTACGCTTGACGAATGAAAACTTTATTTACTGCTCTTCTCTTTGCTTTTATTGCGTTTTCATTTCACTCAGCAGATTCCAACCAAAATCCAAATGCCCATTTCTCTCAGCAAAAAGCTGTATTTATCTGCAAGGGCCCAAATTCATTAAGATTTCATCACCATTCAAATTGCCGAGGGCTTAAAAATTGCACCACTCAGATTTATACAGTATCTGTTTCCGAAGCTAAAAATTTGAGCAGAACTCCATGTCAAATTTGTTATTGATTTCTATGCATAAGATTTTAAACTCTTTCAAATCTGCAACATTCATTGTATATGTCTTGATGTTGACTCAAACTCTTCAAGTCAACGCACAATGGATTTCTAAAAAGGTAGATAATGGTTTTGACGACCCAATATACCTTGCTCTTGTTCGATCTACGGAAGATGATAATTACCTGAAACTTGAAAACTATGACGATGGCTTTGAAAAAGGTGTCGTATTATTTCTTGGAGGAGAGTATTATTGCAGCGAGGAATCAGTCTTTATTGAATTATCATTTCAAGTCAATGGGGTGAACAAAAAATATAGCCGAACTTGCTTAATTCAAAATTCAGAGACACCTATTGCAGTCATATCAACAGATCTTTTAAAAGAAGATTTTCTGAAGGATTTTAAGGCCTGTACAACCATGAAAATCCGAATTACTGACTATGAATGTGAATCTAATTCTCAGGTGATTTATTCATACAAAATGTCTGGATCTACCGCGGCTCTAAATTTTGTTAACACTCCTTAAAATCCAATGAAAAAACTTCTATTACTTATTGTCGCAGTCTTTGCATTAAATTTTGCATTTGCCCAAGTGTACAAATTGAAGGCTACCGACTTCGCATACAAGTACAAAACAAATTATGGAACCTGGTCTGATTGGTCAACCTGGGATGAATGCAGCGTATTATGTACAGTCGATATCAACAAAGATCGAATAACTATCTACTCAAAAGAAACACAAACCTACGATATTATTCAGAATTCAGATACTTACTACGATGCAGATGGCGATTTAAATTGGGACTTGGTGGGAATTGATAATGAAGGAATTCAGTGTGTGGTGCGCATTCTCAAAAAGAGCTCAGGAACAACCCAACTTTATGTGAACTACAGTGATATCCGGTGGGTTTACAATGTTTATTCGTTGGATTGAAAACTGGATAGATATTATAATTGAACAAAAAACGACTGAATCATTATGCAACATCCCTACTACCCTAATCCTGACAAGTTTATCCCTAATGCCGCATCGGTAAATGCTTGGTTAAAAACAAGAAAAAATAATAGCGCCAACAAGCCTGGAATTTTCGAAACCGTAGATTACAATCGTGACCGTAATTGGTCTATTGCTTCAATTTTAATTGAATTAGCCGCTTTTTACTTTACCTTCCAAGGTGCTTATTACACCTACAAAACCAATGGCAATTTCAACTTAGTAATTGTTGCTTTGGTTGTGGTCGTACTTTTCGTGATTTTCGATGTCTTTGGCATCATGTTACACGGACAAGATAAACCTAAAAAGACCCTTAATAAATCACTTTATCTTGTCACTTCAAACCCTAATGAAAAATTATCAATTTACAATTCCTTGAAAGAAACCACTTGGAAGGAGTTTATTGGATTTTTGCTGTTATCAATTTCAGCTATGATGAAGATTTTTGCTTTGTGGTTTTTTCTGCAAGTAAGCAATGTTCAAACTCTGGTGATTTTCACAATACTATATATTCTAGTGATTTATATACACTCAGCACATACAGTTTATTGGTGGCCTGCTCGTCAATTAAAAAAATCAATTTCAAAACAGTCTGCAAAATTTGAAGAACACTTAAGTCACAATCTTCCTACAAACCCAGCGAATACAATTGACGGCCAAAATCACTATTCATTTTCATTTCAATCTCAATGTAATTTAGATCAAAAAGAAATATTAGGTTCAAGCGAAGGTAGAGTTAAGGTAATAAATAATGGTAATGGCAGCTATTCATTAAATGTTATTGGACTTCTCTGGGATGAAAACATTGTAAGCCTTGCTGGACAATGGGATAATGAATATGTGAGTGATTTAATAAATGCTTGTATAACTGTTCAACTTTTACAGAATAATGTAATTGTTAATGGTACAATACCAAATAATCTTCCAAATCAATAAAATCAGAACTATTTCAATGTTAAATAATTCACTATGAAAAGAAAAAACATTTACATAATCATTTCAATCGCTGTTTTTCTGATAATTGCTCTTTTAATTTGGTGGTTATTAGGTCGTCAAACGGCAATTAATGAAGACCATATCTCTATCAATTTTGAAATCCATAATTGTTCTGCTGTTGAGGAAAATTCAGAACTTCTAAAAAATGATTTTTTAAAGCCGTTATTAGCACACTCAGTTATTACTGAAAACAATGGTTTAGAGGATCTAATTATCACGAAGGTTTCTTGCAATAGTCAGGCTTTTTCAATTCCAGCAATAGGGATCAATTCATTTAGATATAATTACAGTGCTCCAACTTTAAAAGAGTCAACTATGACATCTACTTCACGTTCATTAGATGAAGAAGCATTTTTCAGTAGTTGGGAAGCAGATGGATATATAAACCTGGAAAATAATTTAATAAAAGGTAACCCAAAACATAAGAATAATACTGATCTAGCATATCTTGCACAAATCATTGAATCCGAAGATGATGAATTGATTCCAGACTCCATTATAATTGATAAGAACTGTCAAGAGCAACCTCCCTATTTATTTTCATCAACAGAAAATTTCCGAAAATTTTTAGATGATCAACTTAAAAAAAATAAAAATGCACTTCACGAAAATGGTAAGTCTGGGCACATTGACATTTTCATCTGGTGCGGTGACGGATATAATACAAATCCTGATGACAAGGATAATGATGGCGTATTAAATGAAGTTGATAAATGTCCTGAACAACCAGGTGAAATTTCAAATAATGGTTGCCCTATAAAAGATGACACTGATAAAGATGGTGTCTACGATGATGAGGACTCTTGCCCGAATGAAAAAGGTGATAGAAGTTGTGATGGATGCCCTTGCCCTCCTCCAATAGTTGAACCTGATGATGACCGAGATGGGATACCGAATGCTAAAGATAAATGCCCGAAAGAATTTGGATTTAAAAAATATCAGGGATGTCCAATTCCGGACACGGACGGTGATGGCATTAATGATGAAATCGACAAATGTCCGACGGAAAAAGGACCTCAATCTAATAATGGATGTCCATTAAGAATTAGAGTGACGCATAATAATTCTGACGGCACATTTACAGTGAATGGTATTTCAAATATTAATGATTACAACGTGGTTATGTATATCAAAGAATCAAATGGAAGGGTGGTTGAACACAAATTCACGGGTTATGTTTCACCATATCCGCATGAAGCGAAGAAATTAACAAAATTGATTGGAGACCCAGTTGAAACAACTGTTAAAGTTGTAGTTTCAGATAAAAACAATAAGGAGCTTGAATCATTTACCTTTAAAGGACTTTCGATGATTTGTTTTTCTGATGGAGATTGTGGATTCGTAGACTTAAATAAAAATTAATACTGATGTATAAATTAACGTTAATCATATTATTATTTTCAGAATTCACATTGTATTCTCAGAAACAAATAAATATTGTTTCGACAAATAATATTTCTTTACAAGATCAGAAAAACATTGAAAATATAATAAGTCTGATAAAGAGTGATAAAAAGTTAAAGGAGTCCAAAATTGAGTTCTTTTGCTTATTATCTATAGATGAGAGTAGCTCAACTCTCACTCAGAATTCAGATTTTGATTTGACTTCAAATTTTTCGAATAAATTATTTCTCGACAAGACCTCTGAAGTAAAGTTTCTAGAAGAACAAATAAAGAATGGATCAAATCTAGAATATGTTGTTAATTCCAATTCCTTTCCATTAAATATAGAATTTTCATTTTCTGACATCCAAGAGTTATTCAAAAAATTGAAAAAAGATAAGTCCAATAAAATAAATATTGTTTACAACAATGGATATTTGCCGTTTTTGTACAGCAAAGAAAATATAACTAAGACATTAACTAGCGCACAAACAAATGGAGGAATAGAAAAATATACTCCAAAAATAATTAATCCTAATAGTGCGCATCGAGATCTTAGGCCAGATGGCACCCATTACTATATTAATTATACTTTAGAAGATATTTTTCCAGCCTTTAATGTTGAACTTTATTTACTCTTGTTAAACGGAGATAGTATTTTACTTTTAAACGAATGCATTCCAATAACAGATATTACTGAATTTCGTAATAACAAACAAAGAATTGATCTTGCGGTAACGCATGATTACGATAATAAATATAGCCTTGCAATCAAGGAGTCTTACGTAGTTGATTTATTTTACAAGAATGGGATGAAGTATCTAAAGAGTACTGACTTTCCAGATATTGATGACTGTAGCGATTGTAAATATAAAACATTGTATAGACAAAAATTCACAATTAATATAAAGGGTTGTGCTCCCAATATTTCTGAAAAAATTGTTCCAATAGGATATTTAAACACAAATTTCTTTCTTTTCCAATGTCCAAACAAAGGTCAATAAAACTAATTAGCTTAATCTCTATTTTTTTATTTTTCAGTGCATTGTCATTGGGACAAAATAGATACATATTCACATACAGAGATAAAGACAGCTCATCCTTTTCACTAGATTTTTCCAAGGAAATTCATCAAAAAGATTCATCAAAGACGAATATTTTTGGTTTTATTTTTGATCGAACATTAGATGTTCAAAAAGATAAACAAGTTTTAGAAAATTGGGTTTCACCATATGATGTATCAAAATTAAATATAGGGTTCAATGTTTTAAATATTAACGACAAGAAAAACTATACAATCAATTTTAAAGTTAACTCCAAAAGAGAAACCTTTAGCAGTTTACGAAGCACCTTATTTATCGTAACCTGCGATAGTTCAACTATAAAATACCTGAAAGAACATCAATTATTATTTGGCTTGAGTTGCCCTGATAATCTTGCATTTAAAAAAGATAGTAAATACTACACTGTTTTTTATTTGGAAGGTACAGATTTCGATGACTATAAATGGAAGGTTAATCAACTTTTGTTTAACCTAGAAAAAATCCCCTCACCTGAAATAAAAAAGGAACTCGAAAAAATCAATAAAAATTATTTTCAAATAGGTTTTACTTCTTCAATTTCAAAAACTAATTCTAAGAATTTTGACGACTTCACATCTCAAGAAATTGACTTACATGCGATTAGAAGTATTAAGTCTTCTAACTTACAAATTGGGGCAGGGATTTCATTTTTAAATTATCAATTTCGATCTACGGATAACGCACTTTACTCCATTTCTAATTCACCAACTTTAGATACTGTCTATGCAAGTGTAATTGGTGTCAACCAAGAATATCAAAATCTTTCTCTTTTATTAAAGGCATTTTTTACTTACAAGGTCCCAATCAATTCCAATTATTTAGGTATATCGTTAAGTCCTTTTTATGCAATGTACAATAAGCAGAACTGCATTGCAACTAATGGCCAAATTACCACTTTTGGAAAAATTAATGGAATAAACGATTATCTATATGAAATAAACGAACTAGGCTTAAGAACGATTAATGCGGAACAATTAAACCAAAATACATCTCTTTCAGCTTCAACATTTGGCATGAATTTAACGATAGGGTATGAGTTCCAATTAAAATCTTTTTCCATTGCTCCAACTTTTGATTTTAAGTTTATATCAATAAAAAATAAAAATGATATTCTTGAATCATACTCGTTAAACACATCTGTTTACAATGGTTTCTTTTCAACTCAGAAAGGCGCTTATTTTTTCTCTCCTTCCATAGGGATCTCAATCATTTTCTAATGAAATATCTTTATTTTTTTTTAACCCTTACTTTAATAGGATTTAGAAGCATTGGTCAAACATGTTCTGTTTCTGCGAATCAATCAACTATCTGTTCAGGTCAATCAAGTTTACTCACAATTACGCATGATTTACCGCAAAGCAGCACTATTTCATGGTCTCAAACTGCACAAACATCAAATACTATTACTGTTTCTCCTACTACAACAACAAGCTACAGTTGCACAGTGACTGATGGTAGTAATATCTGTGTGGCATCGATTTCAATAGTAGTAAATAGTATACCGACTATAACATCGACTACACCCTACTCGCGTTGCGATGCTGGCACAGTAAATTTAAGTTCCACCACAAGTGCTGGAGTCGTAAATTGGTATGCAACCCCGACAGGTGGTACATCCCTATATACAGGGACTAGTTATTCTCCTACTGTTAATTCAACCACTAGCTTCTATGTCGATGCGACAAATAACAATTGCACAAGTAACCGTACCGAAATAATTGCAACTGTAAATCAAAGCCCAGTATTAACTAACATATCAGATCAATCAATTTGTGCAGGAGATAATTCAGCAGCAATTTCATTTAGTAGTAGTATTTTAGGCTCTACGATTTCATGGAACAATTTAAACGCTACAATCGGACTTGCATCGAGTGGAAATGGTAATATAGCGTCATTTACTACAATTAATAACACATCTTCAATTGCGAGTGCAACAATTTCAGCTACTGCTTCAGTAAATGGCTGTACGAGTCCACAAATTTCTTTTAACATTAACGTCAATCCAAAACCTGTCATCCCTTCTCAACCTTCAACTATATGTTCTGGTGCTATATTTATTATCAGCCCGATAAATAACGGTTCCGTCGTTGTCCCAAGCGGAACAACCTATACTTGGACGGTCATCGATAATCCAAGTATTTCAGGAGAAACTAGTAACATTTCCGCAACAAGCTCAATTTCTCAGACACTTACAAATAATACAAATTCACAAACAACCGTTTCTTACACTATAACACCAACCTCTGGGTCAAGTGGGGCATGTATAGGATCACCCTTTAACGCATTAATAACAGTAAATCCTAAACCTGTTATCCCTAATCAAGCTTCAACCATTTGTTCTGGTACAAATTTCAATATCACTCCTGTCAATAATGGGGCTGTTATTGTTCCTAGCGGAACGACTTATACTTGGTCTGTGCTCGATAATACAAGTATATCAGGTGAAGCAAATAACACTATTGCAGTGAATTCAATTTCTCAAACACTCACGAATTCAACTAATTTACAAACAAGCGTTTCATATACAATAACACCAACTTCTGGAACTAGCGGAGCATGTGTAGGTGCACCTTTTAACACCTTTATTACCGTCAATCCTAAACCAGTTATCCCTAATCAAAATGCAACCATTTGTTCTAGTGAAAATTTCAATATTAGCCCCATCAACAATGGCTCTATAATTGTTCCTAGCGGAACGACCTATACCTGGACAGTCACTGATAATCCGAACATATCAGGAGAAACTAATAATGCCTCTGCTACAACCTCAATCTCTCAAACACTAACTAATTCAACCAATTCCCAAACCACAGTTACATATATTATAACACCAATATCTGGAGAAAGCGGCAATTGTATTGGATCAAATTTTAATGTCAACATTACAGTAAAGCCAAAACCAACTATTGCCAATCAAAATTTCAGTTTTTGTAGTTCTACAAATTACACATCAAATTGGTCAGGAGTAATTCCGACTAACACACTTTACACTTGGACAGTTACTAATAACACTCAAGTAATTGGTGAAACAAATAACAACGTATCATCAGCATTTAGCCAAACGCTATCTAATCTTACGCTTCAAAATCAAAACGTTGTATTCATAATAACACCAATTGCTGATGCATGTGTCGGTAGTCCGTTTACATTAAATTTAGAAGTAAAGCCTTCACCTTCAGCAAATGCAGGACAAGATTTTGCAAAAACATGCGTAGATAATATCAATGGCAGCTCAATAGGAAGTTCATCCGTACCTGGTTTTAGCTATTCATGGTCTCCATCAACAGGTTTATCATCTACAACATTATCTAATCCTTTTGCTAATCCTATTAGTAATACTGTATATACATTAACAGTCACAGATCAATTGAGTAATTGTAGCGCTTCTGACCAAGTTTTAGTTACTGTAAATAATACCTTACCTACAGCAAATGCTGGAGCGGATGGAAATATTACATGTGTCACCAACCTTAACGGAATTACTATTGGTTCAAGCCCGATAAATGGTTGTTCTTATTCTTGGAGCCCTATTACAGGTCTTGCTAGTTCAAATTCGAGTTCTACAGTTGCAAATCCAAATACATCGCAAACATATACAATAACTGTTACAAATAACATAAATGGCTGTACATCAACAGATCAAGTCAATGTTTCTGTAAATAAAACGACTCCTTCAGCAAATGCTGGAGTAGATTTTATTAAAACCTGTACAACAAACAACAATGGTTCTCAAATTGGAACAGCAGCCGTATCAGGGAATACTTATTCTTGGACGCCAACAATAGGTTTAAGCAATAGCACGTTGGCTAACCCAACTGCCAATCCAAGTGTAACAACAACTTACACATTAGTTGTGACTAGTTCTGCAAATGGATGTTCTTCTTCAGATCAAGTTACAGTTGATGTTAATCAACAGCAACCATTGGTGAGCGCTGGTTCTGATTTCACTAAAACTTGTATTGCAAATACATTCGGAGCAAATATTGGAATGTCTCCACAACCCAATACGAGTTATTCCTGGTCACCTTCAACAACATTGACATCTGGAATCCTTTCAAATCCGATTGCTAATCCGAGTTCAACGACTACCTATACCCTAACCGCTACTTCATTAGAAAATGGTTGCACAGCAAATGACCAAGTTATTGTAACAGTGAATCAAAATTATCCTACTGCAAATGCAGGAAGTGATTTCACAAAAACATGTGTTTCTAACACAAATGGAAATACGATAGGTATGAGTGCCGTTACAGGAATTACTTATTCATGGTTTCCTAGCACAGGATTATCTTCGATTGGTGCCTCAAATCCAATAGCAAATCCAAGTCAGACAACTCTATTTACATTGACATCAACAGATGTTGTCAATGGCTGCACTTCAACTGATCAAGTATTGATTACCGTCAACAATGAACTACCTATAGCATATGCAGGTTTAGATGCATTAATCACTTGTAATCATAACGTCAACGGTGCCTTGATAGGTATGCAACCTGAAAATGGAATTAACTACTCTTGGTCACCAACAAATGGTTTGAGTTCAAGTAATCAAAGCCAGGTGTTAGCTCATCCTAATCAAAATTCGATTTATACACTAACCGCTACAAATCCAATCAACGGCTGTGTTCATACAGACGTCGTGAATATTACTGTTGATACTGTAGCACCAACCGTAAATGCTGGAGCGGATGTAGTCGTTTGTGAAGGTCAGATGGTTCAATTATCAGGAGCTTCAAATTCATTGAATGTATCTTGGTCACCAAGTTTTATGGTTCAAAATGTGAATGAACTAACCACAACAGCAACGATAAATGGTTCTACGACTTTTACATTAACTGCGACTGGCAGTAATGGTTGTGTTGCAACTGATATACTTACTGCGCAAATAGCTGAAAGCCCAATCAGTGGCCTGCTTTCTAGCTATATTGTTTGTGAAAATGAAACAATCAACTTAACTGTTTCTCCGCAATTAACTTGCAATTGGTCTGGTTTATATTCAGGAACCCAAAATGACATATCTTTCATCGGTACTTCAACTGGAAATCTCAACTTAGTGACTACCAATAATTATGGTTGTACAAATT
>JACCDH011068209.1_pt1 | contig 11107 bp, 11 predicted proteins | sample 7442481 | NCBI WGS metagenome assembly JACCDH01 (sample SAMN15323433, study PRJNA562643) | freshwater metagenome | isolation source: river surface water | place: USA:Blue River Watershed | collected 2017-08-15 | reverse complement strand
AGTGCAACAGGAGGAGGGCCAGTGCGCTCAGGGCGCTCGGTACGCTCAGCACGAGGGGCAGTGCCAGCGGTACCACCAATGCGTGGCTTACCACGAGGCTTCTTATCACCACCAGTAGTCATTGCAGGGCGACTAGTATTACGAGCATCACCACTCTGAAGAGGTACGCTGTGCTTTACAGTATTACGATGACCTGCTCCAAATGTGGTCATTGCAGGTGCTGATGCAACTGGTCCAGGCCCACGAAGGCTTGGCATCTTAGTAGTTGCTGCTGCTTCAAGCGTCATCACACGGCGCTGCAGGTCAGTAACCTGAGCAAGGAGCATTTGGATCATCATATCAGTAGGAGTGGCCATCTTAAGATTCTTCTTGGATAAAAGTCGAGACAAGGCTTTAAACTTCTTGGAGTGTTTTGTATTGCTACACCTTATATATTATGCATATATTTGATCAAATTTGCGCTAACTACCCATATATATTTTAAAAATATACTTATAATAACTGTATTTTTAAAATAAGGGCATAGATACAAATTTGATTGATACTGGAATGTAAAGATAAGCATCGTGATATTAATAATGGATTATTCTTCAAAGACTCGCACAGAACTAATTACTTTATGTAAAGAGAATGTAGTGAAAGGGTATAGTAATAAATCAAAAGCAGAATTAATTCAAATGCTAACAGGTGAAAAACCAGCGCTAAAGAAGACTGAGAAAAAGAAACCAAAAATCGGTAAGGTTGATAAAGTAAATGATGCACCAAAAAAGGTAGTAGAAATTAATAGGCTAAATTATATTGGATCAAAGTTTCAACTCTTAGAATGGTTAACTCAAAATATTACAGATAAAACTGGCATTAATGATTTTAGCTCTGTAAAAATTGCAGATTTATTTGCAGGTACAGGTATTGTTTCATATCATTTTCGTGAGAAAGGTGCAATTGTAACATCAAATGATGCAGAGTTATACAGTTCAATTATTTCAAGTGCTTTTACAAAATCATCATATACAGAAAAATGTAAAACAATAATTGCAGATATTAACAATGATATTTCTTCAAATAATTCACATAAAAAAACGTATGGGTTTATTACAAAAAATTATAGTCCTTATGATAAGTGTGAGCGTATGTTCTTTACAGTTGATAATGCCCAACGCATAGACTATATCAGAGATCACATTGAGGGCTTAAAGAAAACTCTGAAAAAGGAAGAATATGATTTCCTTCTTGCATCACTTCTACTTAGTGCTGATGCAGTAAGTAATGTACCTGCAGTATATGGATGTTATCTTAAGAAGTTTAAAGCAAAAGCACTGAAATCCCTTATTCTTAAACCAATACATACTATTGAGAAAGAAGCGCCATATGACGCAGAAGTGTATAACAAAGATGTACTAGATGAAAAATTCTTAAAACAGATTTCAGCTGATATTACATACTTGGATCCACCATATAATGAACGACAATATTCAAAGAATTACTTTCCGTTGAATATGATCGCATTAAGCCCTGAAGAACAGAAAAAAGAAAAACCTCTAAAGGGTAAAACAGGTATTCCAGAGAGCTGTTTTATTTCTCCATTCTGTAAAAAAGGTAAAACAGTTGAAGAAGCATTTGAAAAAATATTTAAAACAATTACTACTAAGTGGCTATTCTTATCATATAACAGTGAAAGCCTTATTACAAAAGAAAGGATGATAGAAATAATGGAAAAATATGGAGAAGTATCAGTGGTTGAGCGTGATTATAAACGTTTTAAATCATTCGAGTATAACGAAGATAAAGAAATCAAAGAATATTTATTCTGTCTAAAGATGTATATTAAATAAGTTCAATATGCAGGTAATCTTTAAAGAGTACTAATACATCTTCAAAACACCAACGAACAGCCATATTACTGCGACTACTACTATGGAATTGCATTTCAAGAATGGAAATATTTTTTGTAGGTGTTACAATTTTAAGAGTTGAACTATTTGCCCAAGCATCTGAAGATTTTGTCCATACATATTGATAATTATTCCAAGGGATGTTTGCAATTTTAGTAATATACTTAATAGTATCTGTTTTTTGATTATAATAAATAGTTGGGCAGGAGAATGTATAACGCTCATATAAAGGTAGGATTGAGACAATGTTTTCCTGAATATATTTTTTCAGATCAGGGACAGGCATAACAGGAATTCCAATCCGCGTACAAAATGTTTCAGGAGTTGCTTGTCCAATATATTGAGGTGCAATCTTAGCATCTCCTTTTGTTGTTTTAGCGCTTAGAAACATTGTCCCATCATCAGATGTAAAGTCATAGAGTGCCCCACCTTTTGCAGTATGATGGCATTTAGGAAACAGAGTCTGAAGTTTTGTCAAACGGAGTTTAAATCGTTCTGCATCGTCTTCGCTATATTTATATTTTCCATCATATGGAGTATTATATAGAAGACAAATGGCTTTCTCAAATATTTTACCGAGATCTTCAGTAACAATTTTAGGAACAGTGGATAGTAAGGAGGACATTCTTGGAGGTATATAGATAATATACTGTATTTGTTATTTAACTTGTTAAATCAATTTTATAACAATTAACAAAAAATATTTATTTTATTATCTTTAAATAATTATAATTATTTTATTAGTTTATTTAATACATACTACAAGAATAAATATTATTTATTCAATTTTAAAGAACAATCGCAAGAGCACTAAGAGCAAATTAAGAATATGTAAACATAATATAATAACTGGGACAAAAGTAGCAACTGGTTTAGTAATAGTATCTGATTTAAATGTGGCCTCTGGTTTAGAAGCAGCATTAAACATATTTGGCTTATCAGAGATAATAGGGGTAATAGGTTTATATTTATTATATTTCCAAATAGTATTAATAAATTGTCTAATTGATGTGTTAGATTTATTCCAAAAGCCAGGTGTTTTAATTTTATCACGTGACAACCACATAAATGATGATTCATTTAAGCCATCTGTTTCAACATTGTTAGCATTTGTAGAAATAATAGCAGTATAGAAATATCTGTTATAATGAATTAAAACAGGCTCTAATGAATCAACTATATAATCAATATTATATTCGAGTCCAGTTTCTTCTTTAGTTTCACGAATTGCAGTAGTAAGCGGAACTTCACCATCTTCTTTTTCAGGGACTCCTTTAGGAAATGACCAAATCCCTTTAACCGCATCTTTAACAAGAAGAACACGCGTTCTTTTCTTATTGAATATAATCATCCCAGCACCTTCATACCATGTTTTATAACGAGTTTTATCAAACTCAATCCATTCCTCTTCAGTCATCTGAGACCTATTAGGGGCAACTTTAGTAGAAGATTTATTAGTTCTATTAGTGTTGTTCATTATAAGGGCCTTGGATATCAATAGCTCAAAATGTTATGCATAACATTAAAAATAGACAATAATTGTTTCAAATTTTCCCAAAATTATATTTATTTTTATTATTCTTTATTTAAGTAAATATTGTATTTATGATGTGTATGTAATTTGTGATACTACATTATCAATGAATCGATGCATTTCATACATTTTTTGACTGCGAAGATACCCAATAATATATTGTGCATTGTCATTATCGAGCGTTTTAAGGAGATGTGTATATACAGGGTGATTAACCTGCTGTTCAAACTCTGTGATATGTGCAAAACGAACTCTAGGTTTAGAAGAAAGTAGATAATTAATAAACTTATCGATGTTATCAAATGTAACATGTGCAGAAGACTTGGAAGAAGATTTAGAAGAACTAGTTGAAACAGTGGATGAAGACATCTTGGAACTTGGAATTAACTTTCTTGGAATGATATACTTGGAATAACTAGAGGCTCGCAACAAAAATATTTGTATGTCTCGATTTCAATTTTTTCCTCTATTTATTTGCATAGTTGTTTGCTGCTTTTTAGTTACTAAAACAGAGTAAAGCTAACTTCAACCTTACCCCATTTACGAATATAACTACTCTCCTTATTTCGCATTTTTAGCATCCATTTCTTTTCAGGATTATTAAAGCGCTTCTTAAAATGCTCATCAATATCTGATACACAAGCACTAGAGTATATGCTAACATTATAGAACTTCCTTTTAGGAACTTCTCCTACACCTGTTTGGAGGCGCTGTGCAGTTAGGCCACGAATAGCATAATCTAATTCCTCCATTTCAACACCATTAACATTATCAAGGCTGAGAATTAGTTCAACTCCATCATTCCAGACACGGATAAATGCTCGTGTAGGATTAACTGCATTCTTGCCACTAATTTCAGGCGCAGGAGGAGTTGGTACTGGATATTTTGGCTTAGCTGGGACATAGCGTTTACGCTTCAAATGCTTTCCAACAAGCTTTTCAGCAATAAATAGTTCACGTGTTCGCTCAGGCAAGTCATAGAATAAGTTCTTAGCTGATAGTGATACAGTTAAACCCATTCCTCCTTGACAGTCAAATCCTGTATAATCACAACTGGCAGAATAATATGCGTAAGCTTCATCATAGCCATTAACTAGTTCAGGTAACTTGATTTTACAGAAAAGCTGCCAGGCTTCTTCATCATTTTTCCCTTCGTGAATCCAGTAATACTCAGTGATATTGCCTGGAAAGTTACCAACATTAAATGGCTCCTCCGAGGGCAAACCTTTGCAGAAGTCTTTTACACGATATTCATTATCAAAATGATCATAATCATCATCTGCGTCATTAGATTCTTCAATATATGAGAATGGGTATGCTAGAATATCTGTATTAGGGTTTTCTAATGGCTTAAGAATGATAGCCATTTCTTTCTCTGAGTTTTGCTGCATATATTGTTCTAGCTTATTCCTCTCCTCAGCTTCTAATCTCAATGCTTGTTCTTCTGCTTCTTTCATAGCCCTTTCAGCTTCTTCCTCTGCTTCTTTCATAGCCCTTTCAGCTTCTTCCTCTGCTTTAGCTGCAGCCCTCTCTGCTGCTTTGTCAATGATTACTGCCTTTGCACGGCAAGTTGGGCAGGTATTTGCTACATCAAGCCACGGCTGTAGACATTTCTTGTGATATTGATGAGAACACTTTAGGAATATAATTTTGGTTTCATCATCGTCTACAATAGTATCTGTGCAGATAGTGCACTCCTTTGTGGTGTCAATTGGTACAAACACACGAGAATCAGGATTTAGAAGTGACATTCTAGGTAAAATATGCTACGCTTGGATAAAGTCTGCTACGCTTGGAAAGAACTATGGGCACTTTAAATATAATATAACTAAACTTTCAATTTTATATGAATATATTATAAGGTAAAATTTGATAAAAGATATTATCCTATAATAGGCACCCCCTTTCCAAGTCAATTAATTCTATAGTTTATTTAACGATGTATTCGATGAATTCAAAATATAAACTAGTTCCTTCCAAGAATTCAGCATTTAAGCCATACTTGCCAAAAATTAATAGAGATAATCAACCACAATCCAATGAATCAAACGTGGACAAGGTAGTAAAAAAGGGAAATCCACACGGATATAGATGGAGAGCATATACAGAGGCAGAAATGCGTGATAGTCTCAAAAAAGATGTTATCTATAAAAATTTCCTACAGTCAGCTATTAATAGACATATGTTAGAAATGTCTGAACTTCAGAAATATACAGGCAAAGCTGCATTTGAGAGTTATATGACAATAAAGGATTCTCTAACTAAAACACAGGAAAAGCTAAAACAGGTGGAACATAAAATGGAGCTGCATAGAGATTATCAATTATATGTAAGGAATACTCATTAATTAACAATAAATAACCAAAAATAACAATAAAAATAACTTGTTATAATACTATATATTTTTTATTGTTATTTGTTGTTATCTTATAAACCTGTATTCTATGTCTAGTGATTAATTGCCATTTGAATCAACGACGTAGTCAGGGTTCTTCTTGATATCCTCTAGAGTCTTCTCCATACTATTTAGAGTAATCAACAGAGGCTGATTATGAGTATACTCATTGTATGAATAAAGAATATCCTTGATATCATTTAGCTTAGATGATAGCTTTTCATTATAGTCAGTGTGATGAATCTTAGCCTTTGCTGCTACAATTGCATCAATAATGTTCTTAGTCTCGCTATTTAGATTAAAGTCAGACTTATAAGACTGTAGTAGAATCTTAAACTCGTCAACCTTAGCCTTTACCATAAAGCGAAAGCGAGGGTAAATAATACAGATCTCAGGATTTGCAATAAGATACTCGAATAGCTTCTTAACGACAGCACACTTCTGTTCGCAGCCACGAGCTTCATTACACTCGTCAAGGTAAGTCTTAATAATATTTACAGAACCACGAAGGTATACATCAGCAAGAGCCTGGTGGTCATTAATATTAATAGAATTACACTTGTTTACAATGGAGGACTCAGTGCTAGAATCAGAATCAGACTCGTTAAAATACTGAGAATATGAAACAGGAGTACGAGTTGCAATGCGGGCGGAGCGGCGAGGAATGATCATTCTTGGAAAACTTGGAGTTGCTAAAAAGTACAATAAAGCCTTAGTTGTATGAACTGGATGTCACACCTTATATATATTAAGGCCTATAAGTCAAATTTTAGCAATAAGATAGAATACAATTAAAAATACTATTTGGTATAAGTATATAGTATTTTTATATGATATATTTAATTTGTAGTATATTTATTGGTCAATGATATTATTATGAAGAAATGCCTACACGAATGCGGTAGAACACTTTATTATCCTTTGTAACACGAACAACACCCATTTGAGCAAGCAGACTGGTATCTGTAATCTTATGCAGGAACTCTACAATTGTATCGTGCTTTAGGCCAATTGCTTCGTGCTCGAAGATCTTGCGGAGTAGATAACGATGCTTGAAGTCAGTGAGGTCAAACTCCCAGTCATCAATGAAGAATGATACAATTTTATCACCATCACCCTTGAAGTATTTGTCAACTACTGCAAACTCCTTGTCAATGCTCTCATAGTACTTGCCATTAAGAGCATCGATGCGATCCATAATGTCGCATACTGCAGGAGGAGGAGTCTTAACTGCGACCTTAGAGCGTGTAACACGTGAAGACATCTTGGAAAAAGGGTTTGGCAAAGCCCGCTACGCTTGGAAAAAGGCTTGGAAAAGAGCTTGGCAAAGCCCGCTACGCTTGGAAAACTTGGATAGATCTATTTGCACCACTGCGCACTAATTCCTTTAAGCCCTCAAATAATCAATTTTTATTACACATCATTTAATAACAAAAATATTTCTTAGCATAAGTATTATTTTTGTTTTTGTTTTTATCTTGTAATTATATATTGGTAATGTTTTATATTTCTAGTTATATTAAGTATAATTACTCATAATCCCTAATAGTAATGCCTACAGGGAAGCGAGGGAGGCCATCAGTAGTATTTTCTTGATAGCGTACTGTTAGCATCTTACCAATATAGTCATCGCCATTTAGATAGAGCTCTGTACGTTCTTCACGAGTTCCACGTGGTCTACAAGAAAATGTCTTGCCGTCAGAAGTCTTACATGTCCAGATAACACAGCTCTCTTCAAGCCCCTTACCTTCCTCATAGCCAACAATCTCATATTCAGCATCAAAGAACTCCTTATACTTCTGAAGATCTGCACTGCGACTCTGTTTATATAGACCATTCTTATTGCGCAGCATAATACCTTCATAACCTTCTGCTACATAATTGCTATGTAGTTCCTTCATCTTATCTTCAGATTCACACAGCTCAGTTACAACTGGTGTAATATATTTGAACTTGTACTGGCGAAACATCTGAGCAAGATTTGCACGACGTAGATCATAAGGCATATCATCACGAATCATATCATAGATGTGGAACTTGATCTTCTTTTGCTTTTCATCATCACCCTTCTTCAATGTCTCACGCTTAACAAGCCCAACAATCTCCTGAAATGTGAGTTCATCTGAATAGAGTTCACCATCCAGAACAAATGTCTCAGGGAGCTTATTGAGTTCATCTACAATGTGCTCAAGGTGAGGATAAGATTTGCGATTACGAGAAAAGAGTCCCTTAGAAGGCATACCTACACAGCGAGTACCATCATACTTGCGCTGTACAAAGCAAGGAAACTTAATGGACTTACCACGCTTATTGTAGTCGTGTGCAAGCATAGGAGAAGGCACATCATCATCTACTCCCTTGCCACGCCCTCCACTAACAGTGCTACTATCTCCATCTGCATCTTCTGCTGCATCATCTGCAGGGGAATAACCAGACTCTTTCTTTTTAGTCCAAGCAGAGCGTGCCTCATTTACTGCTTGTTGAAGCGGAGTAGTTTCATTCTTTTTACCAATGTTCTTGCCTTCAGAGATAACTTTCTCGTTTGTCTGTAGCTTTCCATCAACGTAACCGAAAGTAGTCTCGATTACTCCACAGCTACTTCCAGAAGCAGAAGCTCGTTCAAATACACGAATAGACCACTGCTTGGCTTTGCCTGTTGTGGCTTCGCCATAAAGAGTAGGAAAGTCTGCCATTTTGTTCTTGGAATTAATACGAGAGCAAGTCTTAAACTGTATCTAACTTCTTGGAATGCACTATCGCCACACAATAATTACTATCATAATCTAATATCAAATTTATTAATATAAGAAAGATTAACAAAAATATATTTATGGATATTAGTAATCTGATTTACATGCTTATTTTTGTTTGATATTATTTAGTTCTACTAATATTCATAGTCATAGTCAGGGCAGCAGCAGGAGCAGTAGTAGCCATCATCATAGACAATTCGCTTAGCAAGGCGCATCTTGCCATCTTTGTTGTAGTAGTACTTCTTCTCTCCATCTGTGAAGACCCTGAAGCCATCAGGCAGAGTGCCGAAGTTAGCACTGACTGTAGCAGTTCTGATTGAACAAGGGTAGTTAGGGTCTACTTCCCATTCACCTCCCTTCACACGATCATAGGCCATCATAAGGAGGCGAGACGACTTCTTGGTGTTCTTCAAGATGCGAAGATGACTCTCATAGTCCCACAGGCCACCTTCACGCTTCTTGAGGTGAATTGCGCCAGCATCAGTGACCTCCTTGATGTCAAAGCCCACGCAGTCATCGATGAAGAGCCTGGCATCAGTGCCCTCAATGGCATCCTTCATCCAAGGGATCTCCATCAGTTCTCTCTTGTTGAGAGGAACCCAGTTCTTCTCCCAGCCGTTGCCAATGGTGAGGTTCTCGGCATCATCTTCATAGGATGCATACTTGGAAGCCATTTTGTGGTTGAGCTTGGAGGCGGCCTTGTAGGAAAAGGCGCGAGGCATCTTAGTACTTTTAATAAAACTGCTTGGAAAGAAATAACTTGGAAACTTGCTACACTTGGATTAATTGCACTTGGATTGGCTTCACTGACAACCCAATTGAACACTATTGGGTTTCAAATTTATTAGTATTTAATCTTCAATAAAAATCTTTATTGGTATATCTAGATTTTTTATTTTTTATGGTATATTACATTTATGAACTCTTAAGAGGTGCTGCAGCAATGGCTTCTAGTTGTTTACGTTCAGCAAGAGATTTCTCAAGTTCAATTGGGAATGGGTAAATAGTCTTATATAGAAGTGAATCAAGATCCCATACAGCCTCAAGGATAGGATATGTATATTTTAGAGGCATTGCGAGTACTTTAAAGATATAGATGACGTGATCTTTCCATCCATTCTCAGCAGCAACCTTAAGAAGATAGAGTTCTACCTCAGTATCTATGTGTGTAGAGGCAATTGCATTACGAAGAAAGGAACTAATCCACATCTTAACAACGCCATCAATAAGATTAAGATTAGTTTGTGAAGGCTTATTAGATGAATTACATGCACGTTGAACAGAAGGAGAAGAATGTGCAATAGCAGATAGCTTTGCCTCAAATGTGCTGAAGGAGCTGTTAATAGGGAGAGGAGGAAGGACAATAGAACTCATTGTATTCTTGGAAAAGACTTGGAAAGGGCTTGGAATATTATAATGCGTTTATTCAACAATAGTTTTTTCTTTAAGTACTTCTAACTATTCAAATTTGCAATATCGTATTTAGAAATTAATTATAATTCTTAAACAAACTATAAAATAAAATGTAAATATTTTATATTATATAGTATACGCAGTAACAAAAATATTTTAAGTGTTTTATGATATTTTTGTTGCATAGCTTTTCTATTATTGTATTTGTATAATGGCATAGGAAATGTGATGTTTATAGGATTACTGTCTTCTTGAGTGTGGAGAACCACGCCTTTACACAGTATACAGGAGTGCGCTCATAACTGTACTCCTTAGAATTAGCCTTGATAGTACCAGTAGGGTCGCAGGTGCCACAAGTACAGTTATAAGAGGTATACGTATAGGTGATGAGCTTCTTGTTGGCAGGGTCAGCCTTCCACACAGCGAACTTCTCGTCCATTATAGGATTGTACTCAATGTTATTCTTCTCACAGTACTTGACAATAGCCTTGCTGAACTTCTTCAGCTTCTGCTGCGCCTGTAGAGAAGTGGAGTAATACATAGCCCACTCCTTGGCAGCTTCAGCCTTACTGCGAGGGATGTACTTATCAGACTTGTAGTCATACTTCTCTAGAGTGTACTTGTCAGCAGTAGGAAGCCAGGCCTCAAACTCTGCAACGAGATCATCACTGAACTGCCACCCCTTCTTAGCACACACGGTCTCGATAGCCTCAGCAATATCATCCTGCTCGTCCTCCTCAGTGAAGTACTTGACGGCAGGCTTGCCGATGTTGCGCTTACTGCGGCGAGGATTCTCAGCTGTGTAAACAACTGGCTTATTCCACTCTTGCATCAGATTGTAGTAGTCTAGTGCAGCATTGGGCTTCTCAACAGGCTTCTGAACAGTATTATCAAGTCCAAGCACTGTGCGGAGCTGATCAATCGTGATACTAGGTGCATTCTGAGCGGCAATCTTGCGTGCCTCATCCATAGCCTTTGCAGCACCGATAACGAACTCATTAGGCTCCTCAACGTGGTTGTTAGGTACACGAGGATTGTTGTCGATGAACTCCCAGATAAACTGCTCAGTCTTGAAGCCAATGCCAGGGCTAGGGCGAATGAAGATTCGATCGTAGAGGTT
>JACCDH011604797.1_pt1 | contig 11109 bp, 3 predicted proteins | sample 7442481 | NCBI WGS metagenome assembly JACCDH01 (sample SAMN15323433, study PRJNA562643) | freshwater metagenome | isolation source: river surface water | place: USA:Blue River Watershed | collected 2017-08-15 | reverse complement strand
GGTTATGCGATGGAGCGATCGGTAGGGGCTTGGATGGATGCCGTGTTTAGTGCAGATGCACAGGGTCACAATTATTGGGACCGCATGGGTCAGGTTCCCACGCTGGATGCCACGTTGGGGAGCACACTCTTTTTAAGTCCTTCAGATTATGGAGTTGTGGGAGTGGAGCAGTATGATTCGGCGAGTGGCGTGGACAGTTTGATTTACGATTATTCTTCTTGTCGTTTGGTGTTGTGGAGTGACGGATTGGATGGAGTGACGAGCACTTGGTCGGGTCTTCATGACGTGTTTGGTTTTCATGCCGATACAAGTTCAGCGTTGCCATCTACTGTTCATTCGTTTTCCTTTTCTGCGGTGAATGAGCTGGGTGATACGTTGCGTGTTGGCGGCTCGAGTGCTTGTTTATCTCTTGAGCGTTGCCAGAGTTGTGATACGACGCATGTAGCCAGGGAGACCATGGCTTTGTTGTCCTCCTTTTCAGTTTCGGATACTGCGCAGTGGTCCGACGGCGGAACGCAGGAGTACAAGCAATACTTAGAGGCTTTGGATCAGTATAATTTGAATTACGGTTACGCTCAGGGCGATGAAGGATTTATAGCAGCAATCGATTACAAGACGTTTTATGAGCAGGGTTCGAAGTACACCTTGTCGATGTATTTAGATAAGTTGTTGTTTTATATGGGTGTTGATACGACGTATGACCGTGGTGTGTTGAGTGATTTGGCTACTTTTTCCAAGGAGTATGGCAATTACGTGGATGGGATGAAGGAGTATGCGTTGTATTCAGAGTTAATGCTGGAGTACAATGGTCAGCGATTGTCGCAAGACCTGAGTTTGTTGGCTCCCGAGGGTGAGATGAATTTTTTGAAATCATCTTACGGGGTTTATGTGAAGGATTATTCGAATTATTTAGGCGCGGTTGTCTCTACCACCTCTGGTGCTCAGCCTTTGTCGTCGTGGGTTTTGGGTTTGGACAGTGTTTTTTCATTGAGTGAATCTTTCGGGGTGTTGTATGGTTCTTATGTAGAGGCTTACCAGCAGTGGGATTCCGTTCAGGTGTATCGCTTGGCGTTGGGCGATGATCAGGTTTGCACCGATTATAAGTCACGCACGTTATACCTTCAGGAAGACTTTGAGAAGTTGGGTTACGGCGGTAGTGTCGAGGGTCAGCAGGCTTTGCAGGCGTATATCGCAGAGATTGCGCTGGCCACACAGACGGGGGATTGCATTGGGCTGTTGAAGGAGTTGTCTTCCTTGCAGGGTGTGTCGTCGTATGCCTTGCTTCGTTCCACTTCGAGTTCTTGCCAGACGCTTTATTTGAACTATTTGTCGGCTGTGTCTCGTTACAATTCGAGCTCGTATGCCTCGCTGAATATTTCTCGTCAGTTGTTGGATCCTGTGTTGAGTTACAGTGATTTCATGACGTATGATTTGTGTGGTTGTGTGGAGTCTTACATGGCTTATTTGGAGAGTTATTCGGGTTATAGCAGCAGTACGACGGGTGTAACACCGGCTGTGGGTATTTTGTACTTTGAGGGTTGTGGTTTAACGTTACCGGAGGGGTATGCCGATAAGCGGGATTGTTATTCAGTGTATGAGGAGGCTTATTATGCATACAACGATTGGGCAGTTCGCAATGAGGGTTCTGCCATTGTTGGCGACATGGTCGATTCGAAGGTTTTTGTGAATGAAGATTTGTGTTCGTGTGTAGATGATTACGCGGCTTATTTGCAGAGTATAGCAGACGGCGTACGAAATTTGGAAGAGGGCGAGAAGGGCCCTAGGAGTTTGTTGGATTTTTGTGGCAGTGGTTTACCGGGTTGTGTGCTTGGCTCGGATATCGTGTTGAGCTTACCTGTGCTGGACAGTTTACCTTATGAAGATCCGTGTTTAGCAGCGTTGCTTTCGCAGGCCGCGGCCAATGCGCAGTGGTCTTATGAGCATCAGGTAGATTCGTTGGAATCTGCATTTACTGCAGCTTACATCGCGCATTGCATGAACAGCTTGCAAGAATCTTTTTCACGCACGTGGGAAGATCAGGAGTACCATTACACGCTTTACTATTACGATCAGGCGGGCAATTTAATTAAGACGGTTCCACCTCAGGGTGTTGTTCGTTTACCGCTCACGAGTTCAGAAGATGCGTTGAGCGAGGCGATAGCCAGCGATAGGGCTTCGGGGGAACGCAGTGTTTATACGCAGCACGGCATGGCTACGCATTATTATTACAACAGTTTAAATCAATTGGTGGGTCAGCGTTTGCCGGACCACGAGGCCATGGATTTAAGTTCGGTGGAAGATGTGCTGGGTGTAGGTTATACGAGTAGCAGTAGTGCGGGCGGCAGCTCGGTTCAGTTGGTGGACGAGCATGTGGGTTATGGCGTGATGGATGGCGGTAAGCGTTTGTATCGCACGCAGGATGGAGGTTTGACGTGGGAAGAGGATATGGGTGTGAGTGGAGCCGATGTTTGGGACATTTGTTTAGAGAGTAGTGGAGTGAAGGGTTATATGGTTGGCGATGGCGGACAGGTTTATTACACCAACAGTGGTGGAATGCAGTGGGAGGAGGTTGCTTTACCAGAGCTCGCTGAGTATACGCAGTGGCGTGGAGTAGGTAGTACGGTAAGTTTTACATCAGGCACGCCGCCGTTGAGTGTTGGCGGTTCTACTACGACGGTAGAAACTGTTGTTGTGGGAGAGCACCGCGTGGCTAGTTTAACGGCTACTGGTGTTTGGCATGTGGATAGTCCGAGTGTTTTTTCGGATGTTGATTTGGAGAAGGTGGTCAGTGATGGCAACAATCATTTTTACGCTGTGGGCAATCGCACGCAGGTGTTGGGCGGCGAGAGTTACCGCACGGGTGTTATTTATGTAAGTGATGCGGTTTATCCGCTGAGTTGGCAGGCTGTCTCGGTGTTGCCAACGAGTAGTTCTTTGGGAATTCATTACGCAGGTGTGTTAAGCAGTGGGGTGCAGGGAAGCCTTCGCGTGGGCAGTGCCGACGGTTCTATCCGTCGTTTGGTGGAAACCAGTGCGGTGAGTGAGTACAGTGGTTTAAGCAACGTAGAGGTGTTGGAGGCCATTACGTTAAATGCCTCTGGGGCTCAGGTTGCTTTGCTTCGCAGTGCCATGGGCATTGTGTCGTTGCAGTACCGCAGCAGTGGTGCCGATAGTGTTTGGCAGGTTGTTCCCGGAGCACCGCAGGGTCTTACGCAGCTCACGTCGCTTCGCATGCAAGAGAATGGCGTGTCACAGTTCTTGGGTCTTTGTGGAGGAACGTTTAATAATGGCAAGGTGTATTTGTTTTCTTACGGTACGCAGTGGAGTGTTTATGCACTTGGTGTTTCAAATGCCGAGCAGGTAGCAGTGGTTCGTAAGGATGTGTCAGGCTCGGTTTCTCAGGCGATGGCTTATGTTACTTCTACCAAGAATATTTATTTAACTCAAAATGTTCAGGCTCCGGTAAACGCGATGTTATTTTCCAAGAGTTGGACGGGCGGAATCTATGCGGGTGTTGGGCTGTGCGATTTGGGCAGTGGGGGGTTGTTGGTGGCACGTTTAAGTACGACGGGTACTTTGAGTGCTGTGCGTGTAAATCCGAACAACACAGAAACAACAATTTCCATTCCGTCAAGTTTAAGCACAGCAGGCATGTCGTGGAAGAAAGTCTTGTTTGGCAAGGTGGGCTCGCAGAACTACCTCTATGTGTATGGCCAGGACGGTTCGGGTAACTGGAAGGTGCGCCGGGCGAATGTGTCGTCCACGACGGGCGTTTTGTCTTCGGTGAGCTCAGCGGTGAATGTAGTGGCTAATGCGCGCATTGGTTTTGGCGAGGATAAGTTATGGATGTCAAACGACCAGGGCGTGACGCTATACGCTAATTTTTCTACAGGCAATATGGATTATGTGTCCTATTCACCTCAGGCGTTGCGTGCGGCAGATGGTTATGTTACGGGTGGTGTTTTGGTAGGTGGAAGCGATGGCGATGTGTACGATGTGTTCTCCTCGAGTACGGTTACAGCAAGTGCAAGGCATTTGAACACGCAGACGCGTCACGACATTATGGGTTTAAGTGTTGTTGATGGGGCTAATTATTTTTACAGTTCGGGACGTAACGGTAAGTTAAGCGGTTCGAAGTATCAGCTTACTTCTGGAAGTAGTGGTCCGGTGCAGAGCGTGGTAAGCAGTAGCATTACGCTACCCAATGTGGGACATACGTGTTTATGGGACGTAGACGGGTCTTACAGTACCACAAGTGGTTATTCGTATTACGTAGTGGGTTCGGGCGGTAAGGGCTGGTATAAGTCTTATGGCAGTGATGCGCTAGGTATGCCTCAGCAGATGTCTAATGCGGGAGGAGAGAGTTTACGCAGCATTGTTCGCAAGGGCAGTAGTGACGTTTATTTTGCTGCAGGAAGTAACGCCTCTATGCGCACCTACTCGGGTGGCAGCTCATTATCGGGTTCACGCATTGTTCCTTTTACGCTGAACAAGGTTTATTTTTCAAGTCCTTCGGTGGGTATGGTTGTGGGCGATCGCAGCGTTATACGTTACACCTTGGATGGGGGAGATCATTGGCGTATTCTGAAACTCGCTTCGGGTCAGACGCGCACGCATAAGAACTTACTTGCAGCATGGTGCAACGAAGCGGGTGTGGGGTTATTGGGTGGTGAAGTGGATAGACTGTGGAGCGTGAATTTGTCTTTGGGCACGTATGCTAACACAGGGGTGTCGGGTACAACTGCGGTAGGTATTTCTTCGATACAAGATATTTACGTAGATGCAGCAAGTGGTAAGGGTTATGCGGTTGGAAGTACATCAACCACAACGGGCGTAGCCCTTCATACCACGAACGCAGGGGTAAGCTTCAGCGCATTAAGTGGCGCATCGTCGCATGCGGGGTATAGCAGTGTAGCACCGCTATGGGCCTCTGAGGGCAGTACGGTTATGCTGGGCTGCGAAGACGGTAAGATGTATTTAGCGAGTGGTAGTGGTGTTAGTGGCACGGGCGTGAACATTACAGGGTCAACGGGAGTAGGGATAGCCGATTTGGTGTTTACCGATGCGTTTACCTGTTATGCCGTAGGTGTCTCGGGTGTATTGAAGAAAGGGGTGTATGTGGGTACTGCAAGTGCCACTCTTCCTTTAACCTATTCATTAACGAGCACCGATTGGCAGTGGTCCAATGCGGTTAGTGGCGGCAGCGGCACAACAGCCAAAATAAACAGCATTGCCATGCGCAACAATCACGAGGGAGTGGTGGTAGGAGCGGGCGCGCATTACGTTCGTTTTTTAACCAACTACGCGGGTGTTTACTCGCAGCGTTTTTGGTACGATAAGCTAGGCCGCATTGTGCTAAGTCAGAATACAAAGCAGCATGATAACGGCACGTACAGTTACAGTTTATACGATGCGCAGGGTCGTGTGCAGGAGGCAGGCGTGAAAGAAGAAAACACGAGCACGACGGGCTTGCACATGCATGATGTTCAGGGAGCCGATGTGGGCGGGGCTTTTAATCCGCTGGCCATAGAGGTAAGTTCTACCACGGGCAGCAGCATCGGTACAGCGTTTATGCAGTGGCTGGCTCAGGGGTTGAACACCAGTACGGGTGTTAATGCAACACGCACAGAGGTTACGCGCACGGTATACGATGAGCCGTTGGTGAGTGGTATCGGGTCGTTTACGCAAAACAACTTACGCAAGCGAGTGAGTACTGTTGTGTATCAGAAGGTGTATCACAGCGATGCCTCGGACGGGTATACCCACGCCACGCATTACAGCTATGACATTCATGGCAACGTGAATGAACTGGTGCAAGACAACCCCGAGATGGCCGTAACGAGCAGCTTGTCTGATCAGCGGTACAAGCACCTGGAGTACGACTATGATTTAATCTCGGGGAAGGTGAACCGCGTGAGTTACCAACGAGGAGCGCGCGATGCGTGGCACCATTGGTATGAATACGATGCAGATAACCGCATTACGCAGGTGTACACCTCAACGCATCCCGACCCCTTAGCCATGGCCGGAACCACAATCACCGATCCAACGGTTGTTGGCGCGCTGTGGGAGCAGGATAGCAAGTATTTTTATTACGCTCACGGTCCGCTTATGCGACAGGAGTTGGGTAGCAACCAGGTGCAAGGAGTTGACTACGCGTATACCTTGCAGGGGTGGATAAAAGGCATCAACAGCAACGCCCTTGATGCCACAAGAGACATGGGTCACGACGGCTCGGGCACGGGACTTAACGGACGCTTTGCACGTGATGTGGCTAGTTTTAGTTTAAGTTATTACGAAGGCGACTTTAGCAGTGTGGCATCCACAGGAGCGTTTAGCAGCGTGGTGGGCAGTGATTTAGAGGCACAGAGTGCCGAATTATACAACGGCAACATCCGCATTATGCAAACGACGCTGATGGAAAACAACGGCTCGGGCGCACTTACAGCAAGTAATTTGGGAATGGCGTACAAGTACGATCAGTTGAACCGACTAAGGCAGGCCAAAGGGTTTACGCAGTATACGCCGTCTACCAACGCGTGGGCCGCTTCGAGTGGAGCTAGCGGCGAGAACAACAATTTCTTTACCTTTGATGCTAACGGCAATATTATCACGCAGCAGCGTTATGAAGGAAGCACGTTAGTAGACGACCTCAGTTATCAGTATGCAACCAACAGCGCAGGACATTTGTTAAGCAACCGATTATATAGCGTAGATGATGCGGTAACGAACACCTCGTTATCTGCTACGGATATGGAGGACATGCCAGCATACATCAATGCGTCGCCCAATACGAGTAACAATTACACGTACACGCAGATTGGTGAGTTGAAGTCTGACAAGCAAGAGGAGATACAAGAAATCCATTGGCGTGTAGACAGCAAGATATCTGAGATTACGCGCACGAGTGGATCTGCGAAGAAGAACTTGAAGTTCGAGTACGACGCCATGGGTAACAGGGTTGCCAAGCACGTGTATGCGGGCAGTGTCTTGGAATCGAGTACCTATTACGTCCGCGATGCACAGGGCAATGTCATGGGGGTCTATGAGCACAAGATGGACGCTGAGAATGCGGTAATGGAGTACAAGCTCATCGAAAGAAACATTTACGGCAGTGCGCAGGTGGGTATTTGCAAAGACACGGTCGATTTAAATATCACGAACGCAGCGGGTGCACTAACGCAAGCGACGTATTACCACGCAAGGCAGCTGAATCACCGTCAGTACAGCCTCAGCAATCACCTGGGTAACGTGCTCACGACGATTGGCGACGGGAAGGCACCCGTTGACAGCAACAGCGACGGGGTAATCGATTACTTCGTGGCTTACATCATCAGCGTCAGTGACTACTCACCGTTCGGGGTTGAGCTAGCTAACAGAACATGGAGTATCGAAGAGTATCGGAATGGGTTTAATGGGAAGGAAAACGATAACGAGGTTAAAGGACAAGGAAACTGGCAAGACTATGGGATGAGGATGTACGATTCTCGAATAGTTCGCTTCCCAAGTGTTGACCCGATAACTGCAAAGTTCCCTATGCTCGCCCCATATCAATTTGCTAGCTTAAATCCAATTATAAATATTGATTTGGATGGTTTAGAAGGTTATCCAAGCATGTCATATGAAATTTTTAAAGCAGCTGGTATAGCGTCAACGACTGCAACACAAGTAGAGAGAGTTGTAAAGGAAAGGATTGTTAGGGCTAGTAGAATTAGCCAAGATGCGTTAATAATTACAGGCGGAGTATTAACTATAGTTGCATCAGGAGGTTCGGCATTACCAATCGTCTTAGGAACTGTTGCCACTAGCGGAGGAACAGCGAAATTTTATTTTGATTCCCAAGGGGACTATGATAAGTCCGACGCTACTCCTACAACCATATCTGGAACTGTTATGGTAACGGCTAACTATTTGGTAGGGAAAAAAGTATTTAGTGAAAGTTTTAAGTCAACGGTGGAATTTGTAGAAGGGGTTGCAACACTTGATTTGAAAAACTTGAAGAGCCCTAACTTTAATACAAAAGCAAATGAAGGGGTTAGCATACTAAATTTGAGTATTGATGCGGCGAACATACCTGAGAATTTACGCAACATTTTAACTCCACGTGTGTTTTCTCCAATATCAAAGCCAGATCAAAATTTCGCTCCCGCAGATGCTACAAATGTTGTAATGCCTTGGATACCAGAAATTAAACCTGCATCAAAAAATAAAACTTCTACTAAAACGGGAGGATAATTATGAAGGATTTTGTTTTTGAAATGGGAGAACCTTCTAATTATGAGGAAAGAGGTAATAGTTCAAAAAGATTTAATTTTTTAATATCATTTGGAATATTTGCTCTGGTTTCGTTGGGATCTGGCTGGAAATACGGTTTAGCTATAGCGTTTGTTTTTTGGTTTGTACAATATATTAAATCTTCTCGCTGGGATAAATATTTTATTGTTTGTATTGAAAAAAAGGATGGGCAGGTTAAAGTTAGGTATAAGGAAGAAAACCAGCAGAAAGAAATAATAGGAAGTATTGAAGATTTTAAAATAAAAAAAGAAATAGCCTTCAATAGATCAAGAACCGTTTATCTGGCTTTTTATTACAAAGAGTCATTGCTATTAAAGCAATTTGAAATCGGTGATTGGAATGAAAAAGTATTTGACGAAATAATATTAGCAACTACGTAAGCCTGTTAGAATATTCAGTTAGCTTCCTTAAGCCTTTAAAGCTATTTTTTAAGAAATAAAAAATGAAAATAATTTCTGTATTTAACAACAAAGGTGGGGTTGGTAAGTCAACATTGACTTACCATTTAGGTAACGCTTTGGCGGAACTTGGTCATAGAGTTTTAATGGTAGATTTAGATCCTCAGTGTAATCTAACTATTTGTGCAATGATGGAGGAAACGCTTCATCAAATTTGGGAAGAAGAAGATTCTTTTGTAGATAATTATGAAAGCGCATTACTAGATAATCCTGAAATATATAAAACACCAAGAAGTATTCATTTTATCCTAAAACCGGCTGAAGATGGTATTAGTGAGCCTAAAGAATTATGTAAACCCTATTCTATGGGAAACAATATAGATCTTTTACCAGGCAGACTTTCCTTACACAAGTATGAAAACAAAATTGCTGAAAGATGGAGTGGAGTATATCAAGGTGATAATTTATCAATAAGAACTATTACGAACATACGTAGTGTTTGCAAGCGTTATGCGGAAGCTTATAACTATGAATATGTATTGATTGACACTTCGCCTAGCCTGGGTATTTTGAACAAAGTGATTATGTCAACTGTGGACGGGTTCTTTATACCTGCTCAACCTGATATGTTTAGTTTGTATGGTATAAGGAATATAGGAAATTCACTTCAATTATGGCAGAAAGAATTTACAAATATTTATTCTTTGCTATCCGAAGAGAGAAGATCTAAGTTTCCAAAAGAATTCGTTCAGTTTCTTGGCTATACAATTTACAATGCCAAGAAATATACCAGAGATAACGAACCATTTAATGAATATAATTTGGCACAAGCTCACTTTCAATATGTAACACAAATTCCAGAAACAATTCTAAAATTTATTCAAGAAGGTAATCGCTCTAAGGTTCCAGCGGAGTTAATAGCTAAACCTATAGGCGGAAGTTCTATTATTCATTCGCATAATACCTTTCCCGCTATGGCTCAAGCGCTAAAATGTCCAATGTGGAAAGTGCCAGAAGTGTATGCTAATCTGGAAAGTGCGAATTTGGATTATCTGCTATTCCTTATTCAAAATGGTTTTGAATATAATCGGGGAAACAACGGTAGACTCCGAGAAATCGGAGAAAACTATCGGGTTTTTACAAAAGAATTACTTTCAAGAATTGAAATGTTATGATTAAAGATGTTGAAACTATTGATTCTGTCGTTAATTTCTACAAAGACAATCAACATCGTTTGATGCAATTGCAAGCATCTGTCGAGGCGTTCTTTAGCAATCATCCGAATCTAAATGCCAAGCCATTTCCAATAATTCATTCAATAAAAACAAGATTGAAGGATCCAAATCATCTTCGGGATAAAATAACAAGAAAATTAAATAATGGTCTTGTCATCTCGAAAGAAAATCTTTTCAGGGAGATAACTGATATAGTAGGTTTACGAGTCTTACATCTTTATCAAGATCAATTTCCGATCATTCATGAAGAAATACTAAAATATATAGCAGAAGGTGATTGGGTTTTCGTTGAAGAACCAAGAGCGATGACATGGGACCCTGAATCCCAGAAAATGTATGATGAATTGAAAATCATAACGGAGGTGCGACCGACTTTTTATACAAGTGTTCATTATTTGATAAAACCGAACAATAACAATATAAACCCAATTTGTTGTGAAATTCAAGTAAGGACACTCTTTGAAGAAATTTGGGGAGAGATAGATCATAGTATTAATTATCCTAAACCCACAGAGAACATAGCCTGCAGGGAGCAACTAAGGGTACTTTCAAAGCTAGTATCAACTGGTACAAGATTGGCAGACTCTATATTCAGAACTCTAAATGACCCTAAGAGTGGTAGAAATACCCTGTAACTGGTATTATAGAAACATTCCACCGCAATACAATTTGTTTTAAGTGGCCAGACAAAAGACAGCGTGATAATAAAAACACGCCGGGTAACACGCCTTCTCTCAAGCCCTCAAAAAGCACAAAGCCAAAAAAGGAGGCCTAGGAAGTTAACAGTAAATTTAAGGTTGAGAAAACGGAGATTCGAATCGTAAATATTTTGACCTAAACAGAGTTTAAACTTCTGTGGGTCAATATTTTCGTTGGTTCGGAATAATTTACCTAAATTTGCACCAATCCTATGAACAAAGAATCAAACGCAAGGCAACATAATCTTCAAATGCAGAAGATTGGAAACGCGCTGGTTTACCTTTCTTCTCATATTTCCGATTTGTCGAAAACCAAGCTTCTGAAGCTCGTTTATCTGTTGGACGAAGTTTCAATTCGGAAAAGTGGTGTGCCCATCTTTAATCTAACCTACAAGGTTTGGAAATTTGGGCCAGTTTCAGAAGACCTCTATATAGACTTATCCGATGATTTGAGATTGGTGAAAGATTTTTTGAAGTTCGATG
>JACCDH011584773.1_pt1 | contig 11110 bp, 10 predicted proteins | sample 7442481 | NCBI WGS metagenome assembly JACCDH01 (sample SAMN15323433, study PRJNA562643) | freshwater metagenome | isolation source: river surface water | place: USA:Blue River Watershed | collected 2017-08-15 | reverse complement strand
CTTTCTGTCGTAAAAAACCTAATATAATCAAAGGTTTGCGACGAATATCAAAAATGCTTTCAACACATGTTTTCACCACATGTGTTGAAACTCCGAAGAGTGGTTCAAGCGTCATTTCGCAGTAGTGCTTTCCCATAACTGAAAGCATCTCTGGAGATGAACAATGACCAAACGAATCGCTCTCTACGCTCGTGTTTCTACTGACAAGCAGACGGCAGAAAACCAACTTATCGAACTCCGTAGTCTCTGTGAACGATTGGGATACAGCATCGTTCAGGAATACACCGACAACGGCATCTCAGGCGCTAAAGGTCGCAATGACCGTCCTGCTCTAGACGCTATGCTCAAAGCAGCTACACAGCGCAAGTTCGACATGGTTATGTGCTGGAGCATCGACAGACTCGGACGCTCACTTCAGAACTTGGTCGAAATACTCAACGAGCTGCAAGCACTCGGCATAGACCTCTACTTTCAACAGCAAGGCATGGATACCAGCACACCGTCAGGACGAATGATCTTCTCTGTCTTTGGTGCTATTGGTGAGTTTGAGCGCAATCTGATTCGTGAGCGTGTACTGGCAGGTCAGCAACGAGCTAAAGCAAATGGTGTGAAGCTGGGTCGCCCTTCAAAGATGAACGACGGCATGAAGGCTGCGGTGAAGCTGCTGCGTGAGAAAGGCATGGGGATTAAGCAGATAGCTCGGGAGTTACAGATTGGCGTAGGAACAGTCTATTCGGTGATGTGATTGACAGGCTACCTGAAAGCAGTGATCGATCGTAAAAGTAATTCCAATGACTTTTTTTCTTCCTTTGAAAGAAGTTTAAATTTTTGCAATAAAATTTTCTCCTGAGATGAAAGAATCGTTGTGTCCTGCTTGAAGGTACCAAACCTAAGCCAATCGGGTGAGACCCCAAGTATCTCAGAAAGTATTCTTATCTTGGCTTGGGTAGGAATAGCCTCACCATCAAGCCATTTTCTGACAGTTGGGACTGATATAGTCAAGCCACTACCTACGCTACAAAATTCTCTGTGAAGTGCCGAAGCTCTGGGCTCAATGTTCGCTTGGAACAAAGCTTCCTTCAATCGAAGAGAGAACTTACTGCGCTCAGTTTGAGAAATTGTACGTTTCGGCATCTCCAGATATCCTCATGACGGCGCATTTACTGACCAGAAATTAACACTCAGAAAAAGATAACGTTTGCGTATCTCAAATACAAGACATACTGGACGTAATGAGAATGATTATTTTTATTGGACTTTGTTTGGATCACTAGTGAAGTGAAACCAAATTTATCAGATTTGTGAACTTGAAAGTTATTTTCGGAAAACCTAAAGTCGGGAGGTATAAAAACCTAACCTTTGTTACCCTCTAACCTGACGAAAACCTATGAGTAAAGACGACGACAAGAGAAAAGGCTTCAAGTACGAAGACGATGACGACGATGATCGTTATGAAAAACGATACTCGAAAAACTCTTATACCAATTCCTACAGTGCATCAAATGATGGCGCCACCATTGCTGCCTCTGGTACTACAGTAAACCAACTACAAGCAAGCAATCAGACTCTAAAGAAAGCTCGCTGGAATGGAACGGATGATGATGACGATCACCATGGAGACGATAGTCATGATCGGTTCGAAGGCGGAAAGGGATCAGATCATCTGCACGGTGAAAACGGAAATGACATTATCGCAGGAGGTGAAGGCGCAGATGAAATTCACGGCGGTCAAGGAAATGATTCGTTAAACGGTGATTTCGACGATGATGATCTTTTCGGTGAAGATGGCAACGATGCGTTAGCAGGGGGTGCGGGCTCAGACGACTTGTATGGCGGATTGGGGGGCGATCGTCTAATCGGCGGCGATGGCGATGACTCACTCTTCGGAGAGGATGGCAACGATATCCTTGCTGGTGGATATGGTGTCGACAACCTGAATGGCGGAACTGGTGGTGATTCGTTATCAGGTGACGTGGGTGATGACGATCTGTTCGGTAATGATGGTGATGACGTTCTGAATGGGGGCGCTGGGTTCGATCACCTAGAGGGCGGAGAAGGAAACGACAAAGTTTTTGGCGGTACCGAAGACGACGAAATACTTGCTGGAAATGGCAATGATTTGGTAGACGGCGGCGCGGGAAATGATTTAGTTATCGCAGGTCAAGACGGCGGGGGTAACGACACATACTTAGGCGGCGCTGGAAACGACACGCTTGATTATACTGCTATATCTGAGGGTCTAAAGATTGACTTAGCAAGAGGACTGGCAGGATTACTTAGCGGTGACACAAGCCTAATTGGTGTCGACAAGTTTTCTGCTTTCGAAACCATAACATCTGGTAGCGGAAACGATTTTCTTTTAGGTAGTGCGGGAAATAATGTTCTGTACGGAAACGATGGCGATGACAATATTTTCGGTGGTGCTGGTAAAGATGATCTGTACGGTGGCGGCGGAAGCGATACCTTCGTTTATAAATCGTTAGCAGAAAGTGGCATGCTGATCTCAAGACGTGATGTACTGTATGACTTTGACAGCGCCGACAAAATTGATTTATCGGCAATAGATGCTATGGCAGGCAACACAACGAATGATGCATTTACATTTATCGGAGATGTATCGAGTCTTACCACGGCTAACTCCAATGGTGCACTTTGGTTCGACAACGGAACTTTGTATGGCAGTAATGATTACGACGTTGCTGCAGAGTTTGCAGTAAATCTTCCAAACATGGGATCTCTAGACACAAATTACTTCATCTTGTAATTTCGTTTGAGTCTTTAGAACGCAGTATTTCCGAATTCTCGGATACTGCGTTTTTTCTTGGTTTAAGCTATTGACCTCAGATACGACTTTTTGAACACCTCTGTTTTCTATTGGCACTTCTCTCCACGCATCTCTTTCTTTCGCATCGGCATTGCATCGATTAGGACGAAAATTTCTTCTAGTGCAGACGAGTTCGTATATAGCTTTGTTTTCCCATCTTTTCCAACTAGGACGAGCTTGAAATCCTCATTGCCTACAGAAAATCGCTTACTCAGGGATTGATAATCAATCGAGCCTGCAAGTAAGTCGATATGGACTAAATCTCTTCTCATGAATTCGCAAGAATGCTCCTCTATCTGCCTAAGCAAAAGTAATCTCTCGGGCGTTTTCTCATACGAAGAAAAAGTGACGAGAACTCTGTTAGTCCACAGATATTCACGAAGCAAGTCTGCAGAGGCTGCAGCCGACGCAGATAGCAATAGAAAGCCGACCAGTAGTCGAGTTAGTGAAAGAAGGAAGGCTTTCATTTTTATTTTTGATAATGGCAGGGAGTCCTGTAGCCGTTTGGTTTTACGAGCATAAAACCAGTTGAGCCTGTCACCTGCCCCGCTGCTACTGCTTTCGAATAATGTAGGTCACAACGCCCCAGATTGGAAGATCAATGCTTCCATTTTCTGTATCGTCTGATAGATTAGGCGGGGTACTGGACGCTAATGCGCTGAAACGGCTGATAATCAGGTCGTCATTTGCCGAAATAATAACTAGCTGGTTATTCGCAGGCTTGGCATCACGGTCAACGATGACCATGTCGCCTTGGGAAATTCCATATTGGGCTGCTGACGCATCACGGACGGGGAAGATGACGGTCGATGCTGGCTTGGGTATCAGTAGCTCATCGAGCGTCACTGGTGATTGGCTGGAAGTGGCTGGCTTGGCTCCTATAGCCTGCTCCTGGGCGTCATTTGAGACGCCCGACAGGGACAGAACTAGGCTTTGGGATAGATCAGACATGAACAAAGATTACTGGATGTTTGTACAGTAATCAAGTAATGCCTTGGAGTTGCTGTTTCGGTACGCTGTTTTGCTAGGATTGATAATCCAGACCTCGGGGCAATGGCATACCTGAAAGCAAAAAGTAGTGTTTTGCGTCTTGATATCGCACCAGAGGGCAACCGTAATTATCAAGAGTGAAGGTGACGCCCAGTTTGAGCAATTTTTTTATTTGATTGCCCGATATGGCACTGCGTGTGAGCAGTCGAAGTTCGTCGGAGTCAAGGTATTCGCCGAATTCAATAGACATAGTATTTTTGAAATTCAAACCTATAAATGCCCAGTTGAACAAATAATACAAAAAAATTTTGGTATGAGTTTTTGTGGAAAAATCGGTTTTGACCCACTAAGGTTGCTTTGAAAAAGCATGTTCCTTCAAAAGCATGCTTTGATTTCAAATACCCGTTCGAATTTGGGCGTCAAATGAAAAACATAATCGCCACATTCTCATTACTGCTCTTGGTTGGCTGTGCTGGCGTAAAGCTAGTTCACTTTGACGGCAGATCAGCGATACTGCAACACAGTGAAAGTGATTTCGCTGATGCTATGCGAACAGCAAAGGAGCAATGCGCAAATCAGGGTAAAGGAATCAAGCACGATAGAACTGATTGCGGAAGTAAATGCGTTAGCACATTCGTATGTCTGGAGAGATGACTTTGTAGGTATCCAAGCAAGATTTGCTGGGTTCAGAAAGTCGGAAATCCAACGGCAGTGATTTACTTGCTCGGAAAGTGTTCAGAAATGAGCAAAATGACGGGTTCAGAAAGCAGTTTTTTAAGCCAAAATACGATCATCTATTCAAATAATAATTTCTAATTTGGGGGTCAAAATGACTAGATGGCACGAACGCTTTGAGGCTCACTCAGTAACTATAACAATTAAATCTTTAGTGGTCGAACTATCCTCGATCGACACAAGCAATCTCAGCCTTGAATTTATTTCGGAAATTTCACGCTTACATAAAGTTCTTGAATATATAAAAAACATTTTAAATTCGTCAGACCCAGATTTTGTTCAGCTACAGACATTAGATACACTTAATCAAAATCTATCTTTCTGCAAAGATCAAATAAAAATATTTGCAGAGTCAAAAAACCTAGCAAATCTCGTAGAAGCGAATAACTCGTTAGACTCCGCATTACAGGTAGTATCAAGGATTCCAATTGCCTACTCACCAATTGACAAGTCTTCGGTTCTAAAAGCCGCAAAAGCATACTCTGATACATACGAAAAGCATTTGGCAAGCTTCTCAAAAACAGTCAGCGTAGAATTAGATAGATTGAGATCGCTTGTAACTACGATCGAATCTGATTCAAATACAAATTCAGAAAAATTATCGGAGCTCAAAAAAAATCTAGTCAGCGTTGAAAGTTCAATTCAGATTCAATTGGCAGAATTTAATAAGCAATTTTCAAACTCAGAAATTGATCGAACTGCAAGATTCGAGCTAACATTGGAAAAGCTGAACTCAAAGCTGGATGATGAATTCAAAAATTTTGTTATAAAAACTCAAGAAGCACTATCTATACTTGCAAAGTTTATAGATGACGGCAAAAAAATCTTTGGGGTGGTTGTAAATACGCTTCAAGCTGGAGCCTATTCCTCTTATGCAAATGATCAAAAAAATAGTGCAAATTTATTCAGGCTATGTGCGCTTCTAGCAATGTTTTTTGCGGTAGCAATATTAATTGCTCCTGAAATTTATGAATATTTTTATCGTGACGGCGACTATATATTGGATTGGACGAAATTGCTCACTCGAATGCCAGTGACTTTAGTTTTATTTATTCCAGCTTTTTATTTAACTCGGGAATCCTCTAGACATAGAAACACAGAAATTATTAATCGTCGCAGAGAACTCATACTTACTACAATCGATCCATATATTGCGCTCCTAGAAAAGGAAAAAGCTGACCAAATTAAGTCAGATATTGCAAAAACGCTTTTTTCTGATGGAATAGCAAAAGAGGAAAATGAATCTGCTGATCCAGTGAGTTTAATAGAAGCAATAACAAAATTTTCCAAGCAGATTATGAATAGATAATTTTTATTGAAGCTGGTACAAACACAAGACCACCTTGCCGTGTTCGCACAATAAGCTGTCGTGCAATAACTCCACAAAGTTTAATATCCTCATCCTCTGCTCTTCATACAAAGCATTCTTCTCTTCAAGCGTCATGTCATCATCAGGTGCTTTCAGTGACAAACACAGCCTTGCTTTACTGATTACTTCCATCTGCTCAAAGAAGTTCAGGCAAGGTTTGTAGTCAGTTATCGGCAGCAGATCATCTGTGGAGTCGGTCATTCTGGCTCCTTGATGACTGCTACCAGTGTCACTGATGATGCCTTCTCTTTCTTTGCTTGTACTGCTACTTGACGCAGAAATGCTGCTGCTGCTTGACTGATGCTTGTTTGGTACAGATTCAGGTTTGTTCGCATCACAGTCACTGGTGAACGCTCAGACTCTTTTGCTAGTAGCTGAAGTTCACGTGCCATCAGAAGAACCTATTGTTCTTGTGGTATTCCTGTGTATGTCGCATCAGGATTAATCTTGAGAATGTCGATGGTCGCAGATTGTTTTGCTTAGCTACTTCAGCAAGATACTGGTTGAAGCTAGTGGGAATACGAACAAGTAGGTTTTTGTCTAGTATTTCTGGTTGATTCATAAGACTCCTTTAGTGTTGACGGTTTCACTGGTTATTTATATGTGCGTTTGCAGATAACTGATGAAATACAGGTAATCATTTGTGCTGATGTCGGTGTTGGATCTGGTGCAGGTAAAGGTCCTGGTGCTTGATTACTACCATGCCAACACAGCATTTTCACTGCCGCTAACTTGCCTTATCTGGCATCTAGCACTGGATCAGAAGCACTTATGACGCATTAGACAGTCAGTTTCGCTACGCTCAACTGACATTCGCATTCGCTAACGCTCATGCTCATTGCGCCTGTTATTGATTACTGTATTAATAGCGCTGATGAGCGTAGCGAATCATGCGAAGCATGAATTAGTGCAATCATTAGATCCAGTAGATACAGACACTGCGGTTAGATCGGAAGACGCAATTTGCCTGTCCGAAGACAAATGCGTCGTCTGCGTGTAAGACCATCAGACTCAGTTGTGCAGATAACCTGTACTGTCACACAGGTAGGTCGGTTGATCGGTAGCCTTTACATCTGATTTGCTGGAATGTCAGCGGGACACTGTCAGTGCAGCACAACCTACATCTGACAGCGGGAGTGTTGCTTTTTCTCAGAGCACTCATCGCAACGATAATCTTTAGAAACTGGCACCCCTTTCGTCTTTGGTGCCTATACTGTTTTGACTAGCATCGCCATACCTGCTTCTGCCAATGGTTACTATTTGAGCGTCATGTCATCAATCTTCTGCTCTTATTTAGTATCCGTTGATGCTTGAAATGCGGCATAAATCACTGAAATTTCAAAAAACTTAGATTTTAATGCTTAATTAAGTAATTAAAATAGTATAATATGTCGATAAAACATAGTTTTCAGCATAATTATCTGCCTTCTGGATTTAATGGCTGTGTGCGTGTCGCAATCAAAGACATGGCGGCTGGTTCAGAATCGAACAAAGCACATTCGTGTGTTTCTATCAGTAGTGCCCTTTGCCTGCTATTACATGCCTCACGCCACCCCTGGGATTTTCAACATCACCTCTGCGGCGTGGTATCAGATGAACGTGGCAATGAAAGACAGTCTGCCCTGCCACTTCACCACAGTTCATGCCTATATTGAAGCCCTCAATCGTCTTGTCTGAGTGTTGAAGCATCTCTTTCTGATAGATAACGAGCTGGTTGATCGCATTGATTTCTGCCTGACTTAACTCAAAGTAATCAGCAGCATGTCTCTTTGGAATAAAGAGAGTATGTCCCTCAGTTACAGGAAATCCATCACGAATAGCAAACGCTAAAGTGTTTTCGGAGATGATTCGTAGTCTGTCTATGCTTTGAAGGTCGCAAAACAGACAATTCTCTTGTCTATGCTCATAGATCGTGTTGATGCCTCTGAAGTCAGTATCATCTCGATTTCCTTTATTTGCATTGCATAACCAGCAGAGTGCTTGGTAGTTTGAGATATCGTTGTCGCCTGTTTTACTTCGAGGCACTATGTGGTCAACATCAATCGGACGGTCCTCGATCGATATCCCGTAACTCTCACACCGACCTTTTGCTCGTTTGAGTACCTCGTATCGAATTGATCCTGATATTGGTTCTCGGTCGGAAGCACGATGCTTCCAAAATGAATCGCCACGTTTCGATTCTTCTTCCGCAAGGCGGCTTCGTAGGAGTTCAAGTAATTCAATAATCTGCTGATCTGTGAGTTGTTCAAAGCCAAGTAACCGATGAATTGACTTTTCTCTTTCGGTAATGCCATTTTTATTGAGAACTTTGCCGACCATATTCCTGACTTTGTTCTCGTAATACTTTTGCTGTGTTGGATCTTGACTAAGAAAAATACGTGCAATTTGCTCTTCAGTTGCCTGACCATTATTTTTGAGTAGTTCAATCAGCATTACAGGCTGATAGATATGCTGCATCTGCATATCGGTTGTGATGAACTGCTTGAGTTTTTCAAAGGTCATTATTTTTTTATTTTGTCGTTGCTAAACAGAAATTCTTTGTGTCCGATGAACTGATACTGTAGCAGTAGCTAGATTGCCTTTTCACTTGCGCTAGGCACATGTTTTTGGTGTCAGCTTCTTGAATCGAATAGCAATACGATTCTTTATCCTTCACGACGCCTAAGCAGAAGTTCTTTTTATCAGCATTTTGAATTGAATAGCAGTACGACTCATTGGCGTTTGCTGATGACGAAACAAGAAGCAGTAGCGCAACTGCGTGTTTCATGCAAATCTCACTTTAAAACTAGCAGCACCAAACTAAATCCAATGAGCAGATAAAGCGGCAAGAACAGCTTTATGTTTTGCTGGATGATGCTTGAATCTGCATTCTTGTATTTCTTGAGGTAGTAGGTGTGAACGATTGGTGCAAGCAGGATCACTCCAAACTCAAGCAGCAATTCAATTCGTTCGCCTGTCATTGTTTTATGCCGTTCTTATCGATTTGATCGGTAGAGGCGTGTTCGAGTGGTTTGGTTTTATGCCTGTAAAACGATTGGCGCCGATATTGTCAAATTATTACTGTCAAAATCCAGTCATCTGACGGTGTTTTACTGCTCAGATGTGTAATGCCATTCTCTGATGTCTTGAACGAATATAGAACGCTTTCTGGTGCGTTTTGAGGCTGGAATTCGGCACAAGCGGGCTGCCATTGACGCTCACTGGCGCTGCAATTGAGTCGCCCAGCAGTGGTGTTTCTAACTTGATAATCTCTGAATTCTCATTACTACACTGGTCTGGCACTGCCAAGGTACTTGACGCTGACGGTAAAGACGAATGCTGACTTATGGACAATCTGCCGACACTGATGAGTGAGATACGCAGCAAATATGCGGACGATGTGCCACTAGAGGTACTTGAAGCGTATTGCAGACGCTATCTGCATTATTACCATCGGCACGTTGAGCAGCAGCCAGCTAGGTTCTACGGCGCTTGGGGCTGGTCAGAGGCAAGAAGGCGGGAGTTTCGGAAAGCGTTTGACGCTAGTCGTCGGCAGGGAAGTCGTAGCTGATGCGTTCTATGGCTTCAAGCATCACCTCAAGCGTTGTGCCACCGCTGTAAAGTCCGTAGGTGATGCGTGGCTTTTCGTGACCAACGATATCAGCGGCTACATTTTCGCCAACACCTTTGTTTTCAAGCATCGTGACAAGCGTCTTTCTAATGGAGTGAAAGACATGTTGTGACCCGTAGGCTTCAGCTGTTTTCAGTCTGCCAAATCTTTTGCCAACAGCATTCGACCTGTCACCGTATTTGTTCTCTGACAGCCCAGAGATGACATAACCATCCTCTGACTGCTCCATAACCTGCTTCAGCTTGACCTTCAGTTTTGAGTGGATTGGAATCAATCGTTTGCCAGCTTCGGTCTTTGAGTCGGTAATTTTGATACTTGAAGCATTGAGATCAACATCTTGGCACTTGATATTGCAGAGTTCTTCAATCCTTGCGCCTGTGTATGCTCCGATGAAAACCAAGTTTGCCAGCTGATTGTCGCCTTTCAGTGTGGCGCAGCCATGCAAGTACACAATATCTTCAGGTGAAAAGGGTTGCCACGGCTCTGTTTTAAACTTGGCTTTAGAGTTTGGCTTATTACTGATGCGGAAATCTTCAGGCACTACAAACGGATTCGGTACGTCTGGCGGGATTTCTTTGATTTTTTGAAGATATTTGTAGAAATTCCTGCAAGAGCCAGCGATACGCTTTATTGAAGATGCGCTGAGTTGGTAGTGAGTCCCAAGCGCAGTCAAAAATACTTCAACATTCTTATGCGTCAGAAGATTAGCCGTAGGGAAGGGCTCGTAAAGTAATTCAACATCGCTCTTCATCTGGTCAATGGTCTTGTCAGCCAGTCCTTTGTCTTTTTCGTTCTTCAGCCAGCCAGCTTCAAGGCTCTTGATGTATCGCTGTTTGCCAGAGGCTAGGTCTTTGAAGATATCTGCTGTTCGTTCGCCTTGCTCCTGCCGCAGACGGAATTCTTCCTCTTCCATGATTTCTTTGACAAGCATGGGATTGTCGTTAGAGAGGTATTCTTCGTAGAGTTTGACGGCAGAGTTGATATCCTTATCGGCAGCGTTGGACTGGACAATTGACCGAGCCTTATCAATCTGATTCTTCCAGTTGATAACCCAGACAGCAGCAATTGCCTCTGCTTGTTTTAGATTGCCAGTCTTGGTGCTCTTGTAGAACTTCACTTTCTTGATGATATGGCGAACATCAGCAGGCACATAAAGCACCGCAAAGTAGGTGTTGTATCTAAGTTCAATGTGGGAGGGTTTGAAGGGTTTTGTTGCCATATTTCAGTTCGAATCCCTGTGCCGCAATCGAATAGTTGTTCTTACAAGAACTCTACTTCACCACATGTTTTCACCACATGTGCGCAAAAATACACTATAATTTACGCAGGTAAAAGCACTTTTTGTGTTGTGACGAAGAATCCCACCCTCTCCGCCATGAAACAAGTAAACAAGCGCCTTTGTAGGCGCTTTTTTATTTTGTGGGCCATTTTGTGGGCCATTGCTGAAAGACGTTTGAAAGATATACATGTCGACTTCGTGCGGCTGCAAACCGCTTAAATTCCTTTCAGATTGCGGGGAAAATAGTAAGAGAGTCATGACAGTGAGCCCCCGGGTAGGTGGATCTTCATACAGGTAGCCCCG
>JACCDH011254602.1_pt1 | contig 11110 bp, 12 predicted proteins | sample 7442481 | NCBI WGS metagenome assembly JACCDH01 (sample SAMN15323433, study PRJNA562643) | freshwater metagenome | isolation source: river surface water | place: USA:Blue River Watershed | collected 2017-08-15 | reverse complement strand
GGTGATCAAAGAGGGGTGGGAGGGGGATTGTGAGGGCGCAAAGGCGTGTCGTGAATACTTTTTCCTGGCGTGCTGCTATCGAGTCTTGGTGAAGGTAAACGAAATAGCTATGTTTGCCAAAAGAGCCTCGTGGTTAAATCATGATTTGTCCATCCGAGTTTTGCATTCAAGCCTACGACCATTGATTCATATCTGGGCCATACCAGACACGTTCGCTATGCAGCATCGTGTCCAAGAAAGCGGCGCCCTAAAGTAAAAAACCCCCGCATCCAGAGATGCAGGGGTTTTAGAGTTTCAGCAGTCTCAAGTGTCAGGATAGGACCAGTAGCCCACTCCTTTGCTTGAAATCCGTTGAATTAGAACGAGTGCGACAGACCAACCATGATCAACGACTCGGTCGATGTGCCAGTGCCTGTGTAACGACCTTGATCGTTGGCATAAACGCCCATTGCGGCGTTGCCAAACATCGCGTAGTTGACATAGGTGTACGTTTGCTTGCTCAATCTGTACTCCAACGAGGCAACGCGAACATTGTCAATTGTGGACAGGGAGTTTCTCGCGTACGTGAAGCCAACTGACACAGCTGCATTCAGCGGCATGGATGCGCCGATGAGCGAACCCTTGTTATCAACGCCAGTGATGGAGTTCGATGCATACGCGCCGTTCACGCGGATATCGCCGAACTGATAGTTCGCCGAAATAACATTGTTAGTTGTGTTGGTACCGTTAGTGGATATTTTCTGATACGCGTAGTTAACATTGATATCCGCCAGCGTGGTTCCTGCCGACGCTGCGCTGTAGTTGCTCTCTCCCTGGCCGCCACCGCCCATACGGTTCAAGACGTTCACTGCGACACCAGCTACGCTAGCGTTGACATTGACTGCGTCAGGAATGAAGAAGCCACCGGTTCCGCCTGTTGCTGCAGTGGCGACAGGCGCCAAGTTGCCGCCATTCAGCACATAGAGACCTGGAACGAAAGCACCATTGCCACCGACGGCAGTGGAGCCTGTCAACTCACCAGCGATAAATGGGGAGATTTGCTGACCGAGGGTGATGCCGTAAGTTTCGGTGCTCAAGCCTACGGTTGCAATACGGTTGAAAACCGATGTGTTGGAGAGATTGCCGCCATTGGAGAGGCTACCGTTCTTTGCATTGAGACCAGCCTCGTAGTTGAACGAAGCTTTCAGGCCGTTACCGAGGTCTTCGGTGCCGCGGAAACCAAGAACGCTACCCGAATTATTACCCGAACCAACCATTTGTACGCGGCCGGTGTCGGCGGCGATCGCGCCCACGTCAACGGTACCGTAAGCAGACACGCCATCAGCCAAGGCCGCTGTCGATGCCACCAGAGCCATTGCGGCCAAAGCTACTTGAGTCTTTCTCATTTTATAATCTCCAAAAAAAGTTTCAATGCTGCTAATTCTGGAGACTGTGTCCGAGATTCAATGCGGGTTTTGCCGAGTGCATGCCAATGTAAATTTCGCAGCTGTCGCACACCGTGTTCTGTAAAACTTTGGTACTGGAAGCACCGTGTGAACCGTGTTGAACCACAGCGTGATCTCGGCAGTTGAAATGGAAGAAAAAATTGAGGTTGCTCTGATTGGTGTGCGACAGTACGCTTAGCGCATGGCTGAAAAAATCGCTGCTGCCAACGATGCTCGCTACCAGCAACAAGCGTGTCGCACGCTACCTATTCCTGCCACTGTCACCCTCATTCCTGGCTATCCTGCCAAGCTCAAGATTTATCTCACCCGTGCGAGTCGTTTTTGGCAAGTGCGTTGTTTTTTTCAGGGACGGGTACGAACGCAAAGTTTGCGAACGTCAAACAAGCGTGAGGCGATCGCTTTAGCTAAAACCTATTATGAGCAGCTGGTCGGTCGTTTTTATGCTCAGCAAAGCACATGGGAAACAGCGACATCACCTGCTTTGCGATTCGAAGCGTTGGTTGAGCGGGTAATTTTGCTGGAAAGAGACCGAGTGGCGAGAGGCGAACTTGCCGAAATGACTTATCGCAACACCGCTTATCGGTTGCGCCAATACTGGCTTCCATTGTTAAGAGACAAACGAATTGAAGCGATCACGCACTACGACATCATGCAGGCGATTGGCGTATTGTCACGTCGTGGAATCAGTTCGATATCGCTCGTCCAGTACTTGCAAAGCTTGCGATTGATTTTCAAATTTGCTTATGCCGAACAACTAATCACTAAAATTCCGGCATTTCCAAAAATCAGAAAAGCCAGCACGCCACGTGGCGGATTTACGGTTGATGAGTATCGGCTGCTTGTCACAACTGCTCGGCAAATGGCTTGCGTCAGTGAATTGCAAAAACCAGCAACGCATCGAAATCGTGCTGGCGGCATTTTTACAAAAACAGAATCCGTGCCAAGAGAACTTGCATGGTTGATTGGTTTCATGGTCAATGGCTTCATGCGACCCAGCGATATCACCCATATCCAACACCAGCATGTGGAAATTGTGCGTGGTGAGCACTTGTACTTGCGCCTCACGCTACCAGAAACCAAGCGCCACAAGACACCCATTGTGACCCTGCGACCGGCTGTGCGGATTTACCAAAAGCTACATCACTACATGCACACGCAAGGTATGGCAAAACCCGAAGATTATCTTTTCTTGCCATCAGTCCGTAATCGAGCAGCCGCAGGTCCCATTCTTTCCCAGCATTTTAATAAAGTGCTTCTTGAGACTGGCTTGCGAACGGGCGCTGTGGGACAGAGTCGCACGCTCTATAGTTTGCGCCATACTGCCATTATGTTTCGGCTGTTGTATGGCAAAGGCATTGATTTGCTGACGCTGGCAAGAAATGCCCGAACTTCGGTGCAGATGATAGAAAAATTCTATGCGTCGCAGTTAACGGCGGAAATGAATATCGGCTTACTGCAAAGTCGGCGGTAAACGGTTGTTTGGTGGATGTCCTTTAAAAGGACATTCAGTCGTCAGCGGGTGGCTGCTGTTGCATGGCTCTTTGTTTTTCTGCATACGCTTGGTCAGCCCGGCGCTGTGCTTGAGCATGCAGCATGAAGGCTTTGACGATATCGAGTTCGGTTGGCTGGATGGTTTGGGCATCTTTTGCCATCTTTGCTGCCAAGTAGCGTTGTACCCACGCATGCTGCCAAGCTCGGGGATACACTCGGGTGGGCTCCGTCGCCGTTGCTGTCGGTGTGGCATTGCCGGGTAGTGGCGTGGGTGGTGTGTTGGCTTGTGGCTGACTGATTTTAAGCACAGGCTTGGCTTGTGGGGCAAATTCATAAAAGCGCATATCGTCTCCTTTTATCCTATTTAGCCAAGCCTGTACCATCACTATGATTTGAAGTTGGCTTTTAAAGCGCCGCTGGCAGCATCAATCTCGGCATCCAATTCACCTGCTTCGACGGCTTTTTTAACTGCTTCTAATGCCTGCATCAATTCATCGCCTGAATTGATCTCAATTGCAGACTTGCCTTTCCCAAAAGACAAAGGTCTGCTGCCGTAGTAGATGGTCAGGCATACTTTGCCGTCTTGATTTGTCCACCACCATGACTTGATGCGCTTGGGCACTTCCATCATTTGTGTCAAGCCCGTGTCGGCATTTTTATAACGGCGTAGTCGAGTGGGCACATACGGCTGACCGTCTCGCTGGGCTTGCGCCAATGCGATTTGCTCAGCGATTTTTTTAATCAACTTGGTTCGGCGCTGCACGATGGCAGGCTGCTGCGCTGGTTTTTTTGCTGCGGTGAATTTGAGATTGGCTAATGCGCTCATTGTGTGCTCTCCTTGTTGAGTTGGACTGCACACACAAGTTATGACTGATCTGCCCGAATGGTCGACCAAAATCAGATTAATTCGCCTTGATTACGCTGATTTATCTCGAAACCAAATAAAAATTGATGGGTTTTGTTTGGTTCAGCTAAATATTTGCATGACACGCAAACATGCCAAGCGACCAAAACGCCCCAGAACATTCAAGCAAAAAACAGCCATGATTACTGAGGGCTGGTTAAAGAGCGTGCATATCACACCCAGATTCCTGTCAGATACCAGTATCGACACTGAGTTTTTGATGGCACAGCGAGAAGCGGAAAACCTACTAAGAAACTTTGCCAGATATTTGAGTGATTCCGATAGCTATCAGCTGGTCTATTTTCTTCGGCGACTGCGTTCAAGGCAGCATCGTGATGCGTTGCCAATCAGTTTGGCACACAAGGTACTGAATATCACCACTCGTGTTAACCGCCAGTGTTTTCGTGACTACCGTGCATTAAAGAAGCAAGAAAAACAGCAAGATAAACCACTTGCCAACAAAGGGTAAAAACGCGGGTTGTAATATGACGGCTAATGACCCCGCACCTGCTATGTACTGCTGTAGATTGTGCATGGCGAATAGGTGGAAGCCGCAGGATTCCTTGAATAAACGGTTTTAGAACCGTGCAAGGTGAGAGTTTGAATACGACCGTCTCTCGTCAAATCCATCTACAGTCGTGTCCGTACTGAACCAGAAAATTCAGCATGGCACGTGCGGCGGCAATGCAACTCCGATATTTTTTTAAGATATCGAGTGCATAGCCGTCGTGCGCCTCCAAAACCAGTCATATCTCTTGCATCTCATCTCACGCCATCAATTCAAACTCTCATCAGTCGATCAATAAGAAAAAAGCAGCAAAGAAAGCGACGCTTTCTGCAGCGGCAAGCGAACGCAGTTCGCTCAAGGAATAAAGCAAGTACTGCTGACTATCCAAAACCCAAGTCTTGCGAGAAAAGCAAATCATTGCTGATTTCTTAATCCGAGCCTTACGCACAAAACCCGAACCCAAAAACGAACCCAGCTAATCGCAGTATCTGCAGCGGCACAGCAAGCCCTACAGCGCATTTAAACACCCCAGAGCAAGTGCTTGTAGCCCGAGCTTTGAAAAACAGCGTACAACGCTGCTACGCAAGTCAGTGCAAGTTATCCACAGAAGCTGTGCACAACGGCTCACTCTTGCAACCAAATCCAGCACAAATACTTGTTGCTATCACTGTGCCTGAATAATCAGCAGCCGATCCTGCGATTTTTGCAACTGATTCGCTGCGAATCTCGCAACTGACCAGCTAAATACAAGAACCAATAAGAATATGTATAAATTTTGGTTTTTCTGATTCAAGTCGCTATCGCATTGATTCTTGGAAGGAAATCTATTTGCCCCAAAACCCCCAAAAACAGGTCGTCCAAACAAATCAAAGAATGTACGCTGTAAGCGTAGCTAAATTTTGGTTAGGAAAGGACGCGCCCATGCCCAAGCAAGCAAAAACACTCACGCAGCCGGAATTACGACGTGTACTGGATTACATCGCAACACGCCCTCATGCTGCTCGTAATAGAGCAATGCTGCTTTGTACTTTTTTAGGGGGACTTCGCGTGGGAGAAGTGGCAAGCTTGCGCTACGCGGATGTCATCGATGCAAAGGGTAATGTGCTGGACGAAATTCAGCTTCTGCCTGAACAAACAAAGGGGCGCCATGGACGTGTGGTGTTTGTCAGCGCCAAATTAAAACGCGAAATTGAACACTACCTAAAAATCCATCCAGTCACAAAACCCGAAGATCGCTTGTTTTATACGCAGAAAAAATTAGAGCAGGGATTCACGCCCAATACACTTGCCCAGCATTTTCACTACCTTTACAAACAAGCTGGCATTGTGGGTGCCAGCAGCCATTCTGGGCGCCGGTCATTCGCGACCCAAATCGCCAGTCGTGGCGTTAGCGTGCGGGTATTGATGCGTGCGCTTGGGCATCGTCAGTTATCGACCGTGATGCAGTACATCGACGCCAGTGACGATATGCTCAGAAAGGCGGTGGAATTGGCATGAATGTCCTTTAAAAGGACATCACTTGATACGAGGGAAGTCGCCTCGAGCCGCAAAGTCAATCAAGGCAGCTGCCTTTCGGTGATAGCGCTGCACCACAATGGTCATGCAGCGATTCTTGTATTCCACTTCCGGTTCACTGTCTCGGGTTGATGCGATGAAGACCGGACTGAGATTGAGCTGCTCCCCGATCGCATGCCAGGTCCAGTCAGGATTTTGTTTTCTGGTGATCCACACGTCATACAGAATCTTCAGCGTGGGCAGGCGCATACGAGACTGAGCATAAAGTTTGCGCTCGGCGCTGCCGTGTTTCATGACTCGCAGCCGGGCACCCTCGTGATGTTGATCCAGCAGCCGGTTAATTTGGCGCAGAATGGTTACACGACGAATGGTCAGCGGCAGCTCAACGACCAGCTTGGGATTGATCTGCTCCAGATTGACAGTCACGCCATGTGCCAACAAGCGCACGCTGGGTAGTGACATTTGTTCGGCAAATATTTCTCTGCCGGTTCTCAGCCACCAGCGGTCGAAATCATCTCCCAGTCTGCCGAAGTGTCTTGCCATACTGGCAAATGGCTCGTCGGTACGACCCGACAATGCCCGTCGGTAATCACGACTTTCCCGTAAAAACGCCCACCACCAGTAATAGGCGCTGTTTCGGGCAGCGGTCAGTTCCTGCGCCTCATCGGCATCGTCCGCCCAGCGTATGCGTGGCAGTCCTTTAAAGATCCGTCCTTCAGCGTCTCGAGGCATTGGTCGCTTTCGTGCTGAACTCTGACGTCTGAGTGGTGGTGGTTGATGGTCGTTGGTCATAAGGAGGTCAAACGTGGTTATTTTTCTGGCATTGAAACACATAACTCTATAAAAATCAAACATCGAGATATTCGTGTTTAGGCGTCCTACTATCTGTCTCACCAACAGCAAGCATCTTTTCCCTCAATTCGCTGTTGGCTTTTAAAGGAGATTCGAAATGGTTAATACCAATGACGCAGTAATCGCCGGCAACGAAAATAAAGTTGCTGAATTTACAAATGCTGCTACTGCTCAAGCACCTGCCGAGCAATCGCAGTCGGCTGCCAATGTACTGGCAATGCGCCAGCGCATCGAAGCATTGGCAATTGAGCGAGAAGTGTGGGAGACCAACGTCTATGCACGGTCTAATGACATGCTGTATGGGCTGATTCAGAAGTGCTATCAGCTCTACACGGACCTGACTGATGGTAAGGGTGATGTCGGAGCCAAAAAGGTCGGCTTCAAGGACTACATCAACAGCAAGGGCTACGTCTTCAAAGACAGTACGCCGTTGACTGGAAAAATAATCCGCTGCGTGTTTGGCGACAAAGACCGTCGTCGTCTTTCAACGTATCACACGGTGTTGCGTGTGGTGGTGTCCAACAAGTGGGCGGTTGCCGATGTCCCTGCCAAGATTACCGAATTGGGCGGCGTGCAAGAGATTTCGCTGGGCAAGCCAGCGGGTCACCTGACGCCGAAAGAAAAAGCCTACGAGGCGCGTGAGCTTGTGCTGGCGACAGCATTGGCAACGGTCAGCAGCGATCAGCTGGCTGCACAAAATAATCCCGAGAAAATCGGTGAGCAGGCGGTGGCTGTTGTGACCCAGAACAGTGATGGCAGCTACACCATCCACTGTGTTGTGCATGGCGATGGTGTGGTCAATACTGCGCTGGCAAGCTACTTTGGTGCCAACAAGGCGGCTATCAATCAACGTCGGCAACAGGCTGGTGTCACGCAAGCAGTTGCATCGCAAGATCAGCTGATTGCCGCAGCTGCTGCAGCAGCTAATGCTTCAACAGCAGCTAATGCTTCAACAGCACTTGAGGCTGCCTAAATCAACCAAACGCAGGGCTGCATCACGCAGTCCTGCATCAAATCTCATCAATCGATCAATTTTATACAGGAGTGACGAATGTTTAATCCCAACGACTTTACCCCAACCCAGCTGGATGACATGGTGTACGGCAATGCAAACGCCAAATCCAAGCTAAAAGACATTGTGAGTGGCAATTTGCCGTTTCCGGCGTTCGGTAAGTGCGGCATTTTGCTCTACGGCGCATGGGGAACCGGCAAGACCACGCTGGCACGCATGCTGCCTGACATGATGGAGCAGGCTCGTGGTGGTGACGATTCCGGCTATGAGTTCCATAAATGTGCAATGGGCGGAGACGGTGCCAGTACCGTGCAAAAAGTTTGCAGCAAGTCCGAACTGGTTTCATTCACCGTCAGTGGGCTGCATTATTTCGTGCTGGATGAAATCGATAACTGGACCACACGAACGCAACAAACGCTGAAAGCGGCGATGAATTACCAGCACACCGCATTCATCATGACCACGAACTACATCGAGCGAGTCGATGCTGGAATCAAGAGTCGGTCGTATCTGATTCAAATGGATGCTGCTCAGCCCAGTGATTGGTTGCCTGTGATGCATCGGGTCATTTCAGCTTGCGGTGCGCCGATTCCTCCGGACGCGACCTTGTTGCCAATTATCCAGCAGTCGGATGGTAATGCGCGGGAAATTGTCAGCGCAGCTGTTTGCGTCGCAAATCACACAAAAGTCAAAGCGGCGTAGACACAAGATTATTAAGTCAATTGTGTTCAAAACCGAGTCTCACGACTCGGTTTTTTTCGTCGTTTACGTTTGTCCTTTTAAAGGACATTGCAGGCGGAGCTGAACTGTCTGCGCAAGAACAGACGGCGAATCCGTATTGGCAGCTGGGCGCAAAGCAGGTTCAGCGTTGGCATGCCAGCGCAAAAGAAGTCAAGGCACGGGAAGCTGCCCATCGGCAGCGCATTGCTGAGGAAGAGGCCGTGGCGGCTGGATATAAGAACCAGTGGATCAAGGATTTTGCCGATAGCGACCACGACGAGTAGTTGTCCTTTGCAAAGGACATTCTTGCGAACCGAGTCTCAGTGCTCGGTTTTTATTACCTGGCGTTTGGAGATTGTCCTTTTGCCAGGGCGTAAAAAAGCCACCCCGGAGGGTGGCTTCAATGCTACTGATTCTACATCTGGTCGGTCATACCGACCAAATATCAGAATGCGTGGTGTATACCGATAGACATTACTTTTCCGGTGTACGTCGTTGTGGTGCCGGAAGTGAAAGTCTGCGCGGTTCCGCCGTTGTTCAGTGCTACTGCGTTACTGAAGTCTGCGTAGTTCACGTAGCCAACGGTCGTTCCAGAGAAGTTGTACTGAGCCGACGCACCAAACATGTCAGTCTGGTTGTTGTTCTTTGCATAGGTTACGCCGAAGCCGACAGCGTCGCTCATTTTATAAGCAGCACCGAGAATGTAGCCAGTTTGTTCGGCGGCTACGTTTTTGCCCGCGGTATAAGTCGTGTTAGTCTGACCTGTACCAATCGATTGCTTGGCGTATGCTGCGTTCACGCTAAAGCCGCCATCCAGAGGCAGGCTGGCTGAAGCCGCCCTCAAGCCGAAAGTTCGCGTGCATGCCGCCGCCCAGATCCTCCCTACCCGTGACGCCCCATACCGATGGTGCCCAGTTGCCCTCGCCAAAACTGCTACGGTGATCCGAAGTCGTACCAATGCCGCTGGCGGTGACCAGTGAGGCATCCACATTGCCATACAGAGTTACCCCCGATTGCGCCCAAGCGGAGCCGCAGGCCATCGTTGCAACAACAGTCGTTGCAAGCAGTGTTTTGTTCATCGCAAATTCTCCAGTGGTTGACAGGAATTCGACCAGTCTGGCGAGGTGTGGTTTTGCGACGGGGTGGGGTGATCAAAGAGGTGTAGGTGGCGGGTTGTGGGGGCGCAAAGGGATGTCGATCTAATACGTAGCGCGATTCGTATATTTTCAAATGCTCAGCTTGAAATTCAGCGAATCGTTTAAAAGAAGATTCTGCAGAATTTTGTGAAAGCTTGGCTAGAGCGGTTGCTGAATCCGGCACTCTGGCGGCTTACCGTAACCACTAGATCTGACTGTGCCTTCGATAGTGAACTCGATTTGAAACCATAAACAATGCGGATTCACGTACCGATAGTTCCAAACATGGCCGCGACCACGAGCCAGCCCAAAGGTGTCTTTTGATATGCCTATAAGTCGAATAACTTGGTCTTGAGACATGCCTTGATTGACCTTTGCGAAATTTTTTTCTTCCAACACTTGTTCCCAGCGCACTGCTACAGCTTCTTGGTTAAGGTAGATGAAATAGGTATGTTTTCCGAGAGGACCCCTCGGGTAAATCATGACATCACCATCCAAGTTTTGCAGCTCGGTCGAAGGATGGCCAAGGATCTGAACAACCTGTGTCCGGTGCTGCCCAAGGATGTGGTCGCTTGGGGCATGGGAGACACATGCGCCAAGCAGTATCACGGCTGAGAAAGCGGCACCCCAAAACAGAAACCCCCGCATCCAGAGATGCAGGGGTTTCAAAATTTCACCAGTCTCAAGTGTCAGGAGGGGACCAGTAGCCCACTCCTTCACCCGAAATCCGTTGAATTAGAACGAGTGCGACAGACCAACCATGATCATCGACTCGGTCGATGTGCCAGTACCTGTATAACGACCTTGATCGTTACCGTACACGCCCATTGCGGCGTTACCAAACATGGCGTAGTTGAGGTAGGCGTACGTTTGCTTGCTCATTCTGTACTCCGCCGAGGCAACGCGAACATTGTCCAGTGTGGACAGGCTGTTTCTCGCGTAGGTGAAGCCGACTGAAACAGCGGCATTCAGAGGCATCGATGCACCGATGAGTGAACCCTTGTTGTCAACGCCAGTGATGGAGTTCGATGCATATGCGCCGTTCAGACGGATATCGCCAAACTGGTAGTTAGCCGAAATAACATTGTTAGTCGTGTTGGTACCGTTGGTGGATATTTTCTGGTAAGCGTAGTTAACATTGATATCCGCCAGCGTGGTTCCTGCCGACGCTGCATTGTAGTTGCTCTCTGCCGAGCCGCCGCCACCCATACGGTTCATCACGTTCACTGCGACACCAGATACGGTGGCATTAACATTGACTGCGTCAGGAACGAAGAAGCCACCGGTTCCGCCTGTTGCTGCAGTAGTGACACCTGCCAAGTTGCCGCCATTCAGCACATACAGAGCTGGAACGAAAGCACCATTGCCGCCGACAGCAGTGGAACCTGTCAACTCACCAGCGATGAAAGGGGAGAATTGCAGGCCAAGAGTGATGCCGTAAGCCTCGGTACTCAGGCCGACATTTGCGGCACGGTTAAAAATTCCGAGTGTACTGTATTGGTTACCACCGTTGGAGAGGTTGCCGTT